>Ga0326727_10009177_pt1 | contig 24521 bp, 20 predicted proteins | sample MB2enrmetagenome_FD_207643 | JGI IMG/M metagenome (GOLD analysis project Ga0326727, IMG submission 207643) | Lab enriched peat soil microbial communities from McLean, Ithaca, NY, United States - MB29MY | ecosystem: Environmental > Terrestrial > Soil > Wetlands > Peat | place: USA: New York... | reverse complement strand
AGCACGAAGTACATCAGCGCGATGAAGACCAGCATCAGAAGCAGTTGCCCGGAAACACCGTTCGTTGGCATCCAAATCCATCCTTCTCAGCTTCACTTGCTTCTTCTTCAGGCCAGTCTTCAAGCCGGCGCGCGTCGATCGTCGCCGGAGCACGCCCCGGAGCTGCGATTGGACCCGCAACCTGGCCTGGAGGTGTTTGTCGTGAAAGCTGCCGGCGGCGAAGCCTTGTCTTGCCCCGCGCACTTGCGCGCGCACAGGAAACCGCCCAGGGCCCGCACAACAGGCCCAGCCCTATAAGTCTCGCGTAACCCTTCGCCCCCTGTCAAGAAAACCACCCCGGCAGCCCCGCGCCGGGCTGGCATCCACAATCGCGGTACAGCCAGATTCGCCCTCGGGCCCGCAGCATCCAATTTTGGGTATGCTACTATCTGTCGCCCCACTGGGCGTGCCAGGAGACCCATGCCGATCGAAGACGACATCGCCGCCCTCGTTGTCCAGGAGTCCGCCCTCATACTGCCCGCCTTCACCCCAGACACCGCCTGGCAGCTCGGAACCACGCTGCGCGACCTGGCGATTGCGCGCAAACTTCCGCTGGTCATCGACGTTCGCCGCTTCGGATCGCCGCACCAGCAGTTCTTCTACTGCGCGCTGGCCGGCACCACTCCCGACAACCAGCGCTGGGTCGCGCGCAAGGTCAACGTCGTCGCGCGTTTTCACAAGAGTTCCTACCACATCGGCCGGCTGCTGGAACAGTCCGGCCTCAGCTTCTCCGCCCGCTACAACCTGCCTGAGGAAGACTACGCCGCCCATGGCGGCTGTTTTCCGCTGAACGTCGCGGGCGCCGGGATCGTTGGCGCGGTCACCGTCTCCGGCCTGCCCCAGCGCGACGACCACGACCTCGTGGTCGAAGCTCTCTGCCTCGTCACGGGCCGCGACCACGAAGCCCTGCGGCTCCAGCCCTGACCGATCCATCGCTGCACGCCAATTTTGGTTCCGCTCTAGCCGCGTCGAAAGAGCTTGTGGAAGAGCCGCCCGACCAGATGCGCCAGATCGTTGACCGGCGGCGCGGGCGCTGGTGCGGCAGTGGACGGCGCGCCGGCCGCCGCGCCGCTGCCGGCCTGCGCGTTGTAGACCAGCGTCTCGCTCACCTGCGCATGGACCTCGCCGGTCGGCGCCTGCGGGACCTCGGCCTCGGGAGCCAGTCCCTCGCTGATCGCCACCGGGAAGGGATGCTGCACGGCTGCGGCTGTAGTGGGCGCAATCAGCGCGTCGGCCACCGGAACGCCCTTCTCATCCGGGCATCCGCATGGCGAACTCTCGTGGTCCACCACCTCGCGCAGGCTGCCGTGCTCAAACAGGACGTGCTGCCCAGCCGCCAGCTCATACGTTGCCTCGCCGAACGGGTCGCTGACCTCCAGCAGCGGCGCGCCCGCTCCGCGGCTCTCCACGCAGGTGTCGCCGTTGTGCGCGACCCGCAGGCGCAGGTCGAGCGGCCCGGCCGACCGCACCGTGAAGCGCAGGTCGGGAGTCATCACGGCGTCGGTCGCGGTCGCCTTCGTCTCAATCTCGATGGCCCCGCCATCCAGCGAGAAGAGCAGCGGCGCGGCCACCATCATCTCGCGGCCCTCGCTCAGATGCAGCACGCTGGTCTGGCAGACGCGCACCGTCCCGCCGCGGCTGAGGCTGATGGGCGCGGTGTGGTCCTTCGCCGTCACGCTCACCGACCCCATCAGCACGGCGCGGCCGTCCATCACGTCCTTCGCGCCGGTGACATCCGCGTCACGCGTGGAGACGTAGCCAATCAACTGCTGCGCGCGCACCGAGCCGGTCACCGAACCGCCCAGCGCGCACATCAGCAGGAACATCGGCGAAAGAAAGCGCGCAGATGGGATCCGCAGTCTCATGCGTTCAGCCTACATCTTCAGAAAGTTTGCGATGATCATCTTGCCATGCACGGTGAGCACGCTCTCAGGATGGAACTGCACGCCCTCGATGGGAAGCTGACGGTGGCGCAGCGCCATAATCGTCGTTCTGCCCGTCGTCCCATCCGGCCCCAACTCCGCCGTCCGCGCCGAGACCTCCAACTCCTTCGGAAGCCCCTCCTCGGCCACAATCAGCGAGTGGTAGCGCGTGCTGGTCATCGGCGACGGAATCCCCGCGAAGATCGTTCGCCCGTCGTGCTCCACCTGGCTGGTCTTGCCGTGCATCAACTTGGGCGCGCGGATGACCTTGCCGCCGAACGCCGCGCCGATCGCCTGGTGGCCTAGGCACACGCCGAGCAGCGGCACGCGTGGTCCGCCTGCCTGCGCCAGCCGCGCAAAGTGCCGGATCAGTTCAATCGAGATCCCCGCGTCCTCCGGCGTACACGGCCCCGGCGAGATCAGGATGTGCGTCGGCCGCAGCGCCTCGACCTCGGCCGGCGTCAGCTCGTCGTTGCGGCGGACGAGCATCTCCGCGCCCAGCTCGCCCATGTACTGGACGAGGTTGTAGGTGAACGAATCGTAGTTGTCGAGAACGAAGACCATGTTGGGTTGAGCTCGATTTGCGCTTCGTCCCAAGTGTATCCCGGACGGGCGTGGTCCAGCCACGCTACAGCGCGGCACCATGAAAACTGCAACGCTGTGCTGAAACCTCCGGCCTCATTGCAATATCAAACGCTCATGATTGCGTTGAAAATTAACCCGAACGGGGTAGCATGAAGCGCATGGTCCGCACTCTCACAGCCTGTCTCGTCCTCGGCGTCGCGGCATCTCTCGCTCCTGCGCAGTCTTCCGCCCCGCCGACGCCATCTGCCGCCCCTCCGGCGCTGTCTCCCACGACTCTCCAGGTGGAGAGCCAGATCGTGCTGCTCGATGTCTCCGTCACCGACGCCAGTGGCAAGCCCGTCACCGACCTGCGTCAGGATGAGTTCCGCATCACCGAGCAGGGCCTCCCGCAGACCATCGCCAGCTTCGAGCCTCCCTCGGCCCACGCCATGCCCGCCGCCACCTCCGGCAGGGTCATAGTCGACTCCACCGCCGACCTCGGCAGGATCGGAGAAGCGCCCATCACCATTTTCATCCTCGATGAGCTCAACATGAGCTTCCCTGATCGCGCCTACGCGCGCACCAAACTGTTGCAGTGGCTCGCCCGTCAGCCACCTGTGCTTCCCCAGCCCACCGCGCTGCTGACCATCAACGACACCGACCTCCATCTTTTGCGCGACTTCACTCAGGACCGCGACGCACTGCTCTCTGTTCTCAACAAGCACTCCGGCGACGTCGTCTGGCGCTACGATTCAAACGGCCGCACCGGCGAGCAGGCCTCTCAGAACATGGCCGAGACCCTCGGTGCCATTGAGCGCGTCTCCCAGGCCATGCGCGGCGTTCCCGGTCGCAAGAACGTTCTCTGGGTCGGCGACGGCTTTCCTCCCGTGAACATGAGTGACGTTGGCCGCACAACGGCCAATGAGATCGCAACCAACCTGCGCCATCTCTCCAGCGTCATGCTCCACGCCCGCGTCACGCTGTCCATCGCCGGCCCAACGCTCAAAGGCCATCAGCCCGTCGCCATCGAGACGCAATCCGATTCGGACATGATGTCTTCGGGCGGGTATGACGGACTCAACATCTCGCAGGGAGGCATCGCATTCTCCGGCCTTGCGCCGCCCACCGGAGGACGCGCCTACCAGAATCGCAACGATCTGGATGGCGAGATCGCCGAGAGCATCGCCGCTGGCTCCAGCTACTACACCCTCTCCTACCGCCCCACCAACCCCTCCAACAATCCCAAGGCCTATCGCAGAATTCGCGTCACGGTCACCCGCCCCGGCCTCACCGTGCAGACCCGCAACGGTTACTTCGAGGAGCCCGCGCAGACTGCCACTCCCGCCAAAATTCCCATTACGCAACTCGCCTTCGACCTGAACGGCGCCGCTATCAGCCCCCTCATCTTCACCGACCTTCACCTCACCGCCGAGCGTGACGGCCGCGGCAACTTCACCCTCCACGCCACCGCGCGCGACCTCACCTGGCACGACCTGCCCAATGGCCGCCGCCATGCCGATGTCGTCCTGCTGGCCGCCTGCCTCTCCGCCCGCGGCAAGCTGCTCTCCAAGAACTTCGCCACGCTGGGCTCAAACACCGAAGCCTCGCTCGCCTCCATCGCCATCTCGACCGCCGCACTGCCCATGCACGTCGCCGCGCCGCCCGGCACCGCGCGCATCCGCTTCGTCGCGCGCGACCTCACCAGCGGCCGCGTCGGCACCGTCGACATCACACCCTAGACTCATCGCGCAATGGAATCTGCGCCTGTTTACTGCTGCCGCGCGCGCTCGATGGCGCGCACCACGGCGCGGGCTTTGTTGGCGCACTCGATGAACTCGTTCTCCGGAACCGAGTCCGCGACCAGCCCTGCGCCCGCCTGAATGTGCCCTTGCTTGCCGTTCATGAAGAGCGTGCGGATGGCAATGCACGAGTCTAAATTTCCGCTGAAGTCTGCGTAGAGAATCGAGCCGCCGTAGACGCCGCGCCGCGCCGGTTCCAGCTCCTCGATGATCTCCATCGCGCGAATCTTCGGCGCGCCGCTCAGCGTTCCCGCCGGGAAACAGGCGCGAAAGGCGTCGATGGCTTCCAGCTCCGGTTTCAGCTTCCCTTCCAGCGAGCTGACCAGGTGCATCACATGGCTGTAGCGTTCCACGAACATCAAGTCCTTGACCTTCACCGAACCGTACTCGCTCACCCGCCCCACGTCGTTGCGACCGAGGTCCACGAGCATCACATGCTCGGCGACCTCCTTCTCGTCGGCGCGTAGGCTGGCCTCCAGCGCGCGGTCCTCCACCTCGTCGGCACTGCGTGGCCGCGTCCCTGCAATCGGCCTGTACTCCACCGTGCGCCCATGCACGCGCACCAGCAGCTCCGGCGACGAGCCCACAATATGGCAGTGAGTAGTCGACTGCCTGGCTTTGCGCCCTGTTCTCTGTTCCCTGTTCCCTGTCGGGGTCCCCGGCGAGCGGTCTTGGCTCGCTGGGGTGACTGTTCCCTGAAACCGCAAAAAGTACATGTACGGCGAAGGATTCACAATCCGCAGCGCGCGGTACACGTCGAAGGCATCCACGCCCGGTACGCAGTCGAACCGCTGCGAGAATACGCACTGGAAGATGTCGCCCGACGCAATGTACTCCTTGACGCGCAGCACGGACTTCAGGAACGCCGCCTTCGGCGTTCGCGCCGTCAGCTTCAGCACCCCCAGCTTGCCCCCGCGCGACCTGCCCACCTTCGGCAGCGCCCGCACCAGCCGCCTCTCCAAACTGTCGAGCCGCTTCACTGCGCGCGCGTAGGCCGCCTGCGCAACCTGCGCCGCCGTCTTCCCCGCAGACCGCGCCGCCGCTTTCTCCCGCGCCAAGTCAGCGGTGACGATCAGCAGAATCTCCTTCTTCACATGATCGAACGCCAGCACCTGGTCGAAGAACATCAGGCAAGCATCGGGCACTCCAAGCTCATCCTTCGCCAAAGAAGGCAGCCGCTCGATCTGGCGGACGACATCGTAGGAAAAGAATCCCACCGCGCCCGCCGTGAACGGAGGCAGCCCCGCCAGCCGCGCCGGAGTGTGGCCGCCCAACGCGCGCTTCAGCTCCGCAAAAATATCTCCCTCGAAGCTGCGCCGCTTGCCGCCCTCCTCCACAGTGATGGATGTCCCGCGCGAGACGATCTTCTGGTACGGCTCGATCCCAATGAACGTATAACGCCCGACGTGTTCGCCGCCCTCGACCGACTCCAGCAGAAACGCCTCCGGCTCCTCTTGCGCAACACGCAGAAACGCGGAGACCGGAGTCTCCAAGTCCGCCGTCAGCGTGCGGTACACGGGAACCAGCGTGTGCTGGCGGCTCAACTTGACGAAGTCGCGGGCGGAGGGCAGGGCTTGGGCGGATGCGGGAGGCATGGTTGTGGCTCCATCATATCTTGAGCCTCGACCCTAGATCGTGATATTCAGCGTCACCGTCTGCGACTGCACCTCGCCTGTGCCCGCAGACGTGCCGATCACCTGGAAGGTGTACGTCGCGGGCTTCGTGCCCAGGTCGGTGCAGGTGGAGCATCCGCTGATCTGCGTGATCCCAGCGACCACAATCAGGGCCAGCAGCGCGCGCAGCCAGCGGCGCTTGCCGGGGATGAGGAACGCCACCAGCCCGGCCAGCGCAGGCAGCGCGAAGGGGGCCAGATGCGGCCCGCCGCCGTTGCCGCCCAGGAAGTAGGGCTGCGTCGTTCCGCAGCTATGCGGTGCCGTCGTCAACACGATCAGTTGGCTCGTTCCTCCCCCGCTCGCAATCGCCGCCGGCGCAAAGGTGCAGGTCGCCTCGTTGGGCAGATTGCCGCAGCTCAGGTTCACGCCCTCGGCAAATCCGTTGTTCGCCGTCACCGTCACCGTCAGCAGCGCGGCATAGCCCACGCCGACTCTCGCCGGGTTGGGCGTCGCGCTCACCGTGAAGTCGGTCGTATTCACCTTGGTAATCGTCTCGGGGAACGCCGCGGAGGTCGCCCCGTTGAAGTTGATGTCCTGGCCCGCCGCATAGCTCGCCGTAATCTGGTCCGTCCCCACCGGCAGCGTCGAGGTGGTGCATGTGGCCGTGCTGCTAACGCCCGTGGAGCTGGGAACCAGGGCTACGGAAGGGCCGCAGAGCACCGTACTTCCGTTCATGAAGACGACCGAGCCCCTCGGCGGAATGTAGTTGCCGACCGGCGACGCTGTGGTTCCAAGCGGCGCGTTGGCTCCGAGGAGCGTCGCGGTCAGCGTCACCGACTGACCGGACGGCGCGGGGTTGAGCGAACTCGTCACCGTCGCCGCCGGAGTGTCGGGACTCACGGTGATCTGAACCTGATTCGAGGTTGATGGCCCATAAGTTCCATCGCCGGAGTACTCAGATACATACACATGTGTTCCGGCCGGGGTGCCTGTGCCCACTTGTGGCGGGCAGGGTATTGTGCTCGAAGCCTGAAGCGTACACAGCAGAACCCCGTCCTGGTAGAAATCAAGCGTGCCTGTCCCGGCAAATGTACTCCCATCCTGGTCGGTGATCGTTTCCGTTCCGTTGTAGACCTCTCCGTAGATCATGGACAGCGAGGGGACTACGGTCAACGTCCCAATAGGCGCCCCGGTCACGGGGCAGTTCGGGGACGAGCCACCGATGCACAGCGCGAGCACGGTGGTGGTAGCTATATCCAGAATGTTGTGCGTGCCCGTGAGGGTTGCCACCGCATTGTTGGTGTCGCCGCTATACACCGCTGTCAGCGTGTGCGTGCCGCCCAGATAGCTGTTGCCCGCCGGGACGATGCATTGTGCGGTAGAGGTCGTTCCCGTACTGGCAGTGAGTACCACAGAGCATACCGGAGTGGTTGTGCTATCGATGTAGAACGTCACCGGGCCCGTGGGCGTTTTTCCTGAGCTCGGAGTCAGTGTCGCGGTGATGGTGAATGTGGCCCCGATGGCGCTCGGCTCGGGCAACGCCTTCAGCGTTCCCGTCGTCTGCAGTGCCGTAATGTTGTTCAGCAGCACGGTGATGCCGCCCGTGTTCACGTCCGGGTTGACCGGCAGTGTGGCTGCGGTCTGCGTCGCGCCGCCAAGCACAATGGGATTGGAGATCGTCGCGCCGCCGTTGGCCACCACCAGGTCCGGAACCGTGCTGCCGCGCACGCTCTCGAGCGTCAGCGAGTTGATCCCCTGCCCGGCCAGGAAGTGCGTCTCGTTGCCGAAGCTGCGGTTCGGCGGGCTGCTCAGCGCGCCCTGGTTGTACAGGATGCTGACCAGGTACCCATCGCTCAGCACAATGTCGGGCAGCGTGTCTCCATTCATGTCCGCCACGGCGGCCAGGTAGTAGTTGCGGCTCAGTTGGATGGGGGTCGACTGGACGAATTTCCCAGTACCGTCGCCGAACCAGATGTACAACCAGTTCGGCGTGCTCGTGCTCGGGTTCGAGGGATCGGAGGCGAGGTTGTGGTAGAGCGCGAGGATATCGCCATTGCCGTCGCCGTCGATGTCCGTCAGCAGCACCGCGCTGATCGCGTAGTTCGCAGCGGAAAGCGGGACGGTCAGCAGAGTCATCGCCGTAAAGTTCTTCCCCGTCTTATCCTGCGCGTTCTTGTACGGGACCAGGCTTGTTCCCTGCTGGAAGACGAGGTCCTGCTGGTTGCTTCGTCCCGTCTTGAAGTATCCCGCCGCCGCCTGACTGAAGTTGGGGTTATTGCTGTTCTGATTAAGTAAAAAATTGCAGGCGGTACCGCGTGCGCCTGGGCTACATGGGTACACAATCGCATCGATATAGTTTTGGCTGTAGGCGATGTCGGAGACGCTGTTGCCGCTGACGCTGCTGCCGTTGAAGTCGCCCACCGCGCTCTGCCCAAAGTAGCCATTCGTACTGTTATTGCCGCTCCCGTACTGGAATCCGAAGCAATCAGCGGGCTGAACAAACGTGCCGTCTCCGTTCCCATACTGAATCCCCCAGAGGTCAAGGTTCTGAGTCGACGGAGGCTGAAGAAAACCGGTCAGAGAGTACAAAATATCCAGCTTCCCATCCCCATCGAAGTCACCGGAGAGAATGTTCGACCAGAGGCCAGCGGAAATATTTGCGCATGGCCCGCCGAGAGTATTAGTGGGCGCGGCAGCGGGCGTAAAGGTTCCGTCGCCCTTGCCTTCGAGCAACTGTCCCTGCACGGCGCCGGTGGCCACCACCACATCGAGGTTGCCGCTCGAGGTGAACTGCCCCATCGTCGCGCCCAGCGCCGGGGCCAGCGCGGAGTAGGCGTTGGAGGTCTGAAAGCTGCCGTCTGCATTGCCCTGGATGAAGGCGACGCCCTCGGCTGAGTCCACGGCCAGGTTGCCGCTGCCGAACGACGCCAGCGCGTAGCTGGAACGCCCCGGGCCGATGTTATAGATGCCCTTCAGCGTGTAGGTCAGGCTGCCTGCGATGAAACCCTGGCCTTGCAATACGCTGAGGCCGATGGGCGTGGTGGTGAGGATATCGTTGTAGCTGTCGTTGCCCAGCTTGCCGATAGCGGCAAGGTGGCCGCCGTTGCCCATGAGTGGGCTGGGGCTGGCACTCGTGCCGCCTTCGCTGGTCGTCGAGAACCCTCCCTTGCCATCGCCTGGAAATATCTCGATGGAGCCATCTTTGCCTTCGACCACCATGTCTGGTTTGCCATCGCCGTCCATGTCCTGTAGCAGCATGGAGTAGACACCATTGGTGAAGGGGAGCGGAGGTTGAGCAGTGAATCCGCCATTGCCGTCGCCGATGTAGACCGTGGCGGAGTGGCCAGCCTGGCCGTTGATGATGAAGAAGGCATTGCCATGCTGATCGAAGTTGCCGGTTAGTTTGTCGAAGCTGCCGGTGTAGATCGGGCCGGGACCGTCGGTCGTCGGAATGGGCAGCGTGTGTATCAGCTTGAAGCCGGGCAGCGTACTGCCGGTCGAGCCGTTGTTGGCGATGACATAGAGGAGATTATTCGCGCTGTCTTCAACCAGGAGTTGCGACAGACCGCCGGTTACGAAGGGGAGAGCGGCGATGTACGAAAAAATAGGCTGCTTCACGACTGACGGAGGAACCGGCAATGTCATGCAGCCGCTCTTGGTACCCCCTGGCGGATAGGTATTGCCTCCTTCGTAGGAGCTGACACCGTTCCCCGTAAAGAGGGCGGCCTGAATGCCGGTGCCATAGTAGACGCAGAGGTTATCCGTGCTGACGCCGGAGATTGCGAAGACGAAGTCGGTGAGTCCGTCGCTGCTATTGAAGTCGCCCAGCGCGGCAATGACGTTCGAGACATTGGCAAAGGGGATTTTGTCCCCGTCCGGAATCGCGTAGGTTGGAATCCCGTTGAGCATTGCGCCGGCAACTATGGTAGGGCTTCCGTAGAGGATCGCGGGGGCGTTGATGTACAGGATGTCCACCCCGCCGGACGGGTTCTGAAAGATTCCGGGCAGGAAGCTGGTGACCCGGCCGCCGGTCGACTGCACATAGGGCTGAGCTTTGACCTGCGGCGACTGCTGCGCGGCGCAGACCCCCGAAACCACGCCCAGAAGGCAGCAGACCGTACGCCGAAGGATGCGACCAAGGAGTGGCATGGAGGTACCGGCCCGAGAGCCCAGGGCGTGGGAGGACATCTGCCAATCTACCACGCGCGCCGCGCCATTTACGAGGCGCAAAGCCCCCGGCTGTGGCAGAATGCTAGTGTCTGCAATTGCTCTGTTTTGGCCGTTCCTCCCGCTGGATGCGCGGCCCGGACTTTGCCTGCGCTGGCCGTCGCGCGCGAAGTGCGGCGCCGCATCCCGAGGCCCATGAACCTGCCCAACTCCATCACGCTCAGCCGCATCGCCACCGTGCCGCTGCTGATGTGGATCCTCTCCCCGGCCTTCCCCGCCAACCCCGCGGCCCACGGCCTGCTGGGCGGTCGGCAGGAGCTGATCGCCTCCGGCGTCTTCATCCTCGCATCCATCACCGACGGTCTGGACGGCTACCTGGCCCGCCGCCGCAAGCAGATCACCACCCTGGGAATGCTGCTCGACCCGCTGGCAGACAAGCTGATGGTCACCGCGGCCTACATCATTCTGGTGGCGTATACGCCGAACATCGTGCCGCCGTGGATCGCTGTCATCATCATCGGCCGGGAGTTCCTCGTCTCCGGCCTCCGCTCCATCGCCGCATCCGAGGGATTCACCATCGACGCCTCCGAGATTGGCAAGCTGAAAACAGTAATCCAGATCGTCTCGGTCGTCGCCGCCATCCTCGCCCACCACTGGGACTACTGGCTTTGGTTTCCAACAAAACGTGGGGGCGGCTTCGTCGTCGCCGTCCACATGATCGCCATGTGGGCGATCTATTGGATGACCATCGTCTCCATCATTTCGGCAACCGATTATTTCGTCGGCTTCTGGAAGAAGATCGACCACGTCAGCGAGCGAGCGCGCACCCGCCGCAGCTCCGTCCTCAGCCGCCGCAAGGCCAAAAAACAGGCCGAGGCCGCCAAGCAGCCCTCCCAGGCCTCATAGGGCCGCTTCATCGCCCGCCAAGAACAACACCCATCGTCCGCGAGCGGCTATCATTCTCTGTGCCGGGTAGTGTCTGAAATGTGCGTAGGTGGTGGGAGGCGGCGGGAAGTCGTGGAATTTGACGGGAAAGCGCCCTAGTCTAGCGGACTCTTTGCGCTCTGTTTGGCTTTAGCCTGCGCATCGTATGAAGATCGGGTCGTCATTCGCAACACAAGACTCTGCTCGGTCGGATTACGGTTCTCTGTGAGGGATGCAAACAATTCAGGAGATAGCCACACGGCCACCTGATTATTCCATGTTGCTCCATACGCATTGGAGTAGGCTGGTGCCGCCTCATCTGGCTTCATTCCGATGCGCTTTGTCAGATCGGTTTCTACTTCCGCAAATGTGCCGGGATGAAATTCAACGTAGATGGACGACAATCGTCCGTCGGTAAAACTCCACCTGGGATCACCGACATCTGGCCCTGGAGTGAATGTTAGACTCTCCGCTTTTTCGTGAGCGCCTTCCCACGCGCCGACCATTATGTTGCAGGCATTCTGAGTCACGGGAGTGCATACTGGCTGCCGGTTTTCGAGAGCGCCGACCAAATGGTAGCAGTAATACAGTTCCTCAGTAGTGCGGGTATCCGCAGTGAAGAGTTTCCCCTGCTCCGCCAGTTTTTCCGCTTGCTTGTGATCCGGCATCTTTCTGGCCTGCTCAACAGTAATCGGTTTCGGCTCGCTCGCATGACAGGACGCGAGTTGAGCCTGGATATTTGGATCGGCTTGGAGAAATTCTTGGACAGTCTCCCCGAGATGATGTCCCTTGACGACTGTTTGCGAGACGGCAGGAAGTACCACAGATACGCAGAGCGCAGACAGATAAACCAGCTTACGCATTCAGAGCCTCCGGTCGATGAATGACGGATGTGCGCCAGCATAGCACTCTGTAGAGATATACTGAAGGGGAAATACAAAAGGCCGCTTCACGGGCGGCCTTCGGCGGTGCGGTTTGGGCTGGCACTCAAATCATTACATGAGGTATGCCAGTCATGCAAACCGCTACACGCTCCACCATTCCGTGTCAGCCGGACAGGGCCTCACACTCATACCAATCTGCGCCTCTGCGGGATGTCCATTCGAGCATGAAACGTGAAACCGTTGGGCAGAGATTGCGTCGGCTAATCTTTTGTCTGGCGGCGAAGCATTCCACACTGCATGGATTCGCAATAGAGCTTTGCAGCCTTCAGTGGCGCAGTGAATTTCAGAGCAGACTACATGATCGCCGTTTGATGATGGAGTATGGGCCTGCTGTTGAAATGGCTCCCAGTGGGCATCTAGTGCCGAATAGGCGCACACATGCCCGCATTCGAGACATAGAAACATTCTTGACCACTTGTCCGAAGGCCACCCTATTTGAGAGATGGGTTTTCCTTCAGGCGTGGAATATGGGAGAACGATTCGCGCTCCACACTGCCGACACTCAAGAAATGGGCGAAGATTCTCAGTCATAAGGCTTCGTGCAGATAATACTAACTATTTGCGATGAGTTCTGCGATTGTCCAGATGTGGTTTGTAACCCCAGCTTCCATCGCGGGTGTCACGCGGAGTGTCTTATGGACGCGGCAGAAGTTGTAGTATGCGAACCAGAGCGAATAGGCCGCTTCCAGGTTCTCCCACTTCTTTGAGAAGCCGTTGGTGAGGCGCGTCATTCGGCGCATTCCCATGCGGATCGAAAGGTTCTGCCGTTCGATATGCGAGGTGCAAATGCGGCGCGGATTCGGATTTCCGTAGATGCGGACTGGGACAGCCTCCACGACTTCGCCGGGGCTGTACCGCTGCTCCCCTTCGCAGGAAGTGCCGTACACCTTTATGAGTTGCGCGAAGTCTACGCGGTTGCCAAGAATCATGTGTGTCGCATTCACATAGGGTTTGAATCCATCCGTCGTGAACTGGAATCGGCTCTCTGCCGTTGCATACCGAAGTTTCTCCATAAAGGATTCTGTGGAGGGCTTGCTGCGCTTGCCGAGATGATAGGCCAGAACCATCTTCGTATTGCGCTCCATAGCCACGAAGCAGTATGCGTCGCCAACCTGGGAGCCATCCTCTAGCGACTTGTGGCCTTCCTTCTTCTGAACGAAACCCCATATTTCGTCCGCTTCAACATCCTTGACGGTGAGGCCGACGATCTTGCTAACCATCATGGTCTCGCAACGCTCACCGGCCAGAACCAGCATCCGCATGATCGTATTGCGGTCGAGACCTGTGATCCGCTCGGTCGAGCGAATCGAGTTGCCCTCTAGGAGCAGTTGCAGGGCGAGGACGGCTTTTTCCTTAGAGATGTACATGGTTCCGAGTGTCCGCTGGTGCGGCTCCGTGAACGTCCGTTTGCAGTTCGGGCAGCGGAAACGGCGGAGGCCGTTACGGTGTTTTCCGAAACTTTGGCAATCTGCGTTGCAGGAATCGCAAACCATTGTAAGAGCGGCTTTTGTCTCATTCATCATGGAAACAGAATACTGCGACCGCTTGTAGTTTGTCAAGAGAAATCTGCGTTGAAAACCGGAAATATAACGGACAGTAAGCGGACGGTAACTCTGCCAAACTCTCCCATAGACTGCTACAGAATCCCATGAAACTGCATTGACTTTTCCCCCGGTGGGGATGCCGAATTGGTGGGCCTCTGATCCTCATGCCGCCTACTATGGCGGAGATGCGATGGGTAAGTCAGCGCTAAGAGGCTATGAAGTTGAACGAAGATGTGTGATTTACGACTTCATCTATTCGTATGAATTGAGTGTGAAGTTGCACCGAAGTTTGGCTAAGTTGCGTGAAGTTGCTACGGAAGTTGCTGTATTGAAATGCTGAGAGCATTGGCTAACTTCAGTCTGGTGGAAGCAAATTGCCGCCTGCGATCAGCTAGGTAATCATGGGCTGCGCTGGAGGACACGCCAGCCTCGTTCGCCCAGTCAAGGATCGACCAGCCCTTTGCGGCCAGAATCGGCTCAACAAATGCGCGCCGGGACTGTACTGGCTCTGCTGGCGCAGACTGAGGAATGGGAGCCGCGCTATCGCCTCTCCTGATCGCGGCCAACTCCCGTGCATGAGCGAGTTCCTTCTGACGCTCCATCTCTCGCAAGCCTGTCTCGCCATAGAGGTCTACCAACATTTGCTCTCTTGGGTTTCTGTATGGGTTGTCCACGCGCACCGTTGCATCGGCGCGTTGAGAGGCATACGATGTGGGTATCCAGCCGCACGTCGAAATGCCCCGGCCACAGCGCCGGGCTTTCGTTTTAGGATGGAGCCAATTCTACTCGGTTTCCTTGCGGGGTCTGCCGCCGCCGTGGGACTTGCGACGGGCGGCAAGCTGGCGGAAGTAGTCCGAGCCGCGCTTGGCCGTCACAGAGCCTCCCTTGCGCCCTAGCAGGGCAGCGGGAGACGGCTTGGCATGGGAGAGTAGATCATCCGTGAGGGCCAGAGCGGATGAGAGCAGTTCGCGGCACCGGGCGGTGCGGTTTTCCGGCATCTCTGTGGTGGACAGGATGAGATCGGTTTCCGAGATGAGGTTGCGAAGGGTTGTCAGTTCTGCACGATTTGGGGCCATGAGCAAACGATACGAGGCGCGTTAGGCTAAAGCAAGCGTTTGCTGTTTTCCACCTACGCACATTTCAGACACTACCCTGTGCCGATAAGAATTGACTGCGGGAGGGTATGAATGTGTTGCGAGTGATTGCCGGTTTTGCATTTTCCATTCTGGTGGGCCATATCGTGCTCTGGCTGTTGATCGAAAAAACCCTGTGGCCCTATGTTCGCAAGAGCCATCCGCCCGAGCCGAGCAACCATAAGTCCCGCCTCAGTTGGATGGTGGGCGTGCTGGAGCGGGCCATCTACACCGGCGCGCTGATGGTGCCCGGCAGCGGGATCCAACTGATCGCCGGCTTTCTGGCGGTCAAGGTCACGGCCCGTTGGCACGGCTCCTCCGGCCCGCGCGCCACGGCGGACAGCGACAACATCTGGATCATCGGCACATGGCTCTCCGTGTTGTTTGGCGCGGCCGGTGCATGGATCGCCCTCGGCCATCTGCCCATACTCACCAACATCAAGACCATCAGCCCTGTGCAGTAAATACAACCCGTGCAGCCGAGTTCATCTCGCGTGTAAAGTCGAGTCATAGAGGACTGCCATGAACGCCACCGTTGACCCAGCTCCGCCGCTGCGCAAGACCGCGCTCAACGCCACGCACCGCGCGCTCAAGGCAAAGATGGTCGACTTCGGCGGGTGGGACATGCCGGTCGAGTACTCCGGCCTCATCGCCGAGCACATGGCCGTGCGCACCTCCGCCGGCCTCTTCGACGTCTCGCACATGGGAGAGATCCAGTTGCGCGGCCCCGGATCGCTGGCCGCCGTACAGCATCTCTGCATGAACGACGCGTCCAAGCTTGCCGTCAGCCAGGCGCAGTACTCCGCAATGCTCACTCCCGACGGCGCCTTCGTCGACGATGTGCTGGTGCACAAGCTCAGCGACAACGACTATTTGATCGTCATCAACGCAGGCACGCGCGAGAAAGATGTTGCCTGGGTGCGCAGCCAGATTGGCCGTATGCCGGGAGTGCATATCAGCGACTACTCCGACTGCTACACGCAGCTCGCGATTCAAGGCCCGAAGGCCGAAGCCACGCTGTCCCGGATCACCGGCACCGACCTCAGCGCAATCAGGAACTACTGGTTCACCTGGGGCAGGCTGGACCTGAAAGACGGCAGCGCCCTGCACAACGTTCTGATCGCGCGCACCGGCTACACCGGCGAGGACGGATTCGAGATATACATCCCCTCCGACGAGTCCACCAGCGAGCGCGTCTGGAATGAGGTCCTCAACGCCGGCGCGGACTTCGGCATTCTTCCCTGTGGACTGGGCGCGCGCAACACCCTGCGTCTGGAGTCCGCCATGGCGCTATACGGCCATGAGATCTCCGACTCCATCAACGTCTTCGAGGCCGGCCTCGGCCGCTATGCCAGGCTCTATAAAGCCTCGGACTTCGTAGGCCGCGCCGCGCTCGCCGCCATCCAGGCTGCAGGAGGCCCCAAGCGCAAGCTCGTCGGCCTGGAGATGATCGAGCGTGGCATCGGCCGCGACGGCTATCCCGTCTGCACCCTCGCCGGCCAGCGCATCGGCGCGATCACCAGCGGCTCACCCGCGCCCTTCCTCAAGAAAAACATCGCCCTGGCCTATGTCCCCGTGCAGTACGCAGCCCTCAACGAGGTCGTCGCCGTGGAGATTCGCGGCCAGCTCGTCAAGGCAAAAGTCGTCGCAACCCCGTTCTACAAAAGGGCCAGGAAATCCACCTGACCGGCGAATACACTGAGTACAGAAGCTACTCGACAAACCTTGGAGGCGCGCATGGCTTACCCTGCCGGTTATCGCTATACGAAAGAACATGAGTGGATCTCGGTCGCGGGCGCGTCCGGGACCGTCGGCATCACGGACTACGCGCAAAGCTCGCTGGGCGACATCGTTTTCGTAGACCTGCCCAAGGTGGGCGACCGGCTCGAGGCGGGCAAGATCTTCGGCTCGGTCGAAAGCGTCAAGGCCGTCAGCGACCTCTTCTCGCCGGTCTCCGGCACCGTCACCGCAATCAACGAAGAACTGAAGGACAAGCCGGAGTGGATCAACGCCGACGCCAACTCAACCTGGATGTTGAAGCTCGATCTCGCCAACCCAGCCGAGCTGGACGCGCTGCTGACGGACGCCCAGTACGAGGCCTTCATCGCCGAGGAGACGGAGCGCTAATCGTGCGCTACCTTCCCAAGTCGCCCGCCGACCGCGTGGAGATGCTTGCCGCAATTAATGAAGTCACACCCGGCGTTGATTCCATCAACGATTTATTTTCGACGATCCCGGCGGAGGTCCAGTTGCAGCGCGACCTCGCCATCCCCCGCCAGCACTCCGAGTCGGAGGTCCTCGACGGCTTCCGCGCCTTCGCCGAGAACAACGCAACCGGCTACGCCAGCTTCCTCGGCGCGGGCGCGTATCACCACTACCGCCCCGTCATCATCGACTCGCTCGTCCAGCGCGGCGAATTCCTCACCAGCTACACGCCCTACCAGCCGGAGATCGCGCAGGGCACGCTGCAAGCCATGTTCGAGTTCCAGACCATGATCTGCGAGCTGACCGGAATGGAGATCGCCAACGCCTCCATGTACGACGGCTCAACCGGCGCGGCCGAGGCCATGATGATGGCCGTCCGCGTCACCGGCCGCGACCGCGCCGTCGTCGCCCGCACCGTGCATCCCGAGTACCGCGATGTCCTCGCCACCTACGCGCAGCACCAGCAGATTCCCATCGGCGAAGTGGGCTACACCGCCAATGGCCGCCCCGATTCTGGACGGATAGATCTGGCCGCGCTGGATGCGGCAATCACCGCCGAGACCGCCTGCGTCCTCATCCAGTCGCCCAACTTCTTCGGCACGATTGAGGATGTGGCCGCCATCGCCGAGATCGCCCACGCCAAGGGAGCGCTGCTGATCGTCTCCATCGCCGAGGCGATCTCGCTCGGCATCGTCCGCCCGCCCGCCGAGGCAGACATTGTCTCGCTGGAGGCGCAGTCGTTCGGCGTCGCCGTCAGCTTCGGCGGGCCGTACTGCGGCGTCATCGCATGCAAGGAGAAGTTCCTGCGCCAGATGCCCGGCCGCCTCGTCGGCGAGACCCGTGACGCCGACGGCAAGCGCGGCTACGTCCTCACCCTCTCCACCCGCGAGCAGCACATCCGCCGCGAGCGGGCGACGAGCAACATCTGCACCAACCAGGCGCTGGTCGCGCTGATGGCGACCATCTTCCTCACCGTCTACGGCAAGCAGGGCCTGCGCGAACTCGCCGAGCAGAACCTCGCCAAGGCCGCGTACCTCAGCAGCGCACTCACCGCAGCCGGCAGCGCGAAGCTCCTATTCAACGGCGCGCCGCGCTTCCACGAATTCGTGTTGCAGCTTCCCGCCGGCGCGGAGCAGACCAACGCCGCGCTGCTCGAACACAAGATCATCGGCGGCCTGCCGCTGGCCCGGTGGTATCCAGAGCTTGGCCCCAACGCCAGCCTCTGGTGCGCCACCGAGCTGACCACGCGCGCGCAGATGGACGCCGCAGCGGATGTACTGATGAACATTAAGCAGCCGGAATTGAACACCTAGGTCTCTGATCGCATCATGGTGTGCCTAAATCGGCACATTTGGAGAAGCTGGATGGGTTGCATAGTGACCTTGAGTCGCCGAGCGACGCGGCTCAGGGCAACCCGTGCTCTTGAGCAGGACGAGAGACTCTCTCTTTGCCGGTTGGAGGGTTCTTGTCACCGGCCCATGCTTGCCATGCTACGCATCATGATGAGCACGGCGGGGCCAAGCAGAACCAGGAAGATGCTGGGGAAGATGAACAGCACCAGCGGAAAGATGATCTTGACGGTGGTCTTTGCGGCCATCTCTTCGGCCAGTTGGCGGCGTTTGAGGCGGATGTTGTCGGCGAAGCCGCTCAGCGCGCGGGCGATCGGCGTGCCGAAGCGCTCGGTCTGCACCAGCATGCTGGCGAAGGCATCGATGTCGGGCAGTTCGCTGCGCGCGGCCATGTCGGTCCAGGCCTGGACGCGTGGTTTTCCGGCGCGCTGCTCGCGGTTGATCTGCAGCAGCTCTTCGGTGATCTGGGGATGGCTGATGCCCAGTTCCTGGCCCACGCGCAGCAGCGCCTGGTCGATGCCCAGGCCGGCGTCGACGCAGATCACCAGCAGGTCGACGGCGTCGGGAATGCTCTTGCGGATCTTTTCGCGGCGGCGCTTCACCATGCGGGTGAGAACCATGTTGGGCGCGATGTAGGCGACGGCGGGAAGCGCAAACATCCAGAACGAGCGGTTGTACGGGATGAAAGAGCCCGCAATCAGCGCAAGCAAGGGGCAGAAGATGCGTGCGGCGGTGTAGAGATCGGCGGGCAGCGTGCCCTTGTATCCGGCGTTGGCCATGCGCTCGGGCATGTCGGCGTCCGCGGTCAGGCCAAGCCGCGCTCGCACCCAGTGGACCATCGCCATGAATCGGCGGCCGGCGTTGCTGCCCATCGTAACGCTTCGCCGAACGTGTCTGTCGCTGTATGTGACCTCACGGATGCGCTGCAGGGCTGCGCGCGGGGTGCGGGTGACGAAGAAAAAGACAGCGAGGGCAAGGGCGAAAAAAATGGATGCGCCGAAGCCGAGGTTGAAGAGAGCAGTCATAGTGGACAGTCAAACCTGGATACTGACGATCTTGCGAATAACGAGGCTGCCGAGAAAAATGAGGGCCCCGCCGGCATAGAGCAGCTTCTGCCCGGTGGGATCGTGGAAGAGAATGGCCGAGTAGCCGGGGCTGACGATGTTGAGCAGCACCAGCATGATGACCGGCAAAAGGCTGAGAATCCAGCCGGTGAGACGCCCCTGCGCGGTGCGGACGCGGACTTCGCCTTCGATGCGCACGCGGTCGCGGATGACGTGCGCCGTGCGGTCGAGGATCTCCGTAATATCGCCTCCCGTCTCCTTCTGCACCAGAATCGCGGTGATGAGGAATTGCAGGTCTCGCGATGGAACGCGGCTACCCATCTGCAACAGGGCGTCGCGAAAGTGCACGCCCAGCCTCTGCTGTTTGAAGACCTGTTCGAACTCGGAGGAGAGCGGCTCGGGCGATTGCTTGGCGATCATCTCAATGGAGGAGTTCATCGAGTGGCCGGAGCGCAGCGCGCGGGCCATCAGATCGATGGCGTCGGGCAGTGCAGTGTTGAACGCCTTGAGACGCCGGTTGCGTTTGCGCCGCAGCAGGGCGTAGGGGATGACGGCTCCCGCGACGGTCGCGGCGGCGGCAAGCAGAAACATGTGCGACAAAAGGTAGCCGAGCAGTCCGCAGCCCAGTGCGGCGCCCGCGCAGGCCAGAACAATACTGCCTACGCTCATGCTGCTGTTGGCGTGAATAAGCAGCACCTGGAGCTTCTTCGCAAATTGGTAGCGCTGCAGGAAAACGCCAAGGCGGATAACGTAATTCCGTTCCTCGTCTGCCCCTATAATTACCCCATTCGTGCCGGTCTTCTGGGCCTGGATGGAACGCCCGATGGTCGCCAGGCGCACTTGGACGGATTTGCTCGATGCCGTTGTGCGCGTGCCCAGCATGAGGATGCTGTAGCTGAGCGCCAGCGCAAGCAGAAACGTGATTGTCAGCAGGCTCATCGTGGGCTCTCCCTCGCTCGATCTGCTCTAAACCTCTACCGAATGGTCGAGCAGGTTGAGGCCAAGCGGGATTCCCGCGGCCTTCAGCCGCTCGCCGAACTTGGGCACAATGCCCGTGGAGTGGAAGCGCCCCTTGACATTTCCGCTGGGCCCAAGTCCCAGCTTCTCGAACAGGTAGATGTCCTGCAGGCTGATGACGTCTCCGCTCGTTCCCGTGATCTCGCTGATGTGGGTGACGCGGCGGCCATCCGCCGAGACGCAGAAGATGGCCTGAGAGGAATTCTCCGAAAGGTTTGTATTGCTGGTCATGGGTAGTCCGTTCGCACCTGGGACGCAGGCTGGGGGGGGTGCGTTTGCACTGGACGTTGCGATTGCGTTTGCGCTAGGGGTTGCGATTGCGGTTGCGCTAGGGGTTTCGATTGCGGTTGCGCTGGGGGTTTCGACTGCGTTTGCGCTAGGGGTTTCGATTGCGGCTGCGCTAGGGGTTTCGATTGCGGCTGCGCTAGGGGTTTCGACTGCGGTTGCGCTAGGGGTTTCGATTGCGTTTGCGCTAGGGGTTTCGACTGCGGTTGCGCTAGGGGTTTCGATTGCGGTTGCGCTAGGGGTTTCGACTGCGGTTGCACTAGGGGTTTCGATTGCGTTTGCGCTGGCGTTTGCGTCGGGGCGGAGATGGCTGCTTTGGGCAGGTTGTGCGCCCGTCCGTCGAAGGCATTGGGGTCGAGGTTGGGCGTCGCCATCTTCGGCTGCTCCGGCACCGCCTGCGGGGACGACGTCAGAGGATCGACCACCGTCGCGGTCACGATGATGACCAGCTCCACCACGGAGTGGCTGAAGTTCTTGGAGTGGAAGAGCTGGCCCAGGATGGGAACGCTCGCAATGCCCGGGACCTTGCTCATGATCTCCGTGGTGCGGTGGTCCAGCAGGCCGGAGACGATGAAGCTCTGGCCGTTCTGGATCTCCACCTCGGTCTCGGTTTGCCGCGTGGCGAGCGCCGGAATGGTAAAGCCGGAGATGGTGACCGCGTTGCTGTAGTCCAGCGTGCTGACCTCGGGCGCGAGTTTGATGCGGATGGATCCGTCGGCATTGACCGTCGGGGTGAAGTCGACCTTCACCCCGTACGGACGGAACTGGATGGAGATCGCCGTCGTGTTGCCGGTCCCGCCCTGAACCACGGGAAAGGGAAATTCGCCGCCGGAGAGAAAGCTCGCAGGCAGACCGCTGAGGGTGGTCAGCGTGGGCTCGGCCAGTACCTGAAGAATCTGCTTCTGCTCCAGGTCCTGCACGGTGGCCCCGACGTTCAGTTTGGAGTTGTAAAGAAAGATGTTCAGTGGATCGCTGACGGTGAGCGAGGAGCCACTGCCGGTGGCAGTGCTGCTGAACTGCTGGGTTGAGGTCGAACCCAAGGTGTTTCCGATTCCCGGGGAAAAGAGATTCACGCCGAACTGGTTGAGGCGGGTGCGATCGACCTCCACAATTCGCAGCTTCAGTTGCACCTGCTTGCCATGCACGGGTACCACAACCAGCGAGTTGACAACGTCCTTCGCATACAACGAAGCCATCTTGAGTGCAGCGTCGCTGGCAGCGTCGCTGGCAACCGATCCGGTAAGAAAAATCTTGCCTTCGCCTGTCTCGACGTGAATGGACGAGCCCGGAAATGCCGCATCGAACGAACCGCGCAGTGCATCTGGATCCAGGTCCGCGGAGACGGTGTACAAGCGATGCCCGCCTGCCTCGTCCCACAACACCATGCTGCTGACGCCCGCGGTCTTCGCCGTAAGAACGATCTCGGCAGTACCGGAGCAATAGCTCGCCAGCACGGCCGGGTTGCCAATGTATACGCGGCGCAATGGCACGGCCGAGGTAAGCACCACCGAGTGGCCCACGGTCAGATGAAGCACGTCGTTGGCGGTCGCGGAGTGAATGGTAGGCGGCACAAATGCGGCATTCTGCGTCTGGGCAAATGGTTTGACCGGAAGAGCGCGGCTCTGCGCGGCGACCCCATCGATTGCACCCACGCCGAGCAGCACAAAGAACGCAAGCGCGCAGACGAGGCACGGCTTGGCTCCAACCAGGTGAATCGGATCCGGGTTGGCTGGGCTCTGCTTGGCCGTCTGTGAGGTGCGCAGGTTCATGGTCTGGCTCTTCCATCCGGCGTTGCCGCGGATTGCGCGTCGCTGAACTCGCCAAGTACGGTTTCGATCCCCCCGTGTTTCGGGGCTGCCGGGGCTGCATGTGTTGCCGCGGCGGTCGGGCGGGTGACGGTACGCGACCCCGCGGGCAGCGGACCGGAGAGTTGCGAGAGCAGCATCGGAATGCCTCCGCTTCGGCTGCTGTCCGCTCCGTTGCGCAGCACAAAGTGGATCGTGCCCTGGGTGCTTGCCAGAACGGCGCGCTCTGCCTGCTCCGGAGTCAGCAACAGCGTCACCACCGTAACGTCCGCTGTCTTGCCCGTGGGGTCGGGTTCTAGTTGGTTTCCGGCGGCCAGGACAACGGCGTTCTGTAGAACGGTCGCCGTAATAGGCTCGGGCGTGAGGTCCGAGTGGTAGGTCACCAGTACGTCGAGATGCGAGCCGGGAACCAGAAATCCGCCCACCCCGACCACCTCGTCGGAGTGCAACGCGATGGCGCGCATGCCGTCCGGAATCTTGCTCGCAAGCCCGGTGCCGGATCCTGCGGCAGACAGGTCGCGGTCCAGGATGGGCTGGCCTTTGGCCAGCGGAAACAGGACCTCGCGGCCAATCACTTCGGCGGGCTGCAAAAACGCGCCGTCCAGGGGATCGCTGCTCGGCCATGCGACAAGCTCGATGTCTTTGGACTGCAGAATATCGCCCGCATGCATTGCGTGCGACGGCGTCACATACCTGGCGTCCGGCTGATTCTGCACTGTCGGCGTCTGCGGCACGGTCAATTTTCTGGAGACAAACCACGTACACAGGACGGAGACGAATAGAGCGAGAGTAAGGGAGACGAGGATGCGCTTTGAATTCATGGATGATCCCGACCAGGATTGGCGCCAGCCGACCTGGCGTATTTGATTGCATTGATTACGCTTATGCGCAATTATCCGCGCTAGATTCAAGCCTATGTTGGCTCCCAGGCCAAGTCAATGGATCGTCCATGGGTCGTCCATGCAACTTAAGTGCCATTATTTAAATTGGCGCAAGCCATATGTGGCTATAAGCGGTGACTAGCATATCGAACCGTGCCGCATCACCGCTCGCTACCCTCGCCGGCCTCCACTACTTCGTCTTCGCCCGCCTCATGCTTGGCAAACTCTTCAAGCTACTCAGCGGAAGCTAATTACAGACCCTAGGGGTTTCAGCAAATTCCGCAGCGCCCGTCCACGCGAAAGCGTGTCAGAGCGAGGTCGCACACTCAGGGCAGTCCAGTTCCGAAGTGCCCGAAAAGTCGCCTTTTCGCAAACTACGGCGTTTCTTACCTAAGCAAAGAATGCCGAAAACACACACCCCGGGCTATACCCGGAGTGTTGTAGTTGCCTAAGCTATTCATAATAAAATAGATATAGGTTAGTGCCGGGAGGGGGGGCGGATTGCCTGCGCGTATTGATTCTAAATAAATTACTGAAATATAACGACGCTCGAATCGTTCAAAACGCAGAAAGCGCGGTTTCTGAGTACGCTACAAGTACACGAGATTTGGGATGAATGGGATGTACGTTCGATTGTTTTGATCCATCGATGGATCATCGGATTGCTGAGGTGAAGCTTCCGGAAACGCCGTTTTTCCTGCACATCAGTTGGGGAGCAATGAGTGCCCGAGAAATCGACGAGGAACGATCCCGATTATGTGGTCGAGTCTAGGATGACACGGAATCGCTCTTTGCTTTCGACTGGAACTCCAGCTAGGCCCTCCATCCTGCTACAGATGAAGTAGCATCCAAGCGAACAAGGGCCGAAGCAATTGTTGACGCCAGTTGACAAGAGTGTCCCTTTGGGAGCAGGCTTTACAACACAAAAATACTGTTTGTGGGTGTTTCTGAAGTTGAGCTTTATGTTTAGTCTAGACGCGTACAACAATAGGATTTCAATTAGTTCTTTTGAGGAAAAATTCATGTTCAGAGCAACTTCCAAGCGGCAATCGATAAGAGCTTCCGTAAAGTACGCTTCCAACTTCCTCACAATCCTGCTGGTCCTGGCTGGTTTGGCTGGAAGCGTTGCGCGAGCCCAGCTGTCGGGCAAAGGCGAGATCAAGGGTACGGTGAAGGACCCTTCGGGTGCCGTGGTGACGAATGCGACGGTGACGGCGACGGAGGTCTCGACCGGGGTGAGCGCGACGCGATCGTCGAACGCTTCGG
>Ga0326727_10009174_pt1 | contig 24528 bp, 21 predicted proteins | sample MB2enrmetagenome_FD_207643 | JGI IMG/M metagenome (GOLD analysis project Ga0326727, IMG submission 207643) | Lab enriched peat soil microbial communities from McLean, Ithaca, NY, United States - MB29MY | ecosystem: Environmental > Terrestrial > Soil > Wetlands > Peat | place: USA: New York... | reverse complement strand
CACCTGACTTGAAAAACCTCTTCCCACCCATGCCGACGAACTTGCGCCTCAACCAGCAAAGTACGGTGACGGTGTCGAAGGTGGCCCCCGATGGAGCGGCGGATGTTCAGCACCGATTCGACAAGTTCGAAATTCAGACCGACCTCAGCGCACTGCCAGAGAACGTGCGCGACTCCATGACTCAGGCCCAGCAGGAAGTGAGCAAGCGCATGGTGGGCCAAACGCTGATTGCCCACTACGATCACAATGGCCAACTGGTGGATTTCGAGGGCGCCGACACTCTTTTCGGAGATCTTGATGCTCCGGTTCGAGAACCACTCTTACAGATGTTGCGGATGTTCCTGGAGCAGATGGGCGGCCAGTCACTCTATCCGGACCACCCCGTCAAAGTGGGGGAAGAGTGGACACAAAAACTCGACGCCCCACCTCTCAAGAACTATCCCTTCCAGGTGCAGGGAAAAAGCACTTTGCACTATTCCGGCAAAACGCGCTACCAGGGAATAAAAGCAGCCATCCTGGATTATCACGTCGAAAATGAACTCACCCCCGCCCTGGAGAGCTTGCGCAAGGGAGGAGCTCTTCCGCAACTTGAAGCCATGGGGGTGCACCTGGAAATGAAGATCCACGGAAAGGGGCAAGGCCGCATCCTGGTGGCGCTGGATGACGGCCGCGTGCTCCAGAATCATTCCACCTTGCATCAAACCCTCAGCGCCCTCATGCAGGGGAAGGAAGGGCTCGTAGCGCCCACCGACCAGCTTCCCCGGCTGGATATCCAGTCCGACACGGAAATGGAAGTTGAAGGGAACAAGCCCTAGCCGAAGGTAGAACACGGACTGAAATCTTTATTGACAAAGCGGCAAGCGTCCCTATAATCGGCAATAGTTTCTTTCAACCTCGAGAAATACAAGGGAAGGGATGAATCAGTCCATCAGCACGGCATGGCCCGTGGTTCTCAGTGTCGCCGGATTTGATCCCTCGGCCGGCGCAGGAATCGTTGCCGACCTCAAGACCTTCGCTGCGCACAACTGTTACGGCGTCGCGGCCATCACCGCCATGACCGTCCAGAACACTCAGGGGGTGGCATCCGTTCACCCGGTTGAACCGCTGGTGCTGAGAGAGTCCATCCTATCCCTTCTCTCCGACGGCCGGGTGAAAGCCCTCAAGATCGGGATGCTTGGTAACCAGGCCACTGCCGAAGTCCTGCGCGAGATTCTGGAGGCGAATCCCGATCTTCCCGCGGTGCTCGATCCTGTGGTGCGCTCCTCCAATAACTTTGCCCTGTTGGATGCCGCGGGCTTGGACTATATCCGGCGGCACCTGCTCTCCCGTGTGGCGGTGGTGACACCCAACCTGGCGGAAGCAGCGGCGCTGGCGGAAATGCCTGTCGATAATCTGGAGAGCATGAAGGCTGCGGCGCGCAAATTGGCCGACTTGGGTGCGCGCGCCGTGGTGGTGACCGGCGGGCACCTCGACAAGGCCATCGATGTTTTCTTTGATGGGACAACGATGGAATCTTTTGCCGGCGACCGGATCAAGCCTGACAACACGCACGGCACCGGTTGCACTTTTTCCTCCGCCGTGGCCGCCAACCTCGCCTTGGGACGCCAGTTGCGCGATGCGGTGGTGCTGGCCAAGGCGTATGTAGTGGAAGCCATCCGCCAGTCCTTCCCCGTGGGGCCCGGGCGCATTCCGCTTCACCACCTCTACCGCATGACCCAACCCACCCGCGTCACTGACCACTCGCCTGCCGTCGCCGAAACTGTGCACTAAGGTTTCGGGGACGTTTGCCCAGACTGCGGCGCCATGGAGAAGGTGGTCCAGGGATAAGCATCCATATCGCGCAGTAGGGATTTTTCCCAGGCAAATCCGGACCGTTGGCGCAGGTATTCCGCCGCCTTGAAGCTGAGGCCGCACGCGTGTCCCGCCGCTGCGGTGAAGCTCATGCGTTCCGCCATCGTCGCGTCCGCAACTTTGTTCTGAACCGCGCCTGCCGCGCCGTACGGTGGCTGCCAGGGTGGACTGCCGCGGGGCGAAAGATCGATGTGGCCGCACAGTGTGCGTTCGTCCGCATCGTCTTTCTTCTCGAACGAGTCATAGTGGTCCGCCAGGAATCGCTCGGCGGCTGCCACATCAATCTTCCCCTTGTACTGCGCCATCAACTGCTCCCACCGGACGTGCCGGGCGTTGGCGCTGTTCGCCATATCCTTGATGTTGAAGTTGGTCTCTTCCTTCACCAGCTTGGGGTTGGCCGGAAAATTTGAGCCCACAAAATAGCCGTCCGATTTCCGCAACAGCGTGACGTTCTTGAGCCCCAATTCGAGGCTGGCGATTTCGTTGGTCTTGCGATCGGCCACCAGCCAGGTGTTGGCATAACCGCCGTTGTTCCCGGCCTTCATGATGCGTGCGAAATCGTCGATGGACGCGGCATATTGCATGGCCTTCCGCGCGCGGACGAATTCGGGGATGCCGCGAGGGTCATAACCTGAGAATTGCGAAATAGTGGTCTCGGTAATCATGATCCCGGCGGAGTTGATGCCAAAGTCGTCGGCGCTATGAATGGCGCCGGGGAAGCCATCCATCAGAATGCGCTGGCCGCTCGAGGGCGCAATATCAAAAATGATGGTCCAACGCGCGCCATCCAGGTAATTGGTCCAGTCATTGTGGGCAATGATGACCTTGCCGTCCTTCGTGTAACTACCGGTGGCCACGAAGGCGCTGCAACGCTCCGGCAACGCCAGCGAGGCGTATCCGGTGATGCGATGCAGCCGGTCAAACTCCTTGACGTAGTAGCCCCATTCGCACATGCCATTGAGCGCCACCACATCCCAAATATCCAGTTTTACACCTTTCGCCCGCAAACCCTCGGCGATGCCTTGTAGTTCTTCGCGATACTGCTGTTCGATGTGGGGCCACATCATATCTTTCGCGGCATTACGGAAAAACTTCCAGTCCTTCTTGCCCTCGCGGGTCTGTTCCAGAACCACCACTTTTTCCGCGTCCACAATCTCCGGGGCCAACAGGTATCCGTGCTGGAATCCCATATCGAACGGGGCTCCTTCCAGATGCACGAAAATCCAGCCATTCTGCGCGGGCTTGCGAAAGGCTCCCTTCAGGTGGGCATTGAGTTTTGCGTCCTGGGAATAAAGGGGCAATGCGGTAGCCACAAGAGCCAAGCTGGCTAGGAGAAAAGCGGTTCGGCGCATTCAGGCCTCCAGGGGCATCGTCGCAGTTCAGTATGACCGGAAAAATCCCTGAGTGACGATGAGGGTAAAGGCGATTATACACGAAGGTTAAAAGCGGGTGTCCCCACGAGCGCCCGGCGGATTTCGGTGCCGTTGGAAGTATGGTCGTGGGCCAGCTTCCGCGAAAATTCCGTCGTTTCATCCCAAATTGACCCCGAATTTCTGCAAGATTCGTGTAGGTTTGCCGAAAATGTCCGAAACTTAGGCAAAAATACCTGTTTTTTGCCGGGCATTTTGTCGTTGTTTTATTTGTTTTCATACACATACCGGCTTCGAACGTATATATTTTTAAATTGTTTTTGCCGTATCCCCACTCAGGCCTTCCCGAAAGCGTTGATAAGGCGGCACATCCGGCGAAAGTCGAGGTCTTTCTTGGCAGTTGAATCCTTGCGCACTCTGATTCCCCATTCCCCGCCCATTGTTTCTCCAACCCCCCAATTCTTAACCCCGAATCCCTAGCCCCTAGCCCCCGTCCTGCGCGCTTTCACCCTAAACCCCAGTACCATATGATAACCCAGCAATTCGCCGTTTATGATTCAACGGTTACTGCAACACGTTGCAACGACAGGAAAGGAATCACGCCCTCAGCACGGGTCAGGCGAACCGGTTGGGTCAATAGCCGCAGACATCAAGCGCCGGGACCACCAGGAATCCTTCGGCTTGCCTGCCGAAGTGCTTGGCGCGGCTTATGCGGATTTCGTCGTCGGCGACGCGCCCAAAGCGCGGGTTGGCTGTTTTACGACCAAGTGTTTTTTCGCTCGTTGATCTTGCAAGAAAAAAGTGCTATTTTTTCTTGCAAGATTAATGGGGCAACTATGGCGCAATCAACTGAAAATAGGGTCATAAGTCGCATTCGTGGAACCGCGATGGGGTGGGTGTTCTCGCCTCGAGATTTCCTGGATCTTGGCGAACGGCCGACCATCGATTCCGCCCTGCATCGCCTCGTCCAACAAGGACAGGTTCGGCGCATCATCCGCGGGATCTACGACTGCCCCCGCCCCAGCAAGCTTCTCAAGCGACCCTTGAGTCCGGACATTGACCAGGTTGCCCGCGCCTTGGCGCGCAAATTTCGGTGGCGGATTCAACCCAGCGGGGCCAACGCACTGAATATCCTGGGGCTATCCGCTCAAGTTCCAGCGCGCGTCACCTATCTGTCTGATGGCCCGGACCGTAGCTACAAAGTTGGCAATACGAGCTTGGTGTTTGAACATACTGCGCTCAAGGAGGCGGGCTTCAAACTGCGGGAGAGCGGATTGATCGTTCAAGCCATCCGCTCGCTCGGGCAGGAACGCGTCACGCCGGAAGTCATCACCAAGATCCGATCGTGGTTGCCACCTTCTCTGCGCTCCAGGGTCCTGGCGGATACCAGGACCGTTACGGGATGGGTGTACGCCACGATTCAGCGAATTGCCGAGGGGGAGTAACGTGGATAAGATGGCAATGCGCCCGGCCTCCGAACGGCGAGACCTGTTTAGTGAATCCGCGAGCGAACTCGGGATGAACCCCGTCATCGTCGAGAAGGACGTTTTGGGAAAAAGCTACGATCCTCCACCAGGAGGCGCATCGCACGGGGGCCATCCCGGCGCGCCACTCGCGTCACTATTATGACGTTTACAAAATGGCAGGCAGCAGGGTAAAGGATGCGGCGTTTTCCAATCTTGCACTACTCATGGACGGGGTTGCCTTCAAAGAACTTTTCTACTCCTCATCATGGGCGCGCTATGACTTGGCAAAGCCCGGATCCTTGCGGCTGACCCCCTCGCCCCGCCAAATAACAACACTCCAACGCGACTATAAGGAAATGCGCGACATGTTCTATCGAGAACCAACGGAGTTCACCATGATTCTGGCGGCCCTACCGCTCCTGGAGGAAGGAATTAACAATCTGAGGTAGCCAGCGAAGAATCACCCAACAGACCAAAAGCATAGTTAGGGCGTTACTCGGCCACGTGACGCCGTGTGCGGCTGACGCAGACTCGCAACAAATAGGAAGGTGGAAATGGTGTGGACCCCCGCCTTCGACGCGTCAGTGTTTCTCTTGGGCGAAGTGACGCAGTAGCGTTCGGAGTTGGTCGCGCACACGGCGGAATTCTGCGAGCCTCCGCTCTTCCGTGCCTTGCGCAGCGGCGGGGTCATCGAGGCTCCAATGGATGTGCTTGGTGGCGGCCGGAAAGATGGGGCAACTCTCCTTGGCGTTATCGCAGACGGTTATCACATAATCGAACGCCTGCCCCGCGAACTCGTCCACCGATTTCGACCTGTGGCCCGAGATATCGACCCCAATTTCATGCATGGCCGCAATAGCTTCCGAGCGCACATGGCTGGGGTTGGTGCCCGCGCTCGAAACCTCAAACGCCGCCCCTCCATCGTGCCGAAGCAGCCCTTCCGCCATCTGGCTTCGCGCAGAGTTCCCCGTGCAAACGAACATCACTCTTTGCTTCATCATGGCTCTCCCTCACTATTGGACACGCCGGCCTTTGGGACGGCAATCGAATCGAGCGCTGCGTGCGGGACCAAAACAGCAGAAGCCTCGCGGGGAAGCGACGGGATGAGCCACCGGAATAGCAAGGTTGCCGCCCCCGCCCCCGCCAACTGCGCGGCGATAAAGCCCGGCACATCGGTCGGCCGAATACCCGCGAACGTATCGCTGGCGGATCGTGCCAGGGTAACTGCGGGATTAGCGAACGAGGTTGACGCCGTAAACCAGTAAGCCGCCGTAATGTACGCGCCTACGGCAAAAGGAACCGCTTGGGCTCGGAGTTTCACGCATCCCCAGATCACCGCGAGCAGTCCGAAAGTGGCGATAAACTCGCTGAAAAGCTGGGCTCCGCCCGCACGGACGTGTTGTGAGGCGAAGAACAAAGGTCTCCCGAACATCTCATGGGCGGCGGCCACTCCGGCGAATGCTCCAAGGAATTGAGCCGCGATGTAACCTGCGGCTTCGTGCCAAGCGAGACCACCTTGCCAGGCATCCGCCAGGGTGACGGCCGGGTTGAGGTGTGCGCCGGAGATGGGCCCAAACGCGAGGATGAGGGCCACCAGCGCGGCGCCGGTCGCTATGGTGTTGGCGAGCAGAGCGATGGCCACATTCCCCCCTGCGAGTCGCTCGCCCATGATGCCGGACCCGACGACAGCAGCAAGCAAAAAGGCTGTGCCCACCACCTCGGCGACAATCCGGCGTGAAAGGTCAATGCTGTGAGGAAGCATATCCCGCCCGAGCCCCTAGCTCCGTGTCCCGTGCCCTGTACCCGGCTTCTTCGCCCGCATGAAGGCGCTCATGAACTTACCATCCACCAGCGGCGCAATCGCGTCCACGTCGATTCCCTTACTCGAAAGCAGTTCCCGCGCATCCGCAACGTGGTAAACGCGCGTCGGCTCCATGGTCACAACTTCAAAACCCGCCCGGGTAAGCTTGGCCAGGTATTCGTTTTCCTCCAGTGCTCCCGCCATGCACCCGATCCAGAGTTCCACGTTGCGCCGAATCTCGGCGGGAACTTCTCCGCGCACCACAATGTCCGAGACTGCGAACCTTCCGCCGGGCTTGAGCACTCGAAAGGCTTCCTGCAGCACGCGATCCTTGTCGGCGGAGAGGTTGATGACGCAATTCGAAATGATGACATCCACAGAATTGTCGGGCAGCGGAATGTTCTCAATCTCGCCCTTCAGGAACTCCACATTCTCGACACCGGCCTTCCGCTGGTTTTCGTGCGCCAGCGCCAGCATCTCATCCGTCATATCGAGCCCGTAGGCCTTGCCCGAGGGGCCGACGCGCTTCGCGGAAAGTAGCACGTCAATGCCGCCTCCCGACCCCAGGTCGAGGACCGTTTCGCCGGGCTTCAGTTCGGCGAGCGCTGTGGGATTCCCGCAACCCAGCGAGGCCAGCAGAGCCTCTTCTGGAATCTGACTGGCTTGGCTGCCGTCATAAAGGTTTGAGCTGATCGGGTCAGGACAGCCTTCCACCGCCGGCGCGGCGCCACAGCAGGTGCTGCCCCCCTTGATGACACGCAGGGCAGCCTGTCCGTACTTCTCTTTCACCACTGCTTTAATATTTTGCTCGCTCATTTGCTTTTCCTTTCCGGGCCACATTTGGGGGCCGCCCCGATGGCGACAAGTTCGCCCGGGTCGATGGCCTTGTTCCGAGTACAGCACTCCGCATACAAAAAGTTCATGACCTCCTGCAAGGCGTCCAGGTTGGCCGAATACCATAAGAACGTCCCCTCCCGCCGGACCCTGACAAGCTCCTCATTCTTGAGCTTGTCGAGGTGATGGGAGAGGGTGGAGGCGGGGATTTCCAGTTCGTCCTGGATGTCACCCACCACTAATCCCTGCGGGTGTGCGGTGAGCAGCAGTTGCATGATGCGTAGCCGGGGTTCAGCGCCCATGGCGGCAAACATGTCCGCATAGCGTGTGACGGATGGGGAGTCCTTGCGAGTTTTCATAATTCGATGATACTAGAAATATGCAAGGATGCAAGAGGACTTTTTCGTCCTGCGTTCCTCCACGACACGAATGTTCTTTGGAGAATTGGTGGGGGAAGTCCGAAGTTTTGGGCGAGCCGACCACTCGGAAGCTCCGATGTGCGGCTACTTACGCGGACCGGGAATGAAAAGTGCCCTTCAGATGATGATGGGGAGCTGCACAACCGCCGGCGTCACTTGGCAGTCGCCAAACCGCGGATATAGTGCTCACGTTCGCCTGCTGATTCCCCCTGGATAACGCACATGGAAACCAAAATGAGCCGATGCTCCCACAGATTCGGGCCGAAAACGACCATACTGGAAATTGGCCATACCAACCCAAAAACGACTACGCGTGGAGAGAGACGCCAACCACCCTTCGCGTTACAATGCCCTCATGCAGGTAAACTTCGCTTTTGCACGAACCGGTTTGACCCTCGTACTGCCGGAAGGTCTTGATTACCGTGTGCTGGAAGCGCGGTCGGCCGTTCCGCTGGATGACGCCGCGAGTGCCATTGAGCAGGCGCTTGATGCACCCCTCGGTTGCCTCCCGCTCACTGAGATCGCGCGCGGCAAGCGTTCCGCGGCAATCTCGGTTTGCGACATAACGCGGCCGGCGCCCAACCGGGAAGTGCTTCCTCCGCTGCTGGCCCGATTGCAGGCGGCCGGCATTCCGCGCGATGGCATCACCATCCTCATTGCCACGGGGCTTCACCGGCCCGCGACGGAGGCGGAGCTTCGCGAGATCTGCGGTGAGGAGACCGCGGCCCGATATCGAGTGCTCAATCACCGCGCGCGTGAGCTTGCCGAGCATCGCAGTCTGGGAAAGACCGCCACCGGAACGCCGGTTTATATTGACGACCGCTTTGTCTCCGCCGACCTGCACATCACTTTGGGATTTATTGAGCCCCACCTGATGCTGGGTTATTCCGGCGGGCGGAAGCTCATCGCTCCCGGCCTCGCCGCGCAAGAGACCATCAAAGTCCTGCACAGCCCCCGCTTCATGCGCGATCCGCGGGCGGTGGAGGGTTCGATTGAAGACAACCCCCTGCACCGGGAACTCCTGGAAATCGCCCGCCTGGTGCGCCACGATTTTCTGGTGGACGTGGCGCTCGGTCGCGGCACTCCCCGCCGACCCATCGCTGCGGTTTTTGTCGGCGACCCCCAGGCCGCGCACCGGCGAGGAGTGGAGTTTGTTTCGCGCGTCATGCTGGAAACCCTCGACCATCCTGTGGACGCCGTGATCACCACGGCCGCAGGTTACCCCCTCGACCTGACGTTCTACCAGGCCGTGAAGGGCATTACCGCAGCTTCACACATCGTAAAGCCCGGCGGAAAAATCCTGCTCCTCGCGGCCTGCGAGGAAGGAGTGGGCGGGCCGGAGTTTGCTCGCCTGCTTGCCGAGGGCGCGCCCGACCACGTCTTTCTGAAGAAAATTGAGGGCGCGCCGGTGACCGTTGACCAGTGGCAACTTGAGAAGCTTGCTCTGGTTACTACCCGCGCGGAAGTCTTTTATTACGTGCCGGGCCTGCCGCGGGAATTCCACTCTGCCCTATGGGGAAAGACTTATGCAAGCGCTGAGGAAGCCGTCCGCGCACTCGCCGGGACGTTGGAACAAAACGCGCGAGTCGCCGTCATCCCCGAAGGGCCGTACGTGCTGGCGCGAACGGCAGCTTTGGAAAATGCAATTCGGTGAGCGGGGGTAGCGCGGACCCCCGTTTTTGGGGTCCGCGGTTCTTACGTTGCAAACACGATCAATCTCAAAGACGGTCGCCGGGCCTCGGGTTCGAGTCTGCGAGTCCAGGTGAGAACCGCAGACCTCAAAGACGGAGACGCGTTACGCTTGCTTGGCTTTTTATGCCGGGTTCAAACCCGCGTTGAGGACGCCCCGTCCGGGGAACGGCTTGCCCACGTCCTCCAGATGGCTGGAACATTCATCATAAAGTTCAATGCGCCACCCGCCAGGACTCCCGCCGCGGCCGAGCTCAGAATTTTTCCACCCAGCGCCATCCACAAGAGCGTGACCAGGAAATTGAGGGCCGCGCCGGGCAGGCAAATACTTTCGTACCGCGCCAATCTTCCCCACATCCCGGGTCGAAACGGGGGCGCTTCGGCAGAGCGAAAGGTGAAGGTTTCGCTGCACACGAAGTTGCTCAGCAACGCGGCCTGAATGGCCACCGGTAATGCGGCAGCGGGAGGCCAGGCGCATTTCTTTACCAGCGTGACGACCAGAGCGAGGTCGATCAAGGCCCCCGAAAGCGCAACCAGGCCGTAGCGGATCCAGCCCCGGAATTGCCCCGTCCCCACCGCCAATCGCGCCAGGTGCTGGAGATATTCCACATATTGGCGCGCACCCAGCTTGGAAGCGCCGCGCTCACGTTCCTGAAAAACATAGGGCACTTCCACCAATTTTTGATAATGCGCTTTGGCAATAACCTCCAGGAGAATCTTGTAACCCAGCGGGTTCAGTTGCGCATTGTGCAGGGCGGAGGCCCGAACCATGAATATGCCGGACATGGGGTCGCCGACCACCGCGAGCTTGAGCGGCAGGACAGTGGCCGCCATGTGCGTCGCCGTGCGCGAAATAAACCGGCGCACCCACGTCCAATCAGAAGTGCCGCCGCCCGGCACGTAGCGGCTTCCAATCGCCAATTCAGCTCCCTGACGAATTGCGGCCGCGAGCGCCGCAAGCGTCTCGGGAGGGTGCTGTAAATCCGCGTCCATTACCCCCCAGACATCGCCGTGCGCCGTGGCCCATCCATCGAGTACGGCGGTGGCCAGCCCCAGCCGCCCCGGGCGCCGCAGCACACGCACCGGCAACTCGCTTGCGAGAGACTCCACCAGTTTCGCCGTCCCATCGGCGCTTGCGTCATCAACCACGACGAGTTCGAAATCCTCGCCCGCGCTCCGCAGCGCCGACGCCGCCCGTCGAAGAGTTTCCTCGACGACTGCCACCTCGTTGTACGTAGGAATGATGACCGAAATCATAAGAAGGTGTCAGGTGCCAGGTGTCAGGTGTCAGGTACCAGGCGCGGGTAAAGCGTAAAGGGTAAAGCGTAAAGGGTAAAGGATAAAATATGAAGCTGTCTTTCTTTTACCCTTTAACCTTCATAATCCACCATTACTCAGCCCCATTACCTGGAACCTATCACCTCCTGACACCTGGCACCTGACACCTAGCTCTTACCGCGCGGGCGTGATCCGGTAAAGCCCCGCGCCGTGCGGCTCGATTTTGGGCGCGAATTCGGCATCAACAACTCCCAAATCTTTTTTCTCCCAGAGATCGCGCACCGCGCACTTTTTGCCCAGACCCAAATCACTCCAACTAACCTTGACTTCCACAGGCGACTGATCGTCCAGGTTGAAAACTGCCAGGTACTTGTCGCGCGACCCGGGAGCATCTGCGGCCCAAGCCACCTGGTTGCCGCGCGTGAACAATTCGTGATTGTGGGTGCTGTGTTGATCCACAGCCAGCACCTCAGGGTTGGTCAGCAGCGCCAGCGTTGCCGCGTCGAGAGAGGGCAAATCGCCGCCCATCATCAGCGGAGAGCGAAAAATCGGCCAAAGGGTAAGCAGGGTTCGCTGTTCCGCCGGAGTAAAGCCCGACTGGCGCTCCGGGCCCTTGTACCCGTGAATGCGGATACGCCCGAGGGGGAGCATATCCGCGTCCGGCCAGTGATTGGGGCCGATGTGCGGCGCCCAGGCGCGGCAGAGGGCAAACTGGATCTTCAGGTACTTCCAGTTGTCCCAGAAATCGTCGGATATGCGCCACATATTGGCGTTCTCCTCGAGGTGAGCGGCCTCATCCAAGGGAGTCGCGCCCGGCGAGAGGCTGAGCACGATGGGGCGGCCCGACTTGACGATGGCGCGGTGCAGGGCGGCGATTTCCGGCCCGTGGTAATGCTCTTTGATGGGATTGTCCGCCCAACTCATGTCGTCTGCCTTGATATAGTCCACACCCCACTCGGCGTAGAGAGCCACAATGGAGTCGTAGTAAGCCTGACCGGCGGGCTTGCTGACATCGACTCCATACATGGCCGTCGACCAGGGGCAGAAATTCTTGATGTCCGCCACATCTTGCGCGTGTGCGGACGTGCCCAGAATCGGCAGGTTCTTCTTCACGGCCGCACGGGGGATTCCGCGCATGATGTGAATCCCGAATTTCAGCCCCTTACTGTGCACGTAATCGGCCAGGGGTTTGAATCCCTGCCCGTGGGCGGCAGAGGGAAAATGATTGAGAGCGGGAATCATCCGCCCATAATCATCCATGTTCTCCTGCACCGGGTTGGGCTGGGTTTGGGAAAAATACCAATAGTAATCAATCACCACATACTTCCAGCCATAGCTCGCCATGTGCTGGGCCAAATAATCCGCATTCGCTTTCACCTCCTGCTCGGTCACGTCGCCGCAGTAGGAATCGTAGCTGTTCCATCCCATGGGCGGCGTTGGCGCCAGGCTCACCGCTTGGCCGGAGGCTGGGGCCGCCTTCTCGCTGCTCGCCCATAAGCCTGCTCCCCATAAAAGTGCCGTGGCTATCAACATTAAGAAAGACTTCCCAGCAAGTCGCATGACTGAATCTCCTGATTTGAATTCCGCGGAATTACTGCGTGGGCAGCGCCTTCCGTCCGCTCCCGCCCGGTGGAACTGCCTATCAAACCTCTCGCCTATCACGATATGAGGTCTTTCGCAAGCGGTAGTTGGGAAGTTCTTCCATTCATCACGCCACACGCGCGGCCCCCGCACCTAACACCTAGCCCTCGGGCGTGATTCGGTAGAGCCCTGCGCCGTGCGATTCAATCCGGGGAGCGAATTCGGCATCAACCTCTCCCAAATCTTTCTTCGCCCAGAGGTCGCGCACCGCGCACTTCTTGCCCAGGCCCAACTCACTCCATTTCACGGTGACCTCCGCAGTCGACTGATCGTCCAGATTGAAGACCGCCAGGTACTCATCGTGCGATCCGGGAATATCCGCGGCCCAGGCCACCTGGTTTCCGCGCGCGAACAACTCGCGATTGTGGGTGCTGTGTTGATCCACGGCCAGCATTTCACGGTTGGTCAGCATTTGAAGCGTCGCTGCATCCAGGGTGGGCAGTTCGCCGCCCATCATCAGGGGCGAGCGAAAAATAGCCCAAAGGGAAAGGTGGGTTCGCAGTTCCGCCGGAGTGAAGCGTGACTGCCTCCCGGGGTCCTTGTACCCTTGTACGCGAATCCGGCCAATGGGCAGCATATCGGCGTCAGGCCAGTGATTCGGGCCGATGTACGGCGCCCAGGCTCGGCAGAGGGAAAACTGTTTCTTCAGCGACTCCCAGTTGTCCCAGAAATCTGCGGAAATGCGCCACAGTTGTGCGTTCTTCTCAAGGTCGGCGGCCCGATCCACCGGCGCCGCGCCGGAGAGGCTCAGCACCATGGGGCGGCCGGACTTCACGATGGCGCGGTGCAGCGCAGCTATTTCAGCTTGCTGGTAATACAGGTGCGCGGGGTTCACCCCTCCACACATGTCGTCAGCCTTGATGTAGTCCACGTCCCACTGGGCGTAAAGAGCCACGATGGAATCGTAGTATGCCTGACCGGCGGGCTTGCTGACATCCAATCCGTACATCGCCGTCGACCAAGTGGCGGCATTGCCGATGTCCGCCACATCTTGCGCGTGCGCGGTGGTCCCCAGAATCGGCAGGTTCTTCCACACGGCGGCACGAGGGATTCCGCGCATGATGTGAATCCCAAATTTCAGCCCCTTGCTGTGAATGTAATCGGCCAGAGGTTTGAATCCCTGCCCGTGGGCGGCGGAGGGAAAGCGATTGGGTGCAGGAATCAGCCGCCCGTAATCGTCCATGTTGTATTCCCACTTTTCCTGCTCCGTGTTGGGCTGTGGGTGGGGAAAATACCAGTAGTAATCAATCACCACGTAATTCCAGCCGTAGCGGGCCATGTGCCGGGCCAGATAATTGGCGTTGGCCTTGACTTCCTCTTCCGTGACGCTGCCGCGATAGGCGTCGTAGCTGTTCCACCCCATGGGCGGCGTCGGCGCCAGGCTCACGACCTGGCCGGAGGCTGAAGCTGACGTCTCGCTGCTCGCCCATAATCCCGCGCCCAATAAAAGCGCCGTGGCTACCAACAAAACGACCGGCTTCCGAGCAAGTCGCATGGCTGAATCTCCAGAATGCAATTCCTCGGACCTTGATGCGTTGGGAGCATCCTTCATCCGCTTCCCTCCGGTGAACTGCCCATCGGACCAACGGGCTATCATGAAATGAAATCTTAAGCAAGGGGTAGAATGTTGTGGGTTTTGCTGAGAAGTGTTTTGGCCCAAAACACAGCAGGTAAGTTGGCGGTAGCAGCGCTCAATGAGCACTGGAATTGCTGAGGAATCAACGACGACCCCGGCGGGAATATCCCACCAGACCAGACACACCTCACCGCCGGGCCCAGCGGCCGCCCGAGACGCTCACGCGCTCCAACGGAACCCGCTGAGTGTGAATGATAAGAACTACGCTGTGGAAGCTGCAGCCCTTCGCTGTTGGAAGCACTCCCGACAATATACGGGCCGGCCTTGAGTCGGCTTAAAGGGCACCGTCGTCTCCTTGCCACACTGCGAGCACATAGTGGTGGTTTCGGTACGCTGGTAGCCCTGGCCGTTCATCATCTGACTCCGTTTTGACTTGCAGGGCTTGCACCGCTTGGGTTCGTTCTTGAAACCCTTGTCGGCAAAAAACAGTTGTTCCCCTGCGGTGAAAACGAAATCTGCGCCGCAATCGATACACTTGAGGACCCTATCCCTGTATTCCATGACTCGCTCCCCTTATTGGAACAGGGCCTCACGCGCATTAATATGCCGACAGGTGCGGAAGGGCGCGGGTTCTCGCCCTCCCCACACTTAAGTTCAGCACACTAACGATCAGTCCTGTTCGTGTCTGGCCTTTTTACGAGCCCTTTTACGAGCCAGTGCTGCTTTAACTCTCTTCTTCTCGCCCGGTTTCAAGTAGAACGAATGCTTCTTAATTTCTTTAATGATGTCCTCTTGCTGAACCTTTCGCTTGAAGCGACGCAGCGCGTTCTCCAAAGACTCTCCGTCCTGAAGTCTAACTTCAGCCAATCGATCAACACCCCCATTTCAATGAGGAAAATAAGACCATAAACCTGGGGAGCAGGTGGCAAGATTGTCACCCATCGGAGGGCATAAGTCAAGGGCATTTTGGCGTTGGGCATTGGAGCGTTTGGGCGCGCGGGGGGCAACATGGAAGCGGGGGTCATTTAGTCGCGGCCAAAGTAAACGGGCTGATGCGCCTGGTATTCAGTGAACAGTGTCGGAGGATGCGGATTGATGGGCTTTAATCGCCGCTCTAAATTCCACCCGATCCACTAATCGCGAAGGTTCTGATCCGCGACTACGACTTTACGCCGGGGAGCCACTGAATCAATGGTTGGGCCTTTGAATGAGGAGGGAATCCTCAGGGTGCGGCCTTCAGATATCCACTTTGCGTCAAACTAATTATTGATGTTTGTCATCAAACAGTCTGCTGAACAGCTTAATAACGAGCGACTTACAAAAGCCATTCAAAGGACTTTTTGTGCCGTACAACCGGTCAAAACAACCATTCAGCACAAACTCCTTAACCTTAACTCTTCTAACTCGTATCATTTGCACGTGTAATTGGGGCACCAAGGCTTTCGGACATTTAGGCGCTGGCGACCCGAGTCGCGCAAAGCAGAGCAAGGGAACTTCGAGTTTGAACGATTCGGTAAGCGTAAGGACAAGTATTAAGGCGAACTAGTGCGCAGTAATTTTTGTCAACCTGCGGGATGGCTGCTCCGCTTGATGCGGGAAAAACAGTCAGGGGATTTCATCAAAAGCGTTTGCTAAAGGGCCGCAGAGAAGGCCGACACGACTCCGATTGGAGTTAGGGTTCGTCATCTTTTAGGGGAGAGGATAATTCGTTATGCCAAGAATCAGAGGTCAGCGGCTCATGAAGTTCGTGGACCAAGCCGTTTGTTCCACGGCTACGGTCGTGTTTGACTCCGTTCAGTTCTTCAACAAGTACCGCCCGGGTCCAACCTTCATTCCCAAATGGTCTGACAAGCCGCTCTTGAAATCCTGGCAGAAAACCAAACCCCAATTGGGGTGGCCCCGCCAGACCGATTCACTCTGCCCGGAGTGCGTGAAGGAAGCGCGCACCAAGATCATGAATGGCGACGAGAACTGGCAGTCGTTGCTCACGGAGAAGACCGGCGAGGTCAAAGCCAACATCATCGAGCGCGACGGCGAGGTTTGGATGGTGAAGGATTGCCCCATCCACGGGCACTTTGAAGATATGATGGCCGTCGACGCCAAGTTTCTGAGTTGGATCGAGCGCAACTTCCCGGGCCGCGACATTCGCGCCCACAATGACGAGGGCCTGCATAATCACGGGTCCAGTTCCATCAAGCACGGCCGCGGGTCGGTGCTGACGGTGGACCTGACGAATCGTTGCAACATGATGTGTGATCCCTGCTTCATGGACGCCAACCAGGTCGGCTTCGTGCACGAACTGACTTGGGAAGACGTCAAAGAGATTCTCGACAACGCCATTAAGATCAAACCGCGCCGCCAGATGTCGGTGCAATTCTCGGGTGGCGAACCGACCATGTCGCCGTATTTCTTTGACGCGATTCGTTACGCGCGCAAGCTCGGGTATAACAGCGTGCAGGCGGCCACCAACGGCATTGAATTCGCCAAGAGCAAGGATTACTGCCGCCGCGCTTTCGAAGCGGGCCTGCGTTACGCCTACCTGCAATTTGACGGCATCGGCAACGACGCCAACAACCATCGCCAGGTTGGCAATCTATTCGACGTGAAGCTGCGTGCGATCGAGAACATGCACGAGGCTGGCATTGAGATCATCCTGGTCATCACCATCGTGAACAACGTGAACAACGACCAGGTGGGCCCCATCGTAAATTTCGCGCGTGAGAACCCCAAGAAAATCGCCTTTGTTGCCTTCCAACCCGTTTCCTTCACTGGGCGCGATGAGGACATCACTCCGCAGCGCCGGCTGCGACAGCGCTACACGCTCGCCCATCTCGCCGGCGACGTGAAGAAGCAGACCGGCATTACCGAACCTACCCGTGACTGGTTCCCCATTTCAATGTTCAGTGCGTTCGCCGACTTCGCGGACCTCGTCAAAGGTCCGGAGGCGCAGTGGGGCATGGTGAGCTGCGGATGCCACCCGAATTGCGGCGTGGGCACGGCGCTCATGATTAACAAGGAAACCAAGGAATGGGCGCCGGTACCGGAATTTCTGAACGTCCCCGGGCTGGTGAAAGACATCCAGAAGGTCACGGATGCAGCACGCGGAAAGAAGTTCTCCAATTTCATGCTGGCCATGGGGATCCTGAAAAACTACCGGCCCTTTAAAGCGCCCAAGAGTCTGGCCCTGATGGATCTGATCAAGAAATTTGACAAGTCGTTTGCACTCTCAGGGGAAAAGAAGACGCGGGAGAAGTACGGCGCCTCTGACCCTAACCGCACGCTGGAAGACGCCTTGAAGCGCCGCTCCGATCCGTGGAACCTGCTCTTCATCGCCGGCATGTGGTTCCAAGACCTCTTCAACTACGATTTCCGCCGCACGGAAATGTGCATCATCCCGTACGCGACCCAACTGGGGGAAATCTCCTTCTGCGCGTACAACACGGGCATCGGCTGGCGGAAAATCATCGAGAACATGTACAAGAACGCCAGCGTGGCCGAGTGGTACAAGACCCACGGCAAGCACGCCATCTATGCCAAGGGCAAGAGCGTGGAACTTGATACCACCCAGCACTCCCTCACGGTGAATGCCGAGGACGCCGCGCGCGTTCGCACCCTCGAAGCTGTGCCGCAGACCGCTGCGGAAGAAGATAAGGCTCGCCGCAAAGCCGCGTGGGAAGCGCAGCAGGCCGCTCAAGTCCGCAAGGTGTATGAGGAAATCGTCCTTCAGAAACCCAAGTCCGACCTTGTGCAGATCGGCGCTGTCGCAAAACCGGAAGAAGAGAAGGTCGCCGTCTAATTCCATTGTCCCAGCAGGAATCAAAAGGGCCGCCCTTACAGGCGGCCTTTTTGTTGCCCGATGGGCGAAAGTGATATCTTTCGGTCATTCTTATTGGGGCGGGGTAAGAAGGGTTTCCAGGTCGGGCATCCGATGGCGAACCAATTCGATTTGTTCGGGCGTGAACAAGTTGTTCTTTAACGAGTCGGCGAGTTTCTGCGTAGCGTCGAGTTTCGCCTGAGGCGCCGCACCCGGATCCTGCAAGATTCTTTGCCAATTGTCCCGGGCCTTCTCTGCCTCCCGGATCTGTGCGGCGGCCTTATAGGTTAGGACAAACTCCCGCACCGAAAGCCCGCGTTTTTTAATAATGCTTTCAACTTTAGGCTGCTTTTGCAGGTTGGCAATCTCTGCGTCCAGGTTGCCCCCGCCAATTTTGATGGCAAGACTCTTGGCGCGAAGGTCACTAAGGGCCCCCAGCGTTTTGTTCAGCGCGTCCCGGGTGAGCACGTAATTTGTGGGGTTTTGCGCGGACGCGCCGCCCCTCACCACCGCCACCAGCAGCACCAGCGCAGAAAGGTGGAGCACCCTGATGCGCAGCCACGTGGAAGAACACCGCATGGTTGTCCTCCTCGGAACCGGGAACGGGTCCCGCTGCCTTCATCAATCCCCGCCGGCGGAGGCACGAGTCGCGCTGCCTGATTTCAGGATAATCCGTGACCTTCCGACAGCCGTACAAGCGGTTTCATAAGAAAATCGGCGCAGATTTCCCGCAGCAATTGCTGGTTCGACGGGTTGGTATTGTGGAATTCCAATCCCACTTGGCCCTGCTCACCCCTCCATGCGACCACCGCAGGAGTCTGGAATTCCCGGCCTTTCCAAGCCACGGAAAATTCGCACTCCTGATGAATCTCCAGGGTTGGGCCATACTCCAGCAAGCATCCAAGGACGCACAAGTCTTCCACCATCACTGCGAGAAGAGTGCTCTCCCCCGGCAGTTTGATGCTGGCCTTCACGTGAGCTGAGTAACGGGGAACTCGCCGTCTTTCATTGGCCATATCCAAAGAGTGTAATTCCTCTTGCCTGAAATCGCAACGTAGTTTAAGTACGCGGGGCCATGATCTGAATTTTTTCCATCGCGCCCCTCGGCGGGGGATACCAGCGCTTTGAGCAGTAAATTTCACACTGTGATAAGGAAGGCCGCGCGCCCAAGGATTTCGTTGCATCCTCGCCTAGCGTGGCGGTATATTTCAATCTTATAGGCAGGGCTTCCGCTTTCACCGACTTTTCCGGCGCGCGCAGATAACAGGGCCAGCCTTTGGGCCAACATCCAATCTCCATGAAGCTCCCTCCACAAATCGGGCGCATGAGGATCCAGCCTTCCCTGCTGGCCGCAAGCCTCTGCCTTCTTCTCGCGACTCTGGCAGCAGGCGCGGCGCGTGTCGCCACCCAACCCCAGATCACGGCGCATAACCCTCGCGCCAAGATCAACTTCGCGCACGACATCGCCCCCATCTTTCAAAAGAGCTGCATCCCTTGCCATGGCGCCGAGAAGCCGCAAGGCGGGTTGCGCCTTGACAGCGAAGTGGCCACGCTAATGGGCGGCGAATCCGGCAAGGTCATCGTTCCCGGCGACAGTGAAAAGAGCCCCTTGGTTAAGCGCCTGTTGGGGGTCGGAGAAGAGGCCAGGATGCCGGTGGGAGCCGATCCGCTGCCGGCAAGTCAAATCAAACTGATTCGCACCTGGATCGATCAGAACTCTTTTGCGATTCCCAAGGAACCCGCACAGGCACGAGTAATGCCCGTTGCAGCACATCCGCAGGAGAGCGGGTCAGGAAATTTCGCCTCGGAGGTACGCCCGATTCTCGCCGCCCGTTGCTACTCGTGTCATGGGCCTGCCCTTCAGCAAAACGGGTTGCGATTGGATTCGCTGGCAGCGGTTTTGAAAGGTAGCGCGAATGGCAGCGTGGTGATTCCAGGCGACAGTGAGAAGAGCCCGATGGTGCGGCGCATCCTGGGTCTCGACCGCCCGCAGATGCCATACGGCGGTCCGCCACTACCTACTGCCGATGTGGAGTTGATTCGCAAGTGGATTGACCAGGGTGCGCATGGCCCGGACTCCGCGGAACCCCTTGCCGCCGCGGGACCGGTTAAGCATTGGGCGTACGCCAAACCCATGCGGCCCGATGTGCCCAAGGTGAAAGACGCCACTTGGTGCCGAAACCCCATTGATAATTTCGTTCTCGCGCGGCTGGAAAAGGAGGGCCTCAAGCTCCAGCCAGAAGCCGGCAAAGAAATGTTGATCCGCCGCGTGTCGCTTGATCTGATCGGCCTTCCCCCCACCATCGAGGAGGTCGATGCGTTCCTGGCCGACCACACTCCCCAGGCCTATGAGAAGGTGGTGGATCGCCTGCTCGCCTCTCCGCACTTTGGAGAGCGTTGGGCCGCGCCCTGGCTCGACTTGGCGCGCTACGCCGACACCCATGGCTACGAAAAGGATATGCGGCGGACCATGTGGAAGTACCGCGACTGGGTCATCAACGCCTTCAACGAAGACATGTCGTTCCGCGAGTTCACAATCGAGCAAATTGCCGGCGACATGCTGCCGCAACCGTCCACGGAACAGTTGATCGCAACCGGCTTCAATCGCAACACGATGACCAACATGGAAGGCGGCGTCGATCCCGAGGAGTACTACTGGTACACGCAAGTGGACCGCGTAAACACGACCGCCACCGTCTGGCTGGGAAGCACTCTCGGCTGCGCCGAATGCCACAATCACAAGTTTGATCCCTTCACGCAGAAAGACTACTACCGCTTCCTGGCCTTCTTTGCCGGTGAGCAGTACACAGACGGCAACTACGAAGGGGGGCCGTACGCGCGCGAACCCCTCATCGAGTTGCCCACCCCCGAGCAAGCCGCCAAGAGCAAAATATTGCGCGAGGCAATCGCGAGTCTCCAGACAGTGCTGGACACACCCACGCCGGGACTGGCAACGGCGCAGTCGCAGTGGGAACAGGACATCAAAGCGGCAGAAGCGAAATGGACGGTGCTGCAACCCGGCCACTACGTCTCGCAGGGTGGAGCAACCATCAAACTTCTGCCCGATGGATCGCTTTTGGCAGGCGGAAAAAATCCTGACGCCGATGCATACGAAATTTCTGCCCCCACCGACCTGACGGGGATTACCGGGGTGCGCTTGGAAGTGATGAGCGACCCCAGCCTGCCCGCGGGCGGACCGGGTCGCGACCCTGATGGGAATTTCTTTTTGAGTGACTTCGCGGTACAAGCCGCTTCCGTGGAAAAGCCGGCGAGCACCCAGAAAATCGTCTTCAAAGAGGCGGCTGCGGACGAGGAACAATCCGCCTATAAGTTCGACAACCTGGTGAACGACAGGCCGCGGCCCAAGGGTTGGGGCGTGGATACATCTGACGACAAGTCAGTAAGCACCCGGCGGGGGATTCTCATTCCTGACAAGCCGTTTGGATTCGCCGGTGGCACCGTGCTGACCATCCGCCTGAAGCACGACATGGCTTTTACCAAGTGTGCCATCGGCCGCTTCCGGGTTTCCGTCACTACCATGGCGGATCCCCGAGTGGTGGTCACCGTCCCCGCCAAACTTCGCAATGTGCTGGAGCTTCCCACTGCCCAGCGCACGGAAAAGCAGGCCGCGGACCTGGCGGCCGCTTATCGTGTCATCGCTCCGCTGCTGGACCCCGTGCGCGACAAAAAGAAGGAACTGGAGAAAGCGGATTCCCAGGTGGGCATCGCCACCACACTGGTGATGGGCGAAAAGAATTCGTTCGAACGGCCCTGCACGAGCTTCCATATTCGCGGCTCTTTCCTGAGCGTGGCTGACAAGGTGTGCGCGGGAGTTCCTTTCATACTCAATCCTCTGCCCGACGACCAGATGCCCAACCGTCTGGGCTTGGCCAATTGGCTGGTATCTGATGACAACCCGCTGACCGCACGCGTCACGGTTAACCGCTATTGGGAGCAGTTGTTTGGCCGCGGCATTGTGGAGACCAGCGAAGATTTCGGAACGCAGGGCGCGCCTCCCACCCACCCGTTATTGCTGGATTGGCTGGCAACGGAATTCATGCGCGACGGCTGGAGCATTAAGAAAATGCTCCGGCTGATCGTGACCTCCGCCACTTACCGCCAAACCTCCAACGCCACGCCCGAACTCGAGGAAAAGGATCCCTACAATCTGCTTTTGGCGCGAGGGCCGCGCTTCCGCGTGCCGGCGGAGATGGTTCGCGACTCGGCGCTGGCTGCCAGCGGCTTGCTCAGCCCCAAGATTGGCGGCCCCAGTGTTTTCCCCTACCAGCCCGCGGGCGTGTGGGACCGGCCTTACAACGATGATAAGTGGGAGGAAAGCAAGGGCGAGGATCGGTACCGCCGTTCCCTCTACACCTTCATCCGCCGCACTTCGCCTTACCCCAGTTGGACCAACTTCGATGCGCCCACGCGTGAATTTTGCACGGTGCGGCGCGTGCGCACCAACACGCCGCTGCAGGCCTTGACGACTCTCAATGACCCCGCGTTCTTTGAGGCGGCACAGGCCCTGGGCCGGAAGATCCTGCAAGAAGGCGGACCGGACGCCACGGCCCGCGCCACATACGGGTTCCGCCGTTGCTTGACCCGGCGCCCCACTGCACCGGAACTGAATCGCATCCTCACGTATTACCGTAATGAGGTCGCGTACTTTCAAAAAGACACGAAGGCCGCCGGTCTGGTCGCCAAGGGATTTACCGGCCCACCCGCAAGCCTGCCGGAGGCCGCGGCGTGGACGATGGTTTCCAACGTCCTGCTGAACTTGGATGAGGCGCTAACCGAGGAGTAACCGATGAGCAACGCACGTCCGCAAAACCGGGAAGAGCTGTTGAAGGCTCTGACGCGGCGCTATTTTTTCAAACAGGCCGGAATCGGCCTCGGCGCCAGCGCGCTCTCCCTCCTACTGCGCCGTGACCTCCTGGCGGCGGGGGCGGTGCCGCCTACCATGGCCGTGGCCGGGCCTAACCCCCTGGCCCCCAAGCCACCCATGTTTCCCGGCAAGGCCAAGAGCGTCATTTATCTTTTCATGGCGGGGGCGCCTTCGCACCTTGACATGCTCGACTACAAACCCAAGTTGCAACAGTATAACGGCGAGTTTATTCCCCAGGAATTCATGAAGGGCCAGCGATTTGCCTTCATCAAGGGCGTGCCGCGCCTGCTTGGTTCACCCTACAAATTCCCCAAGAGCGGCAAATGCGGCGCGGAAATTTCCGAAATTCTCCCCCACCTGCAGGAAATCGCCGACGACATTGCGATTGTGAAATCCATCAGCACCACGCAATTCAACCACGCCCCGGCTCAGATCTACATGAACTGCGGTTTCCAGATCATCGGCCGCCCCAGCATGGGCTCGTGGCTCACCTACGGCCTGGGAAGTGAGTGCGCCGACCTGCCTGGCTTTGTGGTGTTGCTCTCCGGTCAAAACCAGCCGGACGGCGGCAAGTCATGTTGGGGAAGCGGATTTCTCCCCACGGTTTATCAGGGTGTTGAATTCCGCTCGCAAGGCGATCCGGTGCTGTACCTCACCAATCCCGAGGGAGTTTCCGCCGAACAAAGGCGCGGCTCGCTGGATGTTTTGAAGGATCTCAACGAGATGAATTTGAAAACTGCGGGCGATCCGGAAATTGCCACGCGCATCAATTCTTACGAAATGGCTTACAAGATGCAGACCAGCGTTCCGGAACTGGCGGACATTTCGAAGGAGCCCGAGTCAATCCACACGATGTATGGTACGGAACCCGGCAAGAAATCTTTTGCCAACAACTGCCTGTTGGCGCGGCGGTTGGTGGAGCGCGGCGTCCGCTTCGTGCAGCTTTATCACCGCGGCTGGGACACCCACGGCACCACCGCCCGTGAGGACATCGTCCACGGGTTGCCGCGACTATGCCAGGAAACCGACCAGGCGGCCGCCGCCCTGGTAAAGGACCTGAAGCAACGCGGCCTGCTCGATTCCACGCTGGTGGTCTGGGGCGGAGAATTCGGCCGCACACCCATGAATGAAGCGCGCGACAAATCGAAATTTCTCGGGCGCGATCACCACCCCCGCGCTTTCACCATGTGGATGGCCGGGGGAGGCATCAAGCCCGGCATGACGCTCGGCCAGACCGACGAACTGGGTTACAACGTCGTCGAAGACCCCATTGACATCCACGACCTGCACGCCACCATCCTCTACCTCATGGGGATGGATCACACCAAATTGACGTACAAATTCCAAGGCCGCGATTTCCGGCTCACGGATATTTCCGGTAACGTCGTAAAGAAGCTCCTAGCTTAAGCTTCCGCCCGCGCTGATTTCCCACCAAGATACCAAGCTCACTTGGCGCCTTGGTATCTAGTTGGTTTACGGTGTTATGATCTATCATGGGTGCGGCAAATGACGTCCCTGCAATAGCAGCCATCGTCTGCGAGGAGCAAAATGCCAAAGGTTAATGTTTGGTTTCGGGCTTTGGCCATTCTGGCAGTTGTACTGACTGCCGGTGTGGCACTGCACGCACAGGAGACGCTGCCATCGGCCCTGCATGCAAAGCTCGAAACGCGTTTGGCGAACGTTGCTGATCATCTGGACGGGGTAATGGGCTATGCCATCAAGGACCTATCGACCGGTGAAACATTTCTGCGCCTGCCGGACACGGTCTTTCCTCAGGCGAGCTCCATCAAACTGACGGTCCTCTTGGAGTTGATGCGTCAGGCTCAGGAGGGAAAGCTATCGCTCGACGAGAAGCATACGTTGCGGCGCAGTGAGATGACCCGAGGAGACACGGAACCGATTCT
>Ga0326727_10009172_pt1 | contig 24534 bp, 13 predicted proteins | sample MB2enrmetagenome_FD_207643 | JGI IMG/M metagenome (GOLD analysis project Ga0326727, IMG submission 207643) | Lab enriched peat soil microbial communities from McLean, Ithaca, NY, United States - MB29MY | ecosystem: Environmental > Terrestrial > Soil > Wetlands > Peat | place: USA: New York... | reverse complement strand
GATATGGCTACCAAAAAAAGTCTTTGGAATATGGAAATCGTGGCCAAGGCGCTGCTCGATTCGGTGCTCAAGCTCGATCCTCGCTGGATGGTCAAGAACCCGGTGATGTTTGTGGTCGAGGTGGGCAGCGTGCTGACTACGGCCCTGCTGATCGACAATTTGATTCACCACCGCCCCGGATTCGGCTTCAACCTTCAGATCACGCTCTGGCTTTGGTTCACGGTGCTGTTCGCTAACTTTGCCGAAGCCATGGCGGAAGGCCGCGGCAAGGCGCAGGCCGACACGCTGCGCAAGGCCAAAGGCGAGACGATTGCGAAGAGATACAAGGCGGACGGGGGCTTTGAAGAGATTGCGAGCGGCCTGCTGCGCGCGGGCGATGTGATCTATGTCGAAGCCAACCACTACATCGCGGGCGACGGCGAGGTCATCGAGGGGGTGGCGTCGGTGGATGAGTCGGCAATTACCGGCGAGTCGGCTCCCGTGATTCGCGAGGCGGGCGGCGACAGGTCTGCCGTAACCGGCGGGACCAAAGTTTTATCGGACTGGATCAAGGTCAAGATCACCTCAAACCCCGGCGAGACCTTTCTCGATCGCATGATTGCGCTGGTTGAAGGCGCGACGCGGCAGAAGACTCCCAATGAGATTGCGCTGAGTATTCTCCTTTCCGGATTGACCATCGTGTTCTTGCTGGCCGTGGTTACCTTGCAACCGTTTGCCATGTACTCCAAGGCGCCGCAGTCGATCTTTGTACTGGTCTCGCTGCTGGTGTGCCTTATTCCGACAACCATCGGCGGGCTGCTGTCGGCTATTGGCATTGCAGGGATGGACCGGCTGGTGCAGTACAACGTGCTGGCCATGAGCGGCCGCGCCGTTGAGGCTGCGGGAGACGTGAACACGCTGCTTCTGGACAAGACTGGAACCATCACTCTCGGCAATCGCCAGGCAACGGAGTTTTTTACCGCGCCGGATGTGAGCGAAGAGCGAATGGCAAACGCAGCGCAACTCGCTTCGCTCTCCGACGAGACTCCCGAGGGGCGGTCGATCGTAGTGCTGGCCAAGGAGAAGTATGGTCTGCGCGGCCGCGACCTGAGCGGCATGCACGCCGAGTTTGTTCCCTTCACTGCGCAGACCCGCATGAGCGGAGTGAACCTGCCCGGAACCCGCATCCGCAAGGGCTCGGTAGACGCCATTGCCCGCTTCCTCGAGGAGCAGGGTGCGCAACTGCCGCAAAAGGTACGCGACCACGTGGAAGAGATTGCGCGCGCCGGCGGTACGCCCCTGGTGGTAGCTGAAAATGCGGCTGCCCTGGGCGTGATCTACCTCAAAGACATCGTCAAAGGCGGCCTCAAGGAGCGGCTGGCGCGGCTGCGCGCCATGGGCATCCGCACCATAATGATCACCGGCGACAACCCGCTGACCGCAGCCGTGATTGCGCGCGAGGCGGGCGTAGACGACTTTCTTGCCGAGGCCAAGCCCAAGGACAAGATGGACCTGATCAAGCGCGAACAGAGCAAGGGCAAGCTGGTAGCGATGACCGGCGACGGCACCAATGACGCGCCGGCGCTGGCGCAGGCCGATGTGGGCGTGGCCATGAACTCCGGAACGCAGGCTGCGAAGGAAGCCGGGAACATGGTGGATCTTGACTCCAATCCCACCAAGCTGATTGAGATTGTGGAGATCGGCAAGCAGCTTCTGATGACTCGCGGCGCGCTGACCACTTTCTCGATTGCCAACGATGTGGCCAAGTATTTTGCCATCATCCCAGCCATGTTCGCCGGCGTCTTTCCCGTGCTGAACGCGCTGAACATCATGGACCTGCATTCGCGCGAGTCGGCCATTCTGTCGGCGGTGATCTTCAACGCGCTGATTATCGTGGCGCTGATTCCGCTGGCGCTCAAAGGCGTGAAGTACGAGCCCAAGGCCGCGGATATTCTGCTGCGCAACAACCTGCTCATTTACGGCGTGGGCGGCATCATCGTACCGTTTATCGGCATCAAGGCCATCGACATGTTTCTGGTAGCCCTGCACATGGGGCTGTAACGGATTTCAAAGGGCACGGCGGCAGTTGCCCAGTTTTGAAAGGGCACGACTTTAGTCGTGCCGCGACGAGCCGCAAAATGAACGCAGGGCTTTAGCCCCTGAGGGAAGTTTCAAGGAGATTCACCGTGCATTCCACATCTACTCTGGCTCCCGCCGCAAAACCGCCGGTCGCATCGGCCGTGCATTCCGTTTGGAAGACTTCGATTCGCTTCACCCTCGTGACCGCGGTCCTGTTGGGCATCGGCTATCCGCTGGTCGTGACCGGAATCGCCGGATTGATCTTTCCCCACAAGGCCGCGGGGAGCCTGATTCTGAAGGACGGCCAGATCATCGGCTCCGAGCTGTTGGCGCAGAGCTTTACCTCCGACCGGTACTTTCATCCGCGGCCGTCGGCAGCCGGGAACGGCTACGATGCAACGGCCTCCGGGGGCACCAACCTGGCTCAGTCATCGAAGGCGCTCGTGGATCGCATTCAGGGATCGATCGACAAGCTTTCGGCGGAAAACCCAGGCAAGCCCGTGCCCATCGATCTGGTGACTACTTCCGGTTCCGGCCTCGATCCCGATATCACTCCCGATGCGGCGTACTTTCAGGCTCCGCGTGTGGCCAAGGCCCGCGGAATCTCTGAAGACCAAATTCGCCAACTCATCGCACAGAAGATTACAGGGCGTCAATTGGGATTCCTGGGCGAGCCCCGCGTGAATGTTTTGGACCTGAACCTGGCGCTGGACAGCGCGAGCAAATAGACATTTCCAAGCCGGCTTCCCCGCCACAGAAGCGATAGAGGATCGATCCTCTATCGCTTTTCTGTTGGATGGATCGACTTACGGCCAGACGCGGGAAGCAAGCAGCGGGGTTAACACGTCGATCCCAGCGTGGAGAACTAAACCACTCATGGCGATCCTATAGCATTTTCTGAAATGGTGTAGACCGGAAATTCATTGCAGTCCCACCCATTTCCGCAAAAAGACGCGGAAATGGATGGGGCACGGAATTCTATACCAAAAGCAAAAATGCTCTAAGCACTTGTCTGTAAATTGGTGGCTGCTGGCGGCGTGGACGCCGCCAGTACAGCCGGTCTGGAGACCGGCGCTACCTCACGAGTGAATCCACGGAGGAATTCCTACACGGGTCGAACGCCCTTGGGGGCGTGGACTGGAATCGGCGCACGGAGAAGTCGTCTCATAAACAGACCGGCCCTTCCCGAAGGAAGGACCGAGCCGATCTGTTGATTTGAGTTCCCTAGTTCACCGTAACGGAGAAAGTGGTTGATGGCGCCGGAGTCACTGTGGGGTTTCCGGTTCCTGTCACCTGGTACGTGTAGGTTCCGGGGGCCGTGCCAGGATCGCCTTGTTGCGTCGATCCACCACCGCCGCCGCAACTGGACATGCCGCCCAGAGCGACCATCACTACCAGAATGCCCAGCATCGACCGCCAACTGCGCCGCCGCGCCGGGATTCCCAAAAACACCAGGAATGCAAGGAGAGCGCCGCCGCCCGCCCCAGCCCAACCGCTGCCCTTGCCGAATGGTTTCGGATAAGCCAACTGAGCCGACACGACGGCTTCGGTCGCGATGGTGAAGTTTTCTGTCCCGCCGACGGCAACCGGGGAATTCGAGTACAAGCATTCGGGGGTGTCCTGTGACGCGTTGGATGGGCCACCAGTCTGCGCGCAGGAGAAAGTCACTTGTCCAGCGAACCCGTTGCCCGCTCCCACTGTAATAGTCGCGGTCGCGGAGCCTCCAGGGCTGGCAATAGTGGCCGGCTGCGATGTGACGGTAAGAATAAAGGAGGCTTCAACGACTGTGACAGTGGCAGTATTTAAGCCCCCGGCGTAAATCGAGCCCGCGGCGGGAGTGAACGTCACCGTCAAAGTGTCGGTTCCCGCACTCAGGCTGCCGGCTGGAATGGTGATCGAATAGTTTCCACCGGAGAGTGAGGTCGCTGGGGAGGTGTAACCGCCACCCGACAGGACTACGGATCCGGAAGCGGTGCCGCCGCTGCCGGTCACGGAGCCGGTCACCACCAGGCTCGATGCTGAGTTGATCGAGCTCTGCGCGGGGCTCACCGTGATGGTCGGGCTCAGCTCGGCTACAGACGTCACCGTGACTTGTGTTGTGTTGGTCGGCGAGGCGGCATAGTTAGAGTCTCCGCTGTATGCCACGTTCAGGGTGTCGAGGGTGCCACCGGTGCTGGCGGTCAAACTATTGGCCGGAATCGTAAAGGTGTAGCTACCGGCGGAAAGCGTTCCCGACAAGCCGGAGGTAAGGCCGCCGCCGGTCAGGGTGACGGTGCCAGTCGGCGTCCCAGCGCTGCCGCTCACGGTTACGCCCACATTGAGGGTCTGGTTCACTGCAATTGCGGTGGCCGAAGGCGCGAGCTTCACCGTGGCTGCGCCGGTGCCGATGTCGGAGGCCCAGTGGTTTACCACGTTGGCGATATTCAACGAGCCCAGGCCGGTGGCCTGATCGTAGCCGGTAGCAGCGCCATAACCCGACAGGATGGCGACCGTGTCTCCCGAATGCATGGGCGTGCAATTGGGTGAGTCAATGCCCGGCTGCTGAGAGGTGAGGTACGGGTTCCCAGCGGAGTTGTAGAGCAAGCCGCCATCCGGCGCGCCATAATCGCACGGCATGGCGATTGTGCCCTGGTCGATGTCGTTGAAGTAGCAGCCGTTGCCGGTGGTGGAGCTCTCAGCGCTGCAACCGGAATAGGATTGCTTGGCGGCCAGAGCATAGAGCTGCGGGGTAGCAAGGCCCTGGGGTGAGCCCGTTTTCTGGTTGATCAGCGCCATGACGCCGGCCATCTGCGGGCTGGCAACGGAGGTTCCGCCGAATTCCTCCGCGGTTGGCTCGACGGTTAAGCCCGTAAGCTGGTTTTGGGTCACACATGTTGCCCCATGGGCCGAAAGGCAGATCAGTGTCGAGCTGCCCAGAAACCCGTTGCCGGCGAAGAAAGATACATCGGGAAGGTCGCGCACACCATCGGCCGGTATTCCGGAGACGCCTGTCTGCCATGCGGGCTTGGGCCAACCGTTGTTGACCAGGGTAAGCGAACCCGCGCCATTGGGAACGCTCGTGGAAGCCGCAGTGCAACTCCCGAACGAATTAGATGTTGCGCTCGAGGTGTTGACAATGCAACCGCTGGCGCCGCCGCTGCCTCCTATCTCATCGACAAACTCGGTTAGATCGACAGGCTGGCCGTTGCTGTACCGGTAGTTTTCGAAAATATACAAGGAGTCGGTTGCAATGAAGTTACATGCCGTTTCGACGTCCGTTACGCCCGAATAACTGACATCCTTTGCCGCGCTTTGAAGGTAAGCCAGTGCAAGCGGGTTGGAGCATGAATCGTTCCAGGGAACCTCAGGGACGTAATTCAGGGCGCTGGCTCCCGTGGTCGCATTATTGGCCGAACTCCAATAGGGTGAAGCGGTCGTGCCCCAATTCAGGTCCGTGCCGCCAACCGAGGTGTTGTAAGGCGAAGATCCAAGGCCGTTCACGGAGAGTCCAAACTGTGCCGCCCAGGGTGTTCCGTATTCGCCGTCAAATCCGTCGTCGCAAAGCGCCGAGCCGGAGTCTCCGCTGGAAACGAAGACCGCAATCCCCTCGCTGGCGGCCGACTGCCATAAGTCGTAGTAGGAGACATTGCCGGCAGTGCCTTCAGCCAGTTCGCACCCGCCATAACTCACGCTCAGAATCTTGGCGATGTTGGGGCTGCTCTGGACCACATACTGGGCGGATGAGTAGACCGTGTCCAGGGCCGGCGAGTTGGGGTTGTAGCCGGTGACCGCCAGCACAATCTGGGCAGCGGGGGCCACTTCGCCGGACATCTCCACATCCAGCGTATTCTCAGTCAGATCGCCGATACTGCACTGCCCCGTTGAAGAGGTGCATTCGCTTGCGTAGCTATTCACGCTGATCTGGTTGGGCTGGTTTGAGGCCGTGTAGGCAGGCAGGCCGAAGGTGCTGCGGAAATTAGCCACGTCCGAAAGGTTGATCAGGCTGGTTCCGGCGATGGCAATGGTCTGTCCCGAGCCGTTGATGCCCGCATTCCAGAGCGGAAGCACGTTGTACATGGTAGCGAAGTCGTAGGGGACGACATCCTCGACCAGGTAGGCGGAATTGCCACCGCTGGCAGGGATGTTGATGCCAAACTGCGGACGAAGCGCGAAGGGCTCGCCTCTACCGCCGGAATTTGCCGTGGCAACGGGGGTGCTCGCAATTCTTTGCCACTTCCCCGTCTCGGTGTCGCGCGTAACCTTGGCGCCGGTCTTGTGCATGTGCCTGGGGAGGAAGTCGTGCAACTGCTTGATGCCCACAATGGCCGGCGCAAGCGCGGCGGGAATCTGCGGATCGCGCATGTTGGCGATGTGCGGGACGCCGTTCACCACGAGGTTATGAATCTCTGTGTGGAAGGTGCTTTGGACCTGGCCGGCAGTGCCGCCGAAGCGGATGGTCATGCGATCTTTGCTCACCTCGCTGACCGTGAAGCCATGGCCGGTAAGCCAGTTCGATATGGTCGCGATGTCTGTTTCGGAGGGACCGAAATCCTGGCCTACCTGCTCGGGCGTGAGCCACTGATGGAAGTTGGGCGAGCTGGGATCGTATTGACTGGCCACGAACTTGTCGAAGGCCGCCTGCTGTTCCGGGCTCCGGGTCAGCACCAGGATCAGGTCGCCCATGGAAAGGCCGGAGCTGACCGCGCCGCGGTCGTTCGTGGAGTTGGCCGCGGGGTGAGTATTGCCTTTGAGCGTCGTCAACTGGGTTTCATCGATGGGGTTGACGATGCGAACGGCCGGCGCAAACTGCTGGCACATTGCGGCAGTTGCGCAGAGCAGCGAACTTGCCATGACACGCAGCGAAAACGAACGGAATTGGAGGGGGAGCATATGGATTTTCCTAGGCCTTTCCTTCGGAATCAAACACCAGAACGCGCGAAAAGTTGCTGTTTCAATCAAAGGATACCGCGAGGGAGCCCGGATATCTCGTGAAAGCGCTCGAGAAGCCGAAAGCTCGACTAACCACTGCTTCGGTTCGGCGGCAAATACTTGCCATGGTGACCCTTGAAGTTTTATCTCTCCAGTCGAAGTTACCATCGAAGGCGGCAACTGTGTATCGAAACGGGACAGGTTTGACTATCATGGCAAATGGCGATGGAGCGAACGGGGTAAAGTGAAGAATCGAAAAGCCACCGTGAACCTGGAAAATGGGAGCAGGCGTATACCCTCTCTCGCAATGGAATCCGCGAGTGCGTCAACCTCATTAGACGCAAATGCGAGGTGCAAAGTTGACCCGGAAGGGAAAGAAAGTCAGAAGCGCATCGGACTGCCTGCCGTCGGAATGGTGCAGGCGATCCGGGCCGACGCAATCATAAGCTCAGGAATAAAATCCGAAGCGAATCAAAGGTTCGAGATTGCAATAGACAACTCGTATCTCTATCGAATACGATGCATTGTTGAAGTTGTTCTTGGGTGATCGGGTTCTTCATGCGCGCATCTCTTTTTATCACCTGTTATAACGACACACTCTTCCCGGAGACGGGGCGCGCGGTCGTCAGTCTGCTGGAAAGACTGGGCGTCGCACTCGAATTTCATCCGCAGCAAACCTGCTGCGGCCAGATGCACGCCAATACCGGATTTCGCGGCGAGGCGTTTTCGCAAGCGAAGCGATTTGTCCGCCTGTTCCAGGACGCGGAGACGGTGGTGATTCCCTCTTCTTCGTGCGTGGCGATGATTCGCGACCAATACCCCGGCCTCATTGGGGAACTGGGCAACGAGACGCTGCGCGGGGAGCTTGCGGCACTGCTTCCAAGGGTCTACGAGTTGAGCGAATTTCTGATTGACAAGCTTGGCGTAGAGGATGTGGGCGCATGGTTCGCTCATCGCGTAACGTACCACGCGAGCTGTCACGGGGTGCGGGCGCTTCACCTTGGCGATCGGCCGTACCGGCTGCTGGCGAAGGTGCGCTCGCTGACGCAGGCTCCGCTTGCCAACGTCGATCGTTGCTGCGGTTTCGGGGGGACGTTCTCGGTCAAGAACGCCGAGGTTTCCTCAGCCATGCTGGCCGTCAAGCTGCAGGATGTTGTGGCCACGGGCGCGGAGTACTGCACGGCTCTCGACAACAGTTGCCTGATGCACCTTGGCGGGGCGCTGCATCGCCAATATGCGGGGATGAAGACGATTCATCTTGCGGAGATTCTGGCCAGCACCGAAGCCTCACCCGCGGGGGCGACCCGATGAGCGTCGAAGCCCCAGCCCATCCGATACTCGATCCATTGCTGGCGCCTCCGTTTCCGCAGGCCGCATTGCCGATGCTGCGCAATCCGCAATTGCGCAAAAACGTGGGCCACGCCATCGACGTGATCCAGGCCAAGCGGGCCAAGGTAGTTGCCGAAAAGACGGATTGGCAGGATCTGCGTTCGGCAGCTTCAGCGATTCGCGCACAGGCGCTGGGAAATCTTGGCGCGTACCTGGAGCAATTTGAAAGCAAGTGCACGGCCGCAGGAGGTAAGGTCCACTGGGCCGCGGACGCCGCGGAGGCGCGGCAGATCATTCTCGACCTGCTGCGGGAAGAAAGGGCGTCCGAAGTCATCAAGATCAAGACCATGACCTCGGCCGAGATTCAGTTGAACCCCTTCTTAGAGGCTGGAGGGGTGAAGGTCTTCGAGACCGACCTTGCCGAGATCATTCTGCAACTTGGGGACGACGAACCATCGCATATCGTGGTTCCAGCACTGCACGTGAATCGCAGCCAGGTGCGCGAGATCTTTGCCCGGCGCATGGGTTTGGCGAATCTCTCCGACGATCCGCAGGCCTTAACAGCAGCCGCGCGGAATTATCTGCGCCGAAAGTTCCTCGATGTTCCCACAGCCATCGGCGGCGCCAACTTTTTGATTGCTGAAACGGGTTCGGTCGTCGTGGTGGAGTCGGAGGGCAATGGGCGCATGTGCCTGACCCTGCCGAGGATCATGATCACGTTGGCCGGAATCGAGAAAGTTCTGCCGCGATTCCAGGACCTCGAAGTGATGCTGCAGGTGCTGGCTCGTTCCGCCACCGGGGAGCGCATGAACCCCTATACTTCGCTGTGGACCGGGGTCACGCCAGGAGACGGTCCGCAACGTTTTCACGTGGTTCTGCTGGACAACGGCCGCTCATCAATACTGGCCCGCAAGACGGAACGGCAGACGCTGAAGTGCATCCGGTGCGCCGCCTGCATGAACGCTTGCCCGGTCTATCGCCAGACCGGCGGCCACGCCTATGGTTCGGTCTATCCCGGTCCCATAGGCGCCATCCTGACGCCGCAGTTGATGCAGATGCACCACGCGCAATCGCTGCCCTATGCTTCCTCGCTTTGCGGAGCGTGCTACGAGGTGTGCCCGGTAAAGATCAATATTCCCGAGGTGCTGCTGGAACTGCGCTCGCAGGTAGTCAACCAGGAGCGGCGCCAGATTGGCCGCTTCTTCGATCCCATGTACCTGGGCATGAAGGTTGCGAATTTCTTGTTTCAAAAGGCCTGGCGTTTTCATCTGGCGCAGCGACTGGGGCGAATCGGGATGCGGCTGTTTACAAAGAAGGACGGTTGGATTCATTGGCTGCCCAGCATCGGCGGAAAGTGGACGCAGACGCGGGATCTCCGCGGTCTTTCGAAGCAAACCTTCCACGAATGGTGGGCGGCGCGCGGAAAGGATGCAAAATGAGCGCGACAGTCTCCAGGTCCGCTGCAAGCCAAACCCGCCAGAGGATTCTGGACCGCATTCGCTCTGCGACCCGCTCTTCGAAGAGTGATGTACAGGAGGCGCTGCCACCCACCTACATCCGCCGTGGGAAGCTGACAGTCGAAAGACGGCTGGCATTGATGGTCGAACGGCTGCGCGAGTACGACGCCGAGGTGATTGAATCGACGCCGGAAGATCTTGTGGCCTCGATTGCCGCACAGCTTGCCGGAAGCGGACGGCGCGCGTTCGTAGCGCCAGAAGGGCTTGCAGCGGATTGGCTGATTCCAGGATTCGACTGGAAGGTGGATCACGGGCTGACCACGGCTGAGATTGAACAGGCGGAAGGCGTAATCACTGGCGCCTATTGCGGGGTTGCCGATTCGGGAACCATCGTCCTGCACCACTCTCCCATTGAAGGGCGGCGCGTGCTCACGCTGCTGCCCGACTGGCACCTGTGCATTCTGCGCGCCAGCCACGTGGTGGAGACGCTCCCTGAGTACTTTGATCGTTGTGCGCAACCTCCCGGATTGGTTACATGGATATCCGGACCGAGCGCCACGGCCGATATCGAAATGACCCGCATTAAAGGCGTGCATGGACCGCGCTTTCTCCATGTAATTCTGGTGCGGGACGAGCTTTGATTTCTTTATCCGGGCGACATCTTCCCGGCGAGGAGTGAGCATGAAGCATTCAAAATCCGAAACCTACGACCTGGCGATTCAAGCACTGGACTCGTTCCAAATCGAGATTCCCTCCTGGGGATTCGCAAACACGGGTACGCGCTTCGGCAAGTTTGTCCAAGCCGCCGCAGCGACCACCATTGAAGAGAAGTTCGCCGACGCAGCTGAAGTTAAGCGGCTGACAGGCGCGACTCCCACGCTGGCGCTGCATGTGTTGTGGGATTTGCCCAACGGCGTCGCCGATGTCGCCGAGGTGAAACAACTGGAGAGCCGCTTTGGCATTCGCGCGGGATCGATCAACCCGAACCTCTTCCAGGACCAGGAGTACAAGTTCGGCTCCCTTTGCAACCCGTCAGCGGAGATTCGCAAACAGGCTGTCGATCACGTTTTGGATTCGATCGAGATCGCCAAGCGGCTGGGATGCCGCGACATCTCCCTGTGGCTGCCCGACGGCTCCAATTACCCTGGGACGCAAAGCATCCGCAAGCGAATCGGCTGGCTTGAAGAGGCGCTGCGCACATCCCATGACCGGCTCGATCCCGAGCAGCGGCTGCTCATCGAATACAAGCCGTTTGAGCCCGCCTTCTATCATACGGATATCGCCGACTGGGGCATGTCCTCACACTTTGCGCGCGTGGCGGGACCGCAAGCCCGTGTGCTGGTTGATACCGGCCATCATTATTCGGCGCAGAACATCGAGCAGATTGTGGCATGGCTGCTGCATACGGGGCTGCTTGGCGGCTTCCACTTCAACGACCGCCGCTACGCCGACGACGACCTGACCCTTGGCTCGATCGATCCCTACCAAATCTTCCGCATCTTCCACGAAATTCACACGGCCACCAGCGATGGCGTGCCCCACGATATCGCCTTCATGATCGACCAGAGCCACAACTTGAAAGGCAAGATCGAGGCTACAGTCCAAACGGTGGTAACCGCACAGGAGCTTTGGGTCAAGGCTGCGCTCGTCGATCGCGAAGAGCTGGCAGCGCACCAGCAATCTTGCAATCTGATTGCTGCCGAGGAACTGCTGCGCGGCGCATTCTGGACAGATATGCGGCCGATCACCGCAGCCTGGCGAGTGGACCGGGGCCTGCCCGCCGACCCTCTTGCCGCACTTTATTCCGGCGGCTATGTGGAGCGCGCCGCGGGGGAGCGCGGAAGCCGGCACGCTTCAGTCAGCAGCTACGCCTGAGATGCGCTATTCTGGATCGAGGTCAGTTTCGCTATTGAAACCGGCCTGGAGAAGACCGATTGCCGAAAACGAAAATCAAGCGGCTCTACCTCATTCCCATTCTGTCAAAAGCGCTCGACGTGCTTGAACTGCTGGAGCAGAATCACACCTCAGTCTCGTTGGAGGATGTCTACCAGAAGACGCAGATCTCAAAGACCAGCGTCTATCGAATCCTGAAGACGCTGGTGCATCGCGGTTACGTGGCGCAGGGACAAAACGGAATGTACCGTCTTGTCTCGCGGCCCAGGCGATTGCGCTTCGGCTTTGCGGCACAGAGCGCGGAGATGCCGTTCTCGGTGGCGGTTGCTCAGAGCATTACCGCAGCGGCTGCAGCGTCGGGCGTGGAACTGCTGATGCTCGACAATCGCTACGACGCGGATGTAGCTGTCGAGAATGCCGAGAAATTTGTGGCCAAGCGCGTGGACCTGGCCATTGAGTTCCAGGTGGAGGAACGTGTGGCGCCGCGCGTGGCGCACATCTTCAAGAAGGCTGAGATTCCGCTGGTCGCAATTGATGTGCCCCACCCCAACTCGACCTATTTTGGCGTGGATAACTTCGAGGTCGGCTTTGAAGCCGGGTCAATACTGGCCCAGCATGCCCTGCGCAAATGGAAGGGCAAAGTGGACTGGGTGCTGGGCGTCGGGTTTTCAGAGGCAGGGAGCTTTGTGCAGAACCGGATCACCGGCGCATTTGACGGAATCCGCGAGCGGCTCACGGAACTCGGAGCAGACCGATACGTGCACATCGAAGGCCGGGGCATGCGCCAGCCGAGCAAGCTGGCGGTAGCGGAGTTCATCCGCAGCCATCGCAAAGGCGAGCGCATCCTGGTGGCCGCGGCAACTGACTCAAGTGCCCTCGGTGTACTCGATGCCGCACGCGAGGCAGGCCGTGAGACGGACTTCGCTATCGTCGGACAGGATTGCATTCCGGAAGCCCTTGAAGAGATGCGCAGCGGGACAAGCGCGATCATCGGTTCGATCTCCCATGAAGTGGAGTCATACGGGCCACGGCTGATTCAACTCGGAATTGCTCTGCTGCGTGGATACACCGTGCCGCCGTATAACTATGTCCGTCACAAGGCGGTGACGCCGGAGACACTGGGCGCTGAAAACGTTGAGGGCTGATAGCAGTTAACCAATCCTGAGATGAGATTGGACCACATCAGCCCAGCAACAGAGTTAGCGCTAGTAGGCTTCCACCACCACACTGTGCCCCGATGCGTAAACTACATACGCTCCGGATACGGCGCCCACGCCGGAAAGGAGGCCCGGGCCGGATTCTGGGAAAGAGCCTGTCCATGTAGGCTGGCCTGTGGTCAATGAGTAAATAGCGTTGTGCGGGTAATTTGCGCTGTCCGTGGGATCGTACACTGAATCCGAGTTTACGGTCTGAATACTCTGCAACTCAGGGAGAGGCGGCGTAGCCAGCGCGGCACCCGTAGAGCTGTAGATTGTGCAGCCAAGATACGGACCTGCTCCTTGATACTTGGTAGGCCCGTATTGATTGACCAGAAGCCGATTGTTGTCGATCCATCCGACGGCGGCACCCGGAACTGCCGTGACTAATGTTCCGTTCTTGAAGATGTTTGTGACGGAGGTGCTGCTTTGTGCGGCATTGTATGCCGCTATAAGTGTTCCGTCTGGAGAAAGGAAGATTGGGTTTGGGTACCCCGTGAGTTGATTAAAGCTTCCAGTATCCGACCAGATAACCGGTGTCCCGGCGATAGGGGTCACCTGTCTGGCGGCTGTTGTAGCGTTCCAACTACTAGCCGTTCCCATTTCGGTCACCTGTCCGATGGTTCCGCCCGATGCCGAAAGAGTGAAGTCGGCCAGCAAAGTGGAAGACGTGGTGTAAGAAGCTGTGTAGGGAAAACTCTTGATTACATTCCCGGATGGAAGCGAATAGAAATTAAGGGTCCGGTCTGTCCCCCCGTCGCTAACGTTAGCGAACGCTCCCAGCACACTGCCATCCGATGAAAGCGACAGCTTCCCGCTCGAGAAATCGATCGTTTCTTGCAACGTAGCCGGATAGGGATCGAAGACCGAGATTGTTCCAATTTCGGTGCTGATTGCCACGCTGCCCGATGAGCCCGCGATGCTCCAGGCTCGGCCTTGTCCAAAGTACCGAGGAGTGCCCGACAAGCTCGCTCCGTCGAGAATGAGGCCATTTACGTTTCCTACGACCCACTGAGAGCTTGAGCTGGCCGCGAACGCATAACCGCCCGCCATCGGAAGAGTGTAGTTGGTCTGCGTGGGAGTTGAACCTGAAAGGTCGACCACGCTTATTTGGTTCGGACCAACCGCACTGGCGAAGGTTGTGCCGCTTGTTAAGAACGTCGGTTCGTCGCCGCCATTAAAGCTCAGAGTTGGAGTCTCAGAACCTATCGCGTAAATGTTCACCGTCGTGTCGGCTGGAGAACTGGTCCCATATGTCCAAATCCAGTTGCCCTGCCCTGTGAGGTCCGTTATCGCTGGCAGTTGGACAATCGCCTGCTGTACGCCGGTATTGGAGTAAACCCAAACTGTGGTTGATAAGGTTGTCAGGAATTTCCCGCCATCCACAAACCATGAGCTGAACTGCCCCGAGAACTGCGGACTGATGGTGGACGTGCCATCCGTGGCGGATATCGCTTCGATCACGTCTTGGCCGGCGGGTCCCAATGCAACCAGCACCTGGCCCGGCGCTGCGAAACTGTTCGCCTTGGAGTAGTCTCCCGATTTAGACGCGGCAATCTGTCCCGCGAGGGTGTAGATTGACAGCCCTGAGTTAGAGCCGATGCAGATATAGCTGCCATCCGAGGCTAACTTCCACCAAGAGCCATTTACTGAAGACGGCGGGGTTCCTCCTGGAGGCACTATGTTCAATCCGGGATAAGCAATCGTGGAAAGGAGGTGCCCGTCCGACTGCGCGCGGATCTCCAACCCATTAGCAACACCGTCGACAACCGTCGGACCCGCCATATCGATTGGCGATTGCGGGGAATATAAATTCCCGCCGGCGGATAGGTCGCCGCTAGCAAGGATCGCTGCTGAGGCGTAATTCCACAACACCCAATGCCCAGCCGCGTCTACGCTGAGCACGCGGCCACTTTCGAATCGGATATCAGAGATAGCAGAGGCATGCCCCAGTTCGAGAAGGACATTCTTGGCTTGAAGACTGGCGATGGTTAAAGTGGCAGTAGTGTTGCCGCCAGGATTTGTAGCCGTAACTGTATAGGTAGTTTGTGCCGCAGTGGCAGTGGGTGTACCCGATATGACGCCGGTCGTGGTACTCAGGCTTATGCCGGCGGGCAGCGCCGGACTGACGCTGAAGGAACTGACTGTCCCGGCAACTGTGGGAATATCCGGCGTGACGGCCTGACCCAGGCTGACAGAGATCGTCGTCTGCGGATAGACCAGGTTTGACGGCGGCGGAATTGTCACAGCGATCTGGAGCGTTGCCGTAGTGAAACCGGTTGAGTTTGTAGCCGTGACCGTATAGGTGGCTTGTGCCGCAGTGGCGGTGGGCGTACCGGATATGACGCCGGTCGTGGTGCTCAGGCTCAGACCGGCCGGCAACGCGGGGCTTACGCCGTAAGAGCTGACTGTTCCGGTGACCGTTGGAGTATCTGGCGAAATAGCCTGTCCCACAATGGCGGTGATGGCCGTCTGCGGATAAACCAGATTTGACGGCGCCGGGATTTGCACCGTGATCTGAACCGTTGCCGTCGCCGAGCCGGTTGAGTTTGTGGCTGTGACCGTATAAGTAGTTTGTGCCGCGGCGGCGGTGGGCGTACCGGATATGGCGCCGGACGTGGCGCTCAGGCTCAAGCCCGCTGGAAGCGCGGGGCTGACGCTATAGGAGGTGACTGTTCCGGTAACTGTGGGGGTATCTGTCGAGATGGCCTGCCCCACGGTGGCGTTGATCGCGGTCTGCGGATAGACCAGGTTCGAGGGCGCCGCAAGGGTTACTGTCACCGTGGCACTGCCGGATTTGGTCGCATCCTGTGTCGATGTGGCTGTAACCGTCGCCCCTCCGGCTGACGCCGGTGTAAAGACGCCGGAACCGCTGACCGTCCCCATACTCGTGGGGCTGACAGACCACGTAACCGATGAGCTGAAGCTTCCGGTTCCGTTGACCGTCGGCGTGCAGGCGGACGTTTGACTCGTATTGATTGATGTCGCAGAACAACTCACCGTAACGGAGGTGATCGTGGGCGCCGCAGTGCCACCACCCCCGCCGCATCCGGCGATCACCATCAAGATTCCCGCTGTCAACGAAAGAGTGATAAAACTCCGCCCAACGCACAATACAAAATAACGCCGTACGATTTCAGACATCTGGTGTCAAGGGCGGAGTAAAAGTAGACCACTGGGGCGGAGTAAAAGGGAGCCAGTAGAGGGTTGTGTCAGGGTATTTCGGGGGAGGAGGGGCGCCGGAGCGTAGCGGAGGCGGCCCTCCTCCCCCGAGGCGCGTTTGGCCGGGGGCTCGGCGACGCTGGTCAGGCTCGTTTGCGGTGGCTTTGCTTGAGGCGGTAGGAGTCGGCATTCATTTCCAGGATGTGGACGTGGTGGGTGATGCGATCGAGCAGGGCGCCGGTGAGCCTCTCGGAACCGAAGATCTCGGTCCATTCGTCGAAGGGGAGCTTGCTGGTGATCAGAGTCGAGGCGCGTTCGTATCGTTGGCTGATGGTCTCGAAGAGCAGCTCGGCTCCGGTCTTCGACAGCGGCACATAACCCAGTTCGTCGATGACCAGCAGTTCGTGAGCGGCAAGTTGCTTCTGGAAGCGCCGCAGGTACTTCTCGTCCCGTGCCTCGATCAGTTCTCCGACCAGCGCGGCGGCGGTGATGAAGCGAACGCGATGACCGCGCTGACAAGCTGCCAGACCGAGCGCCAGGGCGATGTGCGTTTTGCCGGTGCCGCTGTTGCCGAGCAGCAAGATGTTTTCCTTGCGGTCGAGATACTCAGAGCGAGCCAGTTCGAGGACCAGGGTCTTGTTGAGCGCGGGGATGGCGAGGAAGTCGAAGCTGTCGAGGCTCTTTACGACTGGAAACTTCGCCTGCCGGATACGGCGCTCCGTAGCGCGGCGGTCGCGATCCAGTAACTCCAGTTCAGTCAGCCGCAGCAGATACTGCGGGAAGGTGGACTTTTCCTGGGCGCAGGTGCGGGCCAGCTTGTCGTACTCGCGCAGCATGGTAGGCAGCCGCAGTGCCTTCAGATGATGTTCGAGCAGAACCTGCGGCGTGTCGGCAGTGGTTGCGCTCATAGCATCGCCTCCAGTGTGGGAGGTTCAGCCGCGGGCATCGACAGCAGGCTCATGTAATCGACAGTGCGCGTGGTGCGCACCTGGGCCAAGGGCAGGTGCGGCCAGTTGGCCATATCCAGCCGCGGCGGCCTGCGCTCGATGCGGCACAAGACGAGATGCCGCACGGCATCGAAGCCGATCACGTTCAACGCAAGCGCCTGCTCGACGGCGGCCGTGACCTCTTCGAACGCGAAGTGCTCGATCAGCCGCAAGACCTGGATATACTCCCGGCCCGCGTGTTTGCGCAGTCGCGCCTCCAGCAACCGGCGCAGTTGAGCGAAGCACTCAGGCAACTGCCATCCCGCAAGCGGCGCGGCCTGGTCCAGCGCCCTGCTCTTGTGTTCGAGCAGAGCCAGGTAGTGCAACGGATCGTAGATGGCAGCCTCGCGTTCATAGCTGCGCTTATGTTCAGCGATGACTTCGCTCCCCGATACGATCACGATGTGGTGGACATAAGCCTTGACCAGCACCTGGCGGTGGCCGTACTGGGTCGGAACCGAGTAGTCGTTGGTGCGGTAGCGAACCAGTGAGATGGAACTGACGCGTGCGGTGGTCTTATCGCAGGCCTCGTAGCGAGCCGCCGGCAGCGGCAGCAACGCTGCGCGGTCGCGCTTGAAACGTTCGCCGATGGTCTCCCTATGGCCGCGCAGCCGCTGCGTACGGCGCGCCATGGCGTCGCAAACGAACTGCTCGTTGAGCGCCTCCCAGCTCGCCGCGCGCGGAATCGGCACCATGAAGTTGCGCCGCGCGTAGCCCACCAGGTTCTCCACCTTGCCCTTATCGTTGCCCTTGGCCGGGCGGCCGAACTTCTCGGCGAACAGGTAGTGGCTCTGCAACTCGGAGAAGGCCCGCGTCTTCTTCCGCTCCCCATCGCCAAGGATGCGCGCCACCGCCAGCGTCGTGTTGTCGTAGAGTATCCGCATCGGCACCCCGCCGAAGTGCTCGAAAGCGCGCACGTGCCCTTCAAGAAATGCCTCCGTTGTTTCGGCCGGAAACGCCTGCACAAAGCAGTCGTCCGAATGCGGCAGGTCGAAGGCCATGAAGTGCGCCTTCTGCTCTACGCCGGCGATCACCACCAGAGCTTCGCCGAAGTCCGCCTGAGCCTCGCCCGGCGCGTGGGTCAGCGGCACAAACATCTCCTGGCCGCCGATCTTCGACGAGCGCACGTAGTCCTTCACGATCGTGTAGCCGCCCGTGTAAGCATGCTCGGCCCGCAACCGCTCGAAGATCCGCTTCGCAGTGTGCCGCTGCTTGCGAGGACGCTGCTTGTCGTCTTCGAGAATCGCGTCGATCGTGCCCTGCCACGGGCCCAGCTTCGGCCGCCGCACCGGCTTCTGCCGCCGGTAGCCAGGCGGCGCCGAATACTCCAGCATCTTGCCGACCGTCTTGCGTGCCAGCCCAAACTCCCGCGCCGCCGCCCGCCCGCTCATCCCCTCCACCAACACCGCCCGCCGCACCCTCGCGTATAGCTCCACCGTCTTCATCCCTCCGGTATCCCACAGAAAACACGCCTCCTATGAGCTCCGAACCGCTCTCGGAACCCAACTAAGAACCTGCTTGTCCGTGAAACTTCAACCTGGCGGGGTGGTCTACTTTTACTCCGCCACGTCACGCCGCTAACGCGGCGTCACGTGGTCTATTTTTGCTCCGGCGCGTACATCTGGTTGCCTTTCAAGGAATTTCGCGATAAGCATACTCCAAAATGGGAAGAAGCCTAGGTAAAAACTTGGGGCAGCATCCTACGAAGTTATTAAAATATGTTTTTGGTCCGCGTGTATTCAGATAAGAACTTTATTGCCTATTGCATCAGAAACTGATATCTTGACTATGGTGCTCTAACTCCTCGTAGAGTGGTAACTATGACATTGGCAACATCCGCTTCCCCTACCCTCAATTTCCTTGAAGACCGCTGGGATTTGAGCGTCGCCGTCACGCTTGATGAACCGGAGCTGCTGCGCTATCGCTCGAACCTGCTTGGTTCCGACCTTCGCATTACCAACTTTGCCGGCGGGAACACGAGTTCCAAGGTCACTGAGGTCGATCCGTTAACCGGCGAATCCGTTGAGGTCATCTGGGTGAAGGGATCCGGGGGCGACCTGGGCAGCATCAGGCGAGCGGGTTTTGCCACGCTGTATCAGGAGAAGCTCCTGGCGCTGGAGCGGATCTACAAGGGAGTCGACACAGAAGACGACATGGTCGGGCTCTATCCACTGTGCGCGTTCCGAGGCAATCCGGTGGCTGCCTCGATCGATACGCCGCTGCATGGCTTTTTGCCGTTCCCGCATGTCGATCATCTCCATCCGGACTGGGGAATTGCGCTGGCTGCATCCGGAAACGGCAAGGCCAAGATGGACGAGTTCAACCGTGAGTTCAAACACTCGCTGATCTGGGTTCCGTGGCAACGGCCAGGCTTTGAGTTGGGGCTGATGATGCGCAAGGCTGTCGAGGCGAATCCGGGCTGCGACGGCATTGTGCTGGGCGGCCACGGGCTATTCACCTGGGGCCAGACGCAGCGCGAGTGCTACCTGAACACGCTTACCGTCATCGACCAGATCGGGCAGTTCATCCATCGCCATGGAATACGGAAAGGCCCAACACGGTTCGGCGGCGAAGCGGTTCCCGCCCGCGCCGATCGGGAGCGGCTCTCCATCGAGATTGCACCTTATCTGCGCGGTCAGGTGAGCACACAGAACCGTTGGATTTCGAGCTTCAGCGATGCGCCCGACGTACTGCAATTCGTCAACTCAAAGCACGCCAACGATCTCGCATTCCTGGGCACCAGTTGCCCCGATCACTTTATCCGCACCAAGATTCGCCCGCTGTTTGTGCCCTGGTCAGCGGATCAGGATACGGCAGCGCTCAAAGAGAATATTGCAAGCTCGCTTGCGGAATATCGCGAGCAATACCGCGCCTATTACCACGCCTTCGCAACGCCGGACTCGCCCGCTCTTCGCGACACCAGCCCGACCATTGTGTTGATTCCAGGCCTGGGAATGTTTAGCTTCGGGAAGAACAAGACGGAAGCGCGCATCACCGGGGAGTTCTACACCAACGCCATTCATGTGATGGAAGGCGCCACGCTGCTTGGTGAAGGCGACGTTAAGGACACGCTGCCGCAGTGCGGCGAAGGCATGGCGCCGGAGAGCTTCAAAGTCTTTGCGAACTACGTGGCGCTTCCGGCGATCGAGGCTTTTCGCATCGAATACTGGGCGATGGAAGAGGCCAAGATACGGCGGCAACCTGCGGAAAAGGAATTCAGCCGGCGCATTGCTCTGGTGGTCGGAGGCGGCAGCGGCATTGGACGCGAAGCGGCGCTCCAGTTTGCCGCACGCGGAGCCCACGTGGTGGTTGCCGATCGCGACAAGGAGGCAGCGGAGTGGGTCGCGGACGAGCTCAGAGCCATTGCGCCGAAGGAGTTCGTCCTCTCAGCGGAGGTGGACATTCGTAGCCGCGAGGCGATCGCACGCGCGCTCGAGATCACGGTGGCGACCTTTGGCGGCGTCGATATTCTTATCAACACCGCGGCTCTGTTCCCGTCTTCGCCGGATGGCTTGATTCCCGACTCAGAGTGGGCCACAACATTCGATATCAACGTTACGGCGAACTATCGGCTTGCCGAAGAAACCGGGAAGATCTTTGCCGAGCAGGGCCTTGACGGCGCGATCGTGCTTACCAGCTCAGCCAACGCAGTGGTGCCCAAGCGCGGCAGCGAGGCTTATGACAGCAGCAAGGCAGCACTCTCTCATCTGATTCGCACACTCGCCGTCTCACTTGCGCCGCGCGTTCGTGTTAATGGCGTCAGTCCAGCCACAGTCGTCAAGGGCTCGACAATGTTCGCACGCGACCGCGTTCGCGCATCGCTCACCAAATACAATATTGCCTTCGACGAATCGATGAGCGACGACGAGCTGCGCAATCTGCTGGCCGGCTTTTACGCAGAGCGCACTCTGACGCGCCAGCCTATCGATCCGTCCGATTGCGCGGAAGCGATTCTCTTTTTGGCTAGCCCGCGCGCCCGCTGTACAACTGGGCACCTGATTCCCGTCGACGGTGGCCTGACCGAAGCCATTTTGCGTTAAAATTGAGAGTGCCTCAACCTGCCCCCACACAAGCGCCCGCACGGATTGCCATTGATTTGGGCGCCGAAAGCTGCCGTGTCTCCCTGCTCCGGTGGATCGGCGGAAGCGCTTCGATAGAAGTCATCCATCGCGCACCTAACGGCCCCATTCGCCGCGGCACCACCCTGCGCTGGCCGCTCGATTCGATCCTGGCCGGCTTGGAGGAAGGCTTGCGGAATGCCGCGCTAGCCGCACCGGAGGGCATAGCTTCAATCGGTGTCGACAGTTGGGGCGTCGACTATGTTCGCCTGGCCGCAAACGGCAGCGCGCTTTCAGAGCCGTTTTGTTATCGCGACGAGCGAACCGTTGCCACCAAGAAATCGGCCGACCTTCTTCTGAAACCTCTCCAACTCTACGAGCGCACCGGGGCTCTGCCGTTGCGCATCAACACTGCTTACCAGTTGCTGGCGGACGCCGCCGGGGGGATCGATCCTCAGGCGCCATGGGTCACCATGCCCGAGTATGTATTGCATTGGCTGGGTGCGCGCCGCGTGGCCGAGTTCACCCACGCTACGCATACCGGCCTCGTCAGCTTGAAGTCAGGCGACTGGGATGCGGAACTCTTCAGTCTCTTCGGTCTTCCCCTCGATGCCGCACCGCCGATTGTCAAAGCGGGGACCATTGTTGGCCGTCTACAGGGTCCGCTCGCTTCGCTCGAGGCCTTCCGCTGCACCCAGCTCATTGTGCCGGCATGCCACGATACCGCCTCCGCCATTGCGGGCATTCCGACAAACATCAATTCCACGCTTTACATCTGTTCCGGAACCTGGTCGTTGGTCGGCACGCTTATTAAAGACCCGGTGACAACGCGCAAGGCCTTCGACGCGCGTTATACCAACCTCGGCGCCGCAACCGGAGAGCTCTGCTTTCACACTTTAGTTAATGGAATGTGGCTGCTGAAACAATGCATGGATTCCTGGAGCGCGGAGGGCCGGGTTTGGGAAATTGAAGATCTGGTGGCGCAGGCCGCAACCTCCGGCTATCCGGGAGTCATCAATGTGGACGCCGAGCCGCTGCTGCTCGACTCGGAGATGCCGGAGCGAATCAACCACCAGTTGTGGCGCCGGCGCTGGGCCACCATCCCCGACGTGGCCGGAAACGAGCCGGTTTTTGCGCGCGTGATCTTCGAGAGCCTTGCCGCGCGTTATGCCACGGCGCTGGAAGACCTGGAAGAGATGCTGGGCCGCAAACTCGACCGCATTCACATTCTCGGCGGCGCCAGCCGGAACAAGCTGCTCACCGAGCTGACAGCGCAGCGCACTGGACTGCCTGTTGAGATCGGTGAACCCGAGAGTTCGACCATCGGGAATCTCGCCGTCCAACTCGCGAGCAGCGAAGCTGAAGGTGGGCCCATCAGTCCGGAATCTGTTAGAAAATGGGCGGCGGAGCTTTGCCAGGCCTGAGTGGCAAGATTTGTTACTCCTTTCTTTCGTCGACCGCAATTTCAAATTGAAAATCCTGGATGCAATGCAATAGACTGTGCTGACCTTGTTAGAAAAAGCGGTATCTAGCAAGGATGCATCGATGCGCGCCGGGCCCGGATTCCGTGCGATCGATAGCTTGAAGGAGAAAAGCGCACCTCAGATGATCACCCATCGACAAAGTACCAAGGCAGTTGTCGTCGCAATCGCGGCCATTACAGCAGTGCAATGTGCCACGATCCATGCGCAATCGGACTTCGTCACCGCAGTTACGTCAACCAATCCGATTGCCTATTATCGGCTCGACAACGTGTCGGGAAAGAGCCTGGTTGGACCAACTACGTGGAAATCTTCAGGTGGGGTGACCTGGGCAGCTCCCGGTGCGCCCATTGGCATTCCCAATAATCACTTCGCCAAGTTCGACGGGCACGACGGCAAGATCACGACGACACAGATGGGCGGAGTCAGCACGGCCGTGAGCATCATGGCCTGGGTGAATCTTTCCGCGTTGCCGTCGAAGGAGAACCGCTTCTTCTATGTTGCCGGCGAATCGGAAAACGGCAACGATCTCGATGTGCAATTCGAGACCGACGATGCGCTCAAGTTCTACACGGCTTCCGGAGGCCACATTACCTATGCTCCTCCGACTGCCACTCTGATTAACCAATGGCATCTGATCGTTGTAACTCTCAACACTCCGACGCATGCCCGCGTCATCTACTGGGATGGCAAGGCCGTGGCCACCGACAAAGGCGGCGGAGAAGCGGGAAAGAAGAATGTCTTCACCATCGGCGAGAGCCCTGTCTTCAAGGGTCGCTTCTTCAAAGGCGGTATCGAGGAGGTAGCTCTGTGGAGCCGCGCTTTGAATGCGACCGAGGTTGCCTCAATCTATGGAGCGGCAAAACCTAACGCAGCATCCACTATCATGACGAATGCCGATACGCCTGCTGCATCGACTGCCGGCGCGTCAGCGCCCACCCCGACGACAGGCCCATTTGCCACCAAAGCCAAAATTGATATTGAAGACGCCAAGGGGCCAATTCAACTCAAGCGGGAGGAGCAGATCGCCTACATGTTTCTTTCCGCCATCGAGATTATTGAGCATAACTGCCAACTTACTCTGCAGCATGTCTGCCCAATGGATCAGATCCTGTCGGGGTCATATCCAAAAGGGACAAACATCGAGCATCTGAAGTTCGACCCCAACAAGACCGACCCTAACTACACTTACACGCTCGCTACTGGAGGCATGGCCTGGGAAGCGCACGCCAATCCAAAGAAACCCGGCCTGAAGGCCTTCTGCTTAATGGCAAGGAACATTGGAACAACAACTGCCACCTATAACTCCACTGGGATCGCCGGCTGGACCTCCACGGAATTGGGCAACCGTGGGACGGAAGGCGATAGCTTCGCCGTTCAATAAGGCTCACCGCAAACAATAAGTCCCGGATCTCGCTAATGAAATCCGGGACTCCGAGTAACTCTCTGTTATCCGATCGCCTGCACAGCGCCTTTGCCGACTAGTTCTTCCACGCGCTCGACCCAACCGCGGTCGGCAGCGACGCTCATTCCTTCCGGCTCGAGGATTACAGCATATTCGCGTTTCTTCTCCAGATGCAGCATCACCTTTCCTGGTCCCGGCGCCGTGTCCGCCGCGCTCTTCAACGCAGCAAACATCTCCTCGGAAGCACGCTCCAAATCGATGCGGATGCGAATGGAGACTGGCAATTTTACTTCCACCTCTTCCAGCGCCACGACCGAACTGATTGCGATCTTCGGCGCCGCTTCCTCATCGTCCATTAGTACCCCGCGCAACAGTACCGGGGCTTCCATCTTCAACTGCCCTTGCAGTTTTTCATAATCTCGCGGAAAACAGACCAGTTCGATCTTCCCCGTCGCGTCCTCAAGCCACGCCTGCGCATACAGCTTTTGATCCTTCTTGGTCTTCTGCACGCGCAATCCCAGGAGCATTCCTGCAACCTGAATTTCATCTGCCGGATCCGATTGGGTGCCCCATCGTTTCTCCGGTGGCTTCCGCTCGAGCG
>Ga0326727_10009171_pt1 | contig 24534 bp, 23 predicted proteins | sample MB2enrmetagenome_FD_207643 | JGI IMG/M metagenome (GOLD analysis project Ga0326727, IMG submission 207643) | Lab enriched peat soil microbial communities from McLean, Ithaca, NY, United States - MB29MY | ecosystem: Environmental > Terrestrial > Soil > Wetlands > Peat | place: USA: New York... | reverse complement strand
CCCCAGCCTACCCGGACTTACTCTCCGGTGCCGCCCACCGTGAGTCCACCGTCGATGCGCAATGTCGGCTGGCCAACGCCAACCGGCACGCTCTGGCCTTCCTTGCCGCAGATGCCGACACCCTGATCGAGTTCCAGATCGTTGCCGATCATCGAGACATAGTTAAGGACTTCCGGACCGCTGCCGATCAGGGTGGCACCCTTGACCGGGTAGGTCAGGCGGCCATTTTCGATTCTCCAGGCTTCCGAGGCGGAGAACACGAACTTGCCGCTGGTAATGTCGACTTGCCCCCCGCCAAAATTGGCGGCATACAAACCGTCCTTCACCGACGCGATGATCTCTTGCGGATCATGCGAACCCGCCAACATATAGGTGTTGGTCATGCGCGGCATCGGAATGCTTGCATAAGACTCGCGCCGGCCGTTTCCGGTCGGTGCTTCGCCCATCAGGCGGGCATTCAGGGTGTCCTGCATATACCCCTTGAGAATCCCGTCTTCGATCAGCGTGGTGCAATGCGTCGGGTTCCCCTCGTCGTCGATGGTCAGCGACCCGCGTCGCCCCGCGATGGTGCCGTCGTCGACCACCGTGACCCCTTGTGCCGCCACCCGCTCTCCGACCCGGCCCGAGAAAGCCGACGTCCCTTTGCGGTTAAAATCACCTTCGAGCCCGTGCCCGATCGCTTCGTGAAGCAGTACACCCGGCCAGCCCGGCCCCAGGACCACGGTCATCTGGCCGGCCGGCGCAGGACGCGAATCCAGGTTGGTCAAGGCCTGGGACACGGCTTGACGCACATATTTTTCAATCAGCTCATCGTCGAAATAGGCCAGGTCACAGCGCCCGCCCCCACCACTCGAACCCTGTTCGCGACGGCCATTCTGCTCGGCGATCACATAGACCGACAGACGGACCAGCGGTCGGACATCGGCTGCGCGCACGCCGTCATGGCGAGCCAGATAGATCACATCGTATTCGGAAGCCAGGCCGGCCATGACCTGGATGACGCGGGGGTCAATGGCGCGCGCCAGTTTCTCGACCTTTTCAAGCAGGGCCACCTTGGCGGCCGCCTCCAGGCTGGCACACGGGTCGATGGCCGGGTACAGGGCCCGCTCGGGCAAGGGGTGAGCCGATGAGACCGAGGTGCGGGCGTCACGCCCGCCAATGGCGCGCACCGCATCCGCCGCGCGGGTCATGGATTCGAGGCTGATCTCGTCGGAATAGGCAAATGCGGTTTTTTCACCGCTGACGGCACGAATGCCAACGCCTTGTTCAATATTGAAACTGCCGGACTTGACGATCCCTTCTTCCAGACTCCAGCCCTCGTTGCGGATGTACTGGAAGTAAAGGTCGGCGTAGTCGACATCGCGGCACAACATGCGCGCAAAGGTCTCGTCGAGTGCACGTTGGTCGAGCCCGGACGGCTTCAGCAGCAGTTGCTCGGCAATGGAAAAAGCGTCATGCATGGCGATATCTTTCATTTCAGAACCCGATGCACCAGCGCCGGCAGGCGCGTTCGCACCGATTGAATCAGGTTGGCATCGATCTCGGCCACGACCACGCCCTCACCGTGAGAAAGCGCGTTGAGGACACGACCCCATGGATCGATGATCATCGAATGTCCGTGCGTAGTGCGGCCATTCTGGTGCCGCCCTCCCTGCGCGGAAGCAATTACATAACATTGGTTTTCGATCGCGCGGGCACGCAACAGCACTTCCCAGTGCGCTTCACCGGTCGTTGCGGTAAACGCCGCGGGCAGCACCAGTATGTCGAAGGGTTCCAGTTGGCGGAACAGCTCGGGGAAGCGCAGATCATAACAAATACCGAATGCCAGACTGGCCAGTCCGCTCTCCACCTTGAGCGCGGACGTGCCGGGCAAAATGGTATTGGATTCGCAATAGCTTTCACCCAGCCCGGAAAATCCGAACAGATGCATCTTGTCGTATCGGCCGTGCGGCTCGCCTTGCGGATCGAATAGCAGCGTCGAGTTATACACTTTCCCCGGCTCATGACACACCAGCGGAATCGTTCCGCCCGCAAGCCATACACCATGCCGCCGCGCCATGCCGGACAAGGCCTGCTGCAGCGGACCCGTACCGGGGGACTCCGCCAGCGCGACCTTGTCCTGATCCTGCTGCCCCATCAGGCAGAAGTATTCGGGCAGCACCACCAGCTCGGCTTTTTGCGCGGCAGCCTCCGCCACCAGGGCCTGGGCCCGGTGCAGGTTATCCTGCCAATCGGTACCCGACACCATCTGTACCGCAGCGGCGACAAATCGGGATTTCATGGTTTCAGCCTCTGCAATTGACTCTGAATAGGCGACTTGACCTTGGTGACCACCGGATTATTCAAGGTGCCGGTAATATGGTAGTTGACCGCAAAGAGTTTACTCATCGGATCCTGGAACACCTTTTGGGCCGCCAATGCCGCCACACCAAAGACCGGATTGACCAGCGCGGCGCCCGTCGCGATGGCAACACCTTCTGCCAGATGAGGCTCGACGTGAACCAGCAGGTCTTCGGTTTCGGATGCCAGATTCAGTTCGCCTTTCAGCTGAACATCCGCGCCGGGCCCCTTCATCATGACATCGTCTGACTTAAATATACCCTGTTTGATGACGGCATTGCCCTTCAATGTATCAAACGAAAACCCATCGCTGAATACATCGGTGAAATCAAAGCGAATCCGCCGGGACAGCGACTGCAGGCTGATGGCGCCCAGCAGCCGCGCCACACCGGGATCGACTTTCGCAAAACGTCCGTTTTCCAGATTGATACCCATGCGGCCGGTCGCACCGGCAAGATCGAAGTCAGTCAGCCCACCCGGCCAGGACAATTCTCCACTGGCCTTGCCTTCGCCTTTTCGGAAGGTATCCTTGATGCCGAAGCGTTCGAGCATCTTGCCCGCGTCATGGGTTTCGACCGAAAAACGGCTTTCTGTCGCTCCGGCCCCCAGTACTCGCACTTCACCGTCAAACACCCCTTCAGGCATGCGCAGGCGAATGCTGTCCAGCAGCCAGTCCTGATTGACATAGCGCGCGCCAATCGCAAGATTGCCCAGCGAACTGCCCTTGTACATCAGACTGCCGATACGGATATCCAGTGCAGGCAGGGTTTTGACCTGCATGCGCGAAAGCTCGGTACTGCTCAGCGAGCGGTACGAAGGGAAATTCAGAACAAACAGGGGCAGACGCGCGCGAATCATGCCATTGCCCAGCGGTGAATAATCGACTTCACCCTTGACCTCGCTGGATTCGATCATCGCATGCCAGCCCGAGTCCGGCGGCACATGGCCGATCCAGACATTGGCGTGCGTCAGGCGGTAACTGCCCCATCCCAGGTCCGGCGTGGACAATTCCAGATGCAACGGCATGTCGAACGAACCGGAACCCGCTGGCGTCGGCGCGGAACGGGACCAGTTCACCCAGCTTTGTACGTCGATCACCGGCATGGCCAGCTTCACCAGCAGACCGGACGATGGCAGGGCACTCAGGCTTTGGCCAATCGCCACTTCTGCCGACTGCAGCTCTCCATGCCCCCCCAGACGCGCCTGCCCCAGGGTCTGCGTCCCCAGTGAAAAATCGAGTCGCAGGCCCGAGTCGGCGGTGCGGCCGGACGGCAGCAGACTCAAGCTGAACGGCATGAGCTGTGCAGCCGATTTACCCAGGGGCGCAGGGGCATTCAACTGCGTTCCCGCCAGATCGCTGCTGACCTGCAGGCCTTCCAGACCGTTATGCAGGGTAAACCGGGACTGGTAATGGGAGACACCCGACACAAACGAGGCCAGCGAGGGCACGTACGCGGCAAAGACCCGGTTGCTGTCCGCACTGCCATTCAGCAAGAACTGCATGCGCGACGCACTGTCTGTCTGGGCCGTCAGCGTGAACGGCCCGCCGAAAGCGTTAAAGTGCACGCCATTGCTGGATACGCCACGCTCGGAAAACCCGAGGTCCCCGCTCACACTGTCCATCGGGGGCACGGGAAGCGATGTCAGTTCTAGCCTGTTGTTCTGAAAGTGCAGCTTGCCGTCGACGCGAACCGGGTTGGCGGAAGAGATGGCTTGAGACAGTGGAATGACCAGCCCCAGATCAAGGCGGGCCTGACCGTTTGCCCGCGCCTTGCCCGTCAGGCCCGAAAGCCATCCGTCGACCGGGCTTTTCACGGTATAACCCAACATGTCCTGCAACGCGCCCGAGGCTTTGCCATTGATCTGCAACACCGTTCTGACCGCCCCCAGATCGGGGATGGACACCTTGACCTGAGCCAGTGGCAAACCCAGGGTCTGGGCCCGGGATGACAGAATATCCATGCGTTCGTTATTGAAGAGCAGCGCGGCTTCGATCTGCTCGATGACAGGCCATTCACGATCGAAAAGCAATTTCCCGTCATGAACCGTGCCGGCCACCTTGAACACCCCACCCTGCCCCCCCTTGAACGGGAAGCGATCGAGATCGCCGGACAACTGCATCGACACATCGCTGAGCGTGCCCGACTGTAACGACTGGCCCAACCAGTGTATCGTCGGGGCCCCCGCCGCATACGGCAGGTAATCGACCACCCGCACAGCGGCGACCCGGTCGATGCCGGCCTTCAGATCGACCAGTCCGGCACCTTTACCCTGATACTGATAGTGCCCGGAGAGCCAGCCGGACAGATCGGCATTGGCGAATTTCATTTTATTGAAATCAACGGAAAGCCCGTGCGCATTGAGACGCCAGGCAATTTCCGCATTCAGCGAAGTAAAGGGCAAGGGCTTGGGAAAGACGTGCGGCATCTGGATCTGGCTCGCCCGGTCCAGCACCAGCAGCCCCCCATCCTGATCGAACTTGACCGTACCCGAAACACCTTCTACACCTGGCACCTGGCCAAAGGGCCGCCAGGCCAGCCGGTCAAATGCGGTTTCGATCCGATAGCGTGTCGGTGCTTCGATCCGACCCGTCCAGTTCAGCGTCAGGCCATGCACCTGGCCTGACGGCGAAAAATGGGTAAACAACGGGTTGCGGTCGACACCCAGCGCATGCAGGAAGGGGCCCAGCGCCGACAGATTCACATTATCGACTTTCAGGTCGCCGCCGCCCTGTCCAGCCGTACTCCAGTCGCCACTGATACTCGTATTGTCGAACACCAGCCCGCTCTGGCTCATCAGCGTCAGATGCGTGGCGTCGATCCGGTAGCCGTTCGACCCGCGTTCGAGCGACAGTTTTCCACCCAGCACGGGGACATTCAGTTCGGCGGACGGCTGGGACGCCATGGCGCCTGGCGGCGTATAGGCAGCATTCTTGACTTCGATATCGGCCTGAAGGCTATCGATATGTCCGCCGGAGAAGGCAACATCGAACGACCCGTCGCCCTCGCCCGCACGCAGCACACCGAACGAATCGAGGTATTTGTTCCAGGCATTGACGCGCGCGCCTCGCAGCACGGCACTGACGCTACCATTCCAGGTGTTCCAGGTTCGCGTATCGTCACCGCGCCAGCTTCCGGAAAGCTCGACGCTGTCGCCGACCGCGGCCGCGGGTCTGCCGGAGATTTCGATGGTATGGCCAAACAGGCCACTGCCGAGCGAAAGCTGCCCCTGATCGAGGGTCAACTTAGGCAGATCGAGAAGCTGGTCCTGCCAGGAGATACGGGCATTGACCACCCGGATCAGGGGCTGCCGCAGCAGCCAGTTCCCCAGATCGGCATTACCGCTCCCCTGTGGCGAGCCCGCTGCGCCGCCAATCGGAAACCCGTTGATGGACAGCACGCCGTCATGACCACGGATCAGATCGATCGACGGCCCGTTCAGCTCGATCAGCGAGAGACGCGGTTCGAAGGTCAACAGGCTCAACCAGGAAGGCTTGATCTGGATCTGGTCGAGCGTCAAGGGCGCGCCATGCGGATTGGCGATGGACAATCCGTTGATATCGAGCCTGGGCGCCAGACCCTCCCACTGACCGGAAAGGCGTGCGATGGAAACATCCCGTCCGATCGCGGACTTCAGATCCTGTTCGATCCGGGGGCGGTAGTGGTCGATATGCGGCAGGAATTCGAAAAAGAACAGCAGGAATACCACGAGCACAAGCGCAACCGCGCCCGTGGCGAGCCACGCGGCGATCTTCAGCAGTCGTTTGATGCTGCCGATCACAGGAAGATTGTGTAATGAAGCCAGAAGCTTTTCCAAAAAGAACAAACCAGTACAATGAGGTGAAATCGGCCATATCTGCCGCGCGGAGACATTATGCCATCAAACGTGAAGAGCGCCATCGACAGAAGTCAGGGTTATTCCTTTTATTTAGCACGTCTGCTGGCTGCCCGCCCCGAAGAAGCCCGCCTTCTGGAACAGCAGCTGGAGACGCCTTTCAGCGAAGAACAGATGCAGTCTTTCGCCAACTGGGAACAGCTCGTCTCGATCGAACAGCTCGCCCCCGCACTCAGGGCATTGCGCCGCGCCGTCATGGCCAGAGTGATCGTACGCGACCTGAGCGGACGGGCGGACCTCGATGAGGTGGTCACCACCGTCACGCGGCTTGCCGAGTTCGCCGTCCGGCAGGCGCTGCCTGTCGCGTGCCAGGCACTGGCGCAGTACGGCGATCCGATCGGCGAAGAGTCCGGCGAGAAGCAGACCCTGATCGTCATCGGCATGGGCAAACTCGGCGGCGCCGAGCTGAATGCCTCGTCCGATATCGACCTGATTTTCATCTACCCCGAAGGCGGCAATACCGACGGCGCGCGCAGCATCAGCAATCACGAATATTTCACACAGGTCGGAAAAAAACTCATCGCCCTGCTCAACGACGTGACGCCCGACGGCCAGGTATTCCGCGTCGACATGCGACTGCGTCCCTACGGCGATTCCGGCCCTCTGGTCATGAGCTATGCCGCACTGGAAAACTATCTGCTGACCCAGGGTCGCGAATGGGAACGCTACGCCTGGATCAAGGCACGCGCACTGACAGGCGACGCGGCCGACCTGGAGTCGCTGGTACGCCCGTTCATTTACCGGAAATATCTCGATTACAGCGCCTATGGCGCTGTGCGCGACCTGTCCGCCCAGATCCGGCGCGAGGTTGCCCGCCGCGACCTGACTGACAATATCAAGCTGGGCGCCGGCGGGATTCGGGAAATCGAATTCATCGCACAGGTTTTTCAACTGATTCGCGGCGGCAGGGAAAAATCGCTTCAGGCGCGCGGTACGCGCGAAATTCTGCGACGCCTCGGAGAAATGCGACTACTGGAGCCCGACGCGGTCGACGAACTGCTGCAGGCTTATGCCTTTCTGCGCAATCTCGAACATCGCCTGCAATATGTCGACGACCAGCAGACTCAGACCCTCCCCGAAGCGTCCGAAGCACTGACAAAACTGGCGCACAGCATGAACCTTGCCGATGCGGCAAGCCTCCAGTCCGCATTGCAGACACACCGGCGCCATGTCTCGCGGCATTTTGAACAAGTATTCTTTCTTCCGACAGAAGTCTCGCCCGACCATCCGCTCACCCCGTTATGGCGCGACATTGGCGACAGCGATATCCGCGACCCCCTGGCCAGGCTGGGCTATCAGCAGCCCGACGATGTCGCGCGCGTCCTGTCGGGACTGGCCTCAAGTCAGCGCTATAAACAAATGCTGCTCGGCCCCCGCAAAAAATTCGATGCACTGATCCCGCCACTGATCGAAGTATCCAGCCATTTTCCCAACCCGGATGCAACGCTGACGCGCATTCTGTCCCTGATGGAAGCCATCAGCCGCAGAGCGCCTTATCTGGCGCTGCTGACCGAGTACCCACAAACCCTGCAACGGCTGGCATCGCTGTATTCGGCCAGCGCCTGGGTGTCGACTTATCTGACGCGCCACCCGATTCTGCTCGATGAGCTACTCGACGCCCGGGTACTGTACGGCGCGCCGGACTGGCCGACGCTCGATGCGCAACTGGACAAGCAACTGGCCCAATGCAACGACGACGTCGAGGCCAAAATGGACGTTCTGCGCCATTTCCAGCATGCGCAGATATTCCGCCTGGTCGCGCAGGATCTGGCCGGTATGTGGACGGTCGAGGCGTTGGCCGACGAACTGTCGCTGCTTGCGGACCGGATCATCGACATCACCCTGAAGCATGCCTGGCTGGATATCAAAGGCAGACACACCGACACCCCGCAGTTTTCCGTCATCGGCTACGGAAAGCTGGGCGGCAAGGAACTCGGCTACGCCTCCGATCTTGACCTGATCTTCATCTACGACGACGAGCACCCGGATGCCGCCGAGCTCTACTCCCGTCTGGCGCGCAAAATCGTGACCTGGTTCACCAGTTCCACCTCGGCGGGCATCCTGTATGACATTGACCTGCGACTGCGACCCAATGGCTCAAGCGGGCTGATGGTCAGCAGTATTCAGTCATTTGAGCGTTACCAGCAGAAACAGGCATGGGTCTGGGAACACCAGGCCCTGACCCGGGCGCGGTTCATCGCGGGCGACCATCACGTTGCGCAGCGTTTCGATGCGGCCCGACAAGCCATTCTCACCGAGCAACGTGACAGAGAAGCGCTGAAAACCGAAGTCCGCAACATGCGAACCCGCATGCTGGAAACCCATCCGGGCGATCCGCGCAATGTCAAACACGCGCGCGGCGGGCTGGTCGATATCGAATTCATCGTGCAATACCTGATTCTGGCGCACGCCTGCGACCTGCCGGAACTGACCGCCAATACAGGGACCATCGCCCTGCTGGCGGTGGCCGCCCGAGCGGGACTGATACCGGCTGAACTGGCCGAGCAGGCGCGACAGGCTTATCGTTATTACCGCCGACTGCAACATGCGGCTCGACTGAACGAATCCGAGCGCACCGACATCACGCCCGAGCTCGAACAGCACTACAGCAACGCACAGGCGCTGTGGATCCACCTTTTCGGCGCGTGACGCGGATTTTACGGTGCACCCGATTCACAACAAAGTCGACGGCGGTATAATCGAAACGGGACGAAATAGAGAACCAGGGGCCTTCGAAGGCCCCGAATACGGAGAATTACAACTATGTCGATGTCGGACCGCGATGGATTTATCTGGTACAACGGCGAACTGGTGGAATGGCGTTCGGCGACCACCCACGTACTGACGCACTCACTGCATTACGGCATGGGCGTCTTCGAAGGCGTTCGTGCATACGAAACAAAGAACGGGCCCGCCATTTTCCGCCTGCAGGATCACACGGACCGCCTGTTCCGTTCTGCACACATCCTGGGGATCAAGCTGCCCTTTACCAAGGATGAGATCAACAAGGCGCACCTTGATGTACTCAAGGCCAACAAGCTGGCGTCCTGCTACTTCCGGCCGCTGGGATTTTATGGCTCGGGGAAACTGGGCGTGGCACCGCCGTCGGACGACGTGCAAATGATTGTCGCCGCCTGGCCCTGGGGCGCCTACCTCGGCGAAGAAGGCATGCAAAAAGGCATCCGGGTGAAAACCTCGTCCTTTACCCGGCATCATGTCAACATCACCATGTGCAAGGCCAAGGCCACGGGCAACTACATGAACTCCATTCTGGCCAACACCGAGGCCACGCGCGACGGCTATGACGAAGCGCTGCTGCTCGACGTCGAAGGCTACGTGGCGGAGGGTTCGGGCGAGAATGTGTTCATCGTACGCAAAGGCAAGCTTTACACTCCGGACCTGACCTCGGCACTGGAAGGCATCACGCGCGATTCGGTGATCCAGATCGCAGGCGACATGGGGCTGGAAGTCATCGAAAAACGCCTGACGCGCGATGAAGTCTACAGCGCCGACGAAGCCTTCTTCACCGGAACCGCGGCCGAAGTCACCCCCATCAGGGAGGTCGACAACCGCCAGATCGGCGAAGGGAGCCGCGGTCCGGTCACCACAGAAATCCAGCGCCGTTATTTCGACTGTGTAGCGGGATGCGACCCCCGCCACCAGGACTGGGTGACCTACGTCAAATAAGGAACCTTCACACCCATGACAGAACTCAAGGAAAACACCGCGCGCGTCATTGAGATCAGCGCAAGCGACCTGCCCTTGCAGTGTCCAATGCCTGACATGCAAAAATGGAATGCCCACCCCAGGGTATTCCTGGTACTGGACGAGCACGGCGAAGCACGTTGCCCCTATTGCTCCACACAATACAAATTGACGGGAGACCGGGGCCTGTCGCACCATTGATCCTCGCCTCACGAAAAACCAAAGGGTGCGGCTTTGCCGCACCTTTTCTCTTAATGCAATCGATGAAAAAAATCCTGGTGATCGCCCCCTCATGGGTGGGCGACAGTGTTATGGCCCAGCCGCTTTACCGGCGACTGCACGAGCTGCATGACTCGCTCGAACTGCATGTATTTGCGCCGCAATGGACACTCCCCTTGCTGGCCCGCATGCCGGAAGTGGCGAAAGCCCATCTCAACCCGTTCGGGCACGGAGCGCTGCGACTCTGGTCGCGCTGGCGAACCGGCAGGGCCTTGGCCGCCGAGCGCTTCGATCAGGTCATCGTTCTGCCCAACTCGATCAAATCGGCGCTGGTCCCTTTTTTTGCGGGGATTCCGCAACGAACGGGATTTATCGGCGAATCGCGCTACGGACTGCTGAACGACGCACGCGAGCTGGATGAAAACCTATTGCCGATGATGATTCAGCGCTTCTGCGCACTCGCCGACGTAAAAAACACCCGAACGCCGGAGGCCATTCCCCATCCGCACCTGACCGTTACCCGTGAGCGGCAGCAGGCCACGCTGAACAGCCTTCGGCTCGACCTGTCGCGCCCCGTTGCGGCATTCTGCCCCGGCGCGGAATACGGTCCGGCAAAGCGATGGCCGGCGCGGCACTTCGCCGATCTGGCAAAGCGGTTCGACGCGGCCGGATTCAACGTCTGGCTGTTCGGCTCGGCAAAAGACGCCGAGATCGGGGCCGAGATCCATCGTTTGAGCGATGGGCTGGCCGTCAATCTGTGCGGCACGACTCAACTGGATCAGGCCATCGACCTGCTTGGTCTGGCGGACATCGCCATATGCAACGATTCAGGGCTGATGCATGTCGCGGCGGCGCTGGACAAACCGCTGGTCGCGCTATACGGATCATCCAGCCCCGACTTCACCCCCCCCTTGTCCGACCGGGCTGAAATCGTATCGCTCGACCTCGAATGCAGCCCCTGTTTTGAACGCAACTGCCCGTTCGGCCACACCGACTGCCTGCAAAAACTCGAACCGCAACGCGCCTGGCAAGCGGCCGTCAAATTGCTCCCCTTATTGCAGACACAGTCCGTTCACATTCAATGACCATCCATCAAGACCAAGGCGGCCGGAGGATGGCACTCGTCCTCGCCGCCGCCACCCTGTTCCGCGATCACGGCTACGAACGCACCACCGTACGCGATCTGGGCTCCGCGGTCGGCCTGCAATCCGGCAGCCTGTTCTACCACTTTCGCAACAAGGAAGAAATCCTCGTGGCCGTGATGGCGCTCGGCATCACACGAACCACAGAACAACTCGAAGCGGCCCTGGCGAGTGCGCCAACGGTAAGGGAAAGGCTGGCGGCGCTGTTTCACGTCCACCTCAATTCCTTGCTTGGGGAAAATCAGGCGGCACTGGAAGTGATGCTTTACGAATGGCATAGCCTCGATGCAGGCTCGCGACCTGACCTGATCAGGCTTCGAGACCGGTATGAAGCGCTGTGGCAGTCCGTGCTCGACGAAGCCGCCCAGGCCGGCATGATCAAAAAGGATACCCGACTGCTGCGCCGCACCTTGCTTGGCAGTCTGCACTGGACCGTACAATGGTTCAAAAAAGAGGGTGAGCTGAGCATTGATGCGCTGGCGGAGCGCATGCTCAACCTGACTCTGCAAACCGAATCCAGCGGCTACTGAATCATATGCATATATTTGATATATAATGAAAAATAAGAACCGCCCCGGAGTCAGATCATGACACTCCCCATTGTCGGCGTCACGACTACGGCTGCGCAAAGCCTTCAAACCCAGCCCAAGCCAGCCGCAGTCGTCACGCAGAATCAGAATGCAGACACCGCTGACACAGCCGCAGCGACGGTTGTCCTCCAGCAAAACCAGAATACCGCCCGGGTTGAAAACCAGTTGCAGCAGCAACTGGCTGCCAGCCAGGCCAGCACGCTGGCCAGAAACAACACCCAGAACACCGAGCCGGCCGCTGCAGCGGCGACGACCATCACAGCCACAGCGGAGAAGACCAACACCCCGACCCCGCAGGCCATCGCAACACAGCAGGTTCACCAGCAGAATATCGCGACACAGCAAGCGCTGCAGCAGGCGCAACAACAGACCCGGACACAACAGGCTCAGCAGCAACATCAGGCCACCGTGCAGGCGCAACAGAGCGCCCAAAAGGCCGAAACCAGCCGAGCGCCCAACCCACCCGCCACGACAGCCGTTCAGCAATACCAGGCCACGCAAGAGCTCCTTCAGCCTGCCGGCAGCAACACCCATCAGGTTTCGACTCAAGTCTGACCTTCGTTCTTCGCCTTCAACCCGATTCCCGGCCACTTGAGTAGCGACTGGGGATGTTTTACCATGCGCAAAAAATACCAGAGAAGCCCAGGAGCGGCTGAACGATGCATTTACGCCCTTTTAGCTGGTTGCGTAACGTCACTCACCACCAGATCAGCACCACGGCCGAGCAGGAAATCATGCTCAAGCGCGCCGCTCAGATCAGCAACCAGTCGCTGACGGATTTTGTTGTGCACAGCGCCTGTCAGGCGGCCGAACTCGCCATTCAGGATCAACGCCAGTTTTTCGTCTCTGGCCGCGAACACCTGCGCATGCGGGATCTACAGGATCGCACCCCCATGGCAACAGACGCCCTGCGGCATTTGTTGTCGCATAAACTGCCATGGGAAGACGCCTCAGCATTGCAGCCACCGACCCCTTTGCTACCCGAGCACGCCATCCTCCAGTTTGAAAGCGGCAAACGCTCGATGGACGACTGGCTTGCGCACCGCGCGAGACAGGCCCAGACCCGAGGCCTGGCCAAAACGTTTGTCGTTTGTGTTCAGCAGCGTGTGGTCGGGTATTTCAGCCTGAGCGTCGGACAGATAGACTCCAGCGAACTTCCCGGACGCGGCAATCTGTCGCGCGACGCCTTCCCCATCCCTGTGGTGATCCTCACGCGCCTTGCCATCGACAAACTCTACCAGGGCAAGGGCTTGGGCAGCGCACTCCTGCAAGAGGCCATGCACCGTACGCTGGCCATTTCTTCGCAGGCAGGCGTAGAAGCACTTCTGACACAGCCTCTGGACGAAAAAGCGGCGCAGTTTTATCAGTCGCATGGTTTCGTACAATCACCGGCCGCCTATAAACAGCTGCTGGTCATGATCAAGGACCTGGAATCCGTCCTCGGGTAAACGAACGCATAAAAACGCCGTTCACTCGCTGAAGTGAACGGCGTTTTTATGCGTTCGTTTATTCCGGATGGAGACCGTCAGGCCAGGGTATCGATATACTTCCCCAGATTCGGCGGATTATTCGAGTCGCCAAACAGCTCATAACCACCGAGCGTTGCAACCGCCGCCACCACCGGGTGGGCCGCGGCGAGTCCCGCCACTTCTCCCAAGACTGAACCCGCCCCCGCAAACATCCCCGCGAGCGATTCACCAGTCGACGCCAACGCACCCAGTATCATGATCAATTTCCCCGAGAGGCCCATAAACAGACCGTAACTTCATGAAAGCCGCGCGAATTGTTTAACACAGGGCTCCATATATTTACCGTCCTTCACATGCATGAAGGTTAAATCGACCGCAAAGCACATAACTTTACACTTGCAGTCAAAAAAACACATAGTTTCACACTAAGGAACATCTGAACAAGCTCTTGCTCTGCTCACGGACGTCATCCTCGCGCATGCGGGTATCCAGCAAAGCCGGCCCTTCCGCCAGTCATCTGGATTCCCGCTTTCGCGGGAATGACAACTTGTTCAGACCTTCCCCAAGGGCAAAAAAAATGGCCCCGAAGGGGCCTCGTTACCAGGCAGAAGGGGGATCAGGCGGACGTATCGACATTTTGTCCCAGATGGGGAGGATTATTTGACCCGCCGAACAGATCATAGGACCCCACAGAAAGGATCGCAGCCGCTACAGGGTGAGCAGCAGCAACACTCGCGATTTCTCCAGTAGCAGAGCTCATCGCCGAAAACATGGAAGCCATTGAAGTGCTGACTGAACCAATGGGGCCAAGCATAGGCTGCCTCCTTTACATCAACATCAATGTTCGTTTACTTTATTTTACAAGGCAATTTTCAATTTTCCGGACATTTTGTCGATATTTACACTTTGCAGTATAGACGGGCCACGGCGAGGAATTGCGGAAGACAGAAATGGGGCACAAAAAAACCGGAGCCTTGAGCGGGTCCGGTTACAGCCAGGCAAAAACGGTTTCAGGCACGCGTGTCAATATTCTGACCAAGATGCGCGGGATTGTTCGATCCACCACCAAAACACTCATAGGCGCCAACGGCGACCGCCGTTGCCGCCAATGGATAGTCGACGACCAGACTCGACACGCTCCCCACCACCGCACTGGCGGCCGAGAACATCGAATCAATCGCTCCAACTGCCGAACTCCCTACGGAACCCAGAATCATTAACGACCCTCATCTCCCGAATCGCTGACCAATAAGAAACATTTTAACAACCCGAAAGCATATTTGAAAAGAGTACGCCATTATTTCTGTTCAGGAACGCATCCGGCGACCCCACCATCAGGCACTCACATCCACGTTTTGCCCCAGATGATCGGGGTTTGACGCACGAATTTGCTCTGAAGACTGAACAGCGGACTCCACCAAAGGTAAAACACTGGAGGCCGCAGACTTCTTGGCCTGATTCAGCGTGTAGATTTGAGCGGTCTGCGAGACGCCCCCCTGATCCGACACTTGAGCTGCTTGACTTACCAGATCCATGCCCCCACCTCCTGCAAAGTAACAACCTTCATATGTCAAGTGTAGGAGGTACGTTGCGATCTGTCACACGGATACTGGTAAAATGGGCAGATCAATAATAACGCAACAGGAAAACCAAGATGAGTGAAACCCGTCACACCCCCCTGCTGATTCTGGGCTCTGGCCCGGCCGGTTATACCGCAGCTGTTTATGCAGCCCGGGCCAACCTCGCGCCGGTCATGATTACCGGCCTGTCTCAAGGCGGCCAATTGATGACGACCACCGATGTCGACAACTGGCCCGCGGACGCCGACGGCGTGCAAGGGCCCGAACTGATGGCGCGTTTTCAGAAACATGCCGAACGTTTCGGCACCGAAATGATTTTTGACCATATTCACAGCACCTTTCTGACCGAAAAGCCGATCCGGCTCGTCGGCGATTCCGGCACCTACACCTGCGACGCGCTGATTATCGCCACCGGGGCATCGGCCAAGTACCTTGGCTTGCCGTCCGAGGAGGCATTCATGGGCAGAGGCGTCTCGGGTTGCGCGACCTGCGATGGCTTTTTCTATCGCAACCAGGACGTTGCCGTCGTCGGTGGCGGCAATACCGCCGTTGAGGAAGCCCTGTACCTGGCCAATATCGCCCGCCATGTGACCCTGGTTCATCGCCGCGAAGTCTTCCGTGCCGAAAAGATCATGCTGGACAAACTTCAGGCGCGTGTCGCCGAAGGCAAAATCAGCCTCAAGCTCAACAGCGTACTCGATGAAGTCCTGGGCGATGCCAGCGGTGTCACCGGCATGCGTCTCAAATCGACGCAGGACGGCACAAGCGAAGATCTACCCCTCACCGGGGTGTTCATTGCCATCGGTCACCAACCGAACACCGAGATTTTCAAGGGTCAGCTCGAAATGGATGCCACCGGCTATCTCATCACCCGGGGCGGCAACGCGGGCAATGCCACCGCCACCAGCATCCCGGGCGTCTTTGCCGCCGGCGACGTGCAGGATCACATTTACCGTCAGGCCGTTACCAGCGCCGCATCAGGATGCCAGGCCGCGCTCGATGCGGAACGCTATCTCGACCAGATGAACTGACATCTTGAAAGCACTGAAAGCGCTCAAAGCCTCGCTGAAGGCGCCTGCACCGCCGGCGGTCAAACCGCCGGCGGATGATCCTCCCTGCGATTTCAAAAGTCTCTTCACCGACGTCAAGCCCCTGAAGGACAACCGCAGGGTGTTTTTCGCCATGCCCAAACCCGGCGTTCATCCCCGCAGACAAGCCCGATGCAGCGAAGGCGAAGTGCCGATTCATGCCATCGGCTGGTTTGAGGCCGTGGATGCCGAAGGCGTTTTCAAGCGCAGCGGCTTGCAGGCGGGAACGCTCAAGCGCTTGCGCGCCGGCCATTGGCCTGTGTGCGCCGAGCTGGACCTGCACGGCATGAACCGCACCGAAGCCCAGGATAATATTGCCGTTTTTCTGCACCGGACCCGCCGACTCGGTAATTGCGTGCGCATTATCCACGGCAAAGGAATCAGTTCGCGCGGAGAGCCCGTACTCAAACGCATGACACGGACCTGGCTGACTCACCACCCCGATGTACTGGCGTTTTGCGAAACCAGCGGGGGCGGCGCGCTACTCGTGCTATTGCGAAGAAATACAGAATGATTTACATCTATTCCTACATGCTAATCTTGAAGTAGATAACCTGTAGGGAGAACGTAACAAAACACCGGTAACGTTAACTGAAAATAACGGAGCACCTCATGCTAGAACAGCGCTGCCCAGATTTCACGCTCCCCGCCACCTCCGACCAGACCTTTCATCTGGCGACCGCCGGCAAGCCGCTGGTGATTTATTTCTATCCCAAGGACAACACCCCGGGCTGCACCAACGAAGCCATGGGATTTCGTGATCTCTACGCTGAATTCGTCGCGGCCGGTGCGCAAATCGTCGGCATTTCGCGCGACAGCCTGAAGTCCCACGAAAACTTCAAAGCCAAGTTCTCCTTGCCGTTCGAGCTGCTGTCGGACACGGAAGAAACCGTGTGCACGCTGTTTGACGTGATCAAGATCAAAAACATGTATGGCAAAAAAGTTAAGGGCATCGAACGCAGCACCTTTGTCATCGGACCCGATGGAGATATTGTCCGGGCATGGCGTGGCGTAAAGGTACCCGAGCACGCTCAAGAAGTACTGGAGTGTATCCGGTCACTGTAAAAGCTGTACCCCCTGAAACCAAGCAGACTAAGGGTGACAATCATGGCAAGCCGTAAAAAAACCAAAACCACCAAGTTGTTTGTTCTGGACACCAACGTACTGCTGCACGACCCCACTTGCCTGTTCCGCTTTGAAGAGCACGATATCTTCATCCCCATCATCACCCTGGAGGAGCTGGACGAACACAAGAAAGGCATGTCCGAAGTCGCGCGCAACGCGCGTCAGGCCAGCCGTTTTCTGGACGAAATCGTCAGCGGTGTGGAAGCCCATATCGAATCGGGCATCCCGCTGAAGGCACGCAGCAAGGAAGCCTCCAGCGGCAGCCTTTTTTTACAGACCCAGGCCATTCACAGCGTCCTGCCCTCGTCGCTGCCCGTGGGCAAGGCCGACAACCAGATTCTCGGCATCGTTGCCGCACTGAAAGAACTGCACCCGGACCGCTCGGTCATCCTGGTTTCCAAAGACATCAATATGCGCATCAAGGCGCGCGCGCTGTGCCTGGATGCCGAAGACTACTTCAACGACAAGGTTCTTGAAGACACCGACCTGCTGTATACCGGCACACGCGAAATCGATGCCGCCTTCTGGGAACGCAACGGCAAGGATCTCAAGTCCTGGCAGGATCATGGCCGCAGCTATTACCAGCTGAACGGCCCGGACACATCGTCCCTGCTGGTCAACCAGATGATCTGGCAAGAACGGGATTCTCCGTTGCAGGCGCGCGTCATCCGGGTCGAAGGCAAGGATGCGGTGCTCGAAACGCTGAAGGATTACTCGCATCAGAAGAACAACGTCTGGGGCATCACCGCGCGCAATCGCGAACAGAATTTCGCACTGAATCTGCTGATGAACCCGGAAATCGACTTTATCACCCTGCTGGGGCAGGCCGGCACCGGCAAAACCCTGCTGACACTGGCAGCCGGGTTGTCGATGACGCTGGAACAGAAAATCTACAGCGAAATCATCATGACCCGTGTCACCGTACCGGTTGGCGAAGACATCGGCTTCCTGCCCGGCACGGAAGAAGAAAAAATGGCGCCCTGGATGGGCGCGCTGGAAGACAATCTGGATGTGTTGAACAAAACCGACGACGATGGGGGCGACTGGGGGCGAGCCGCCACGCGCGACCTGATCCGCTCACGCATCAAGGTCAAGAGCCTCAACTTCATGCGCGGCCGGACTTTCCTGAACAAATACCTGATCATCGATGAAGCGCAGAACCTGACGCCCAAGCAGATGAAGACCCTGATCACGCGCGCGGGCCCGGGCACCAAGGTGGTCTGTCTGGGCAATATTTCCCAGATCGACACCCCCTATCTGACAGAAGGCAGCTCAGGGCTGACGTATGTCGTCGACCGCTTCAAGGGGTGGGATCATTCCGGGCATATCACGCTACAGCGCGGTGAGCGCTCCAGACTTGCCGACCACGCAGCCGAAGTCTTATGACCCCCCGTCTCGAATGGCTGCATGCAACACCCTCGGCGCGGGCGCGCAATACGCCCGCGCTGTTGTTCGTGCATGGCGCATTTTGCGGCGCCTGGTGCTGGCAGCGCTACTTCATGCCATGGTTTGCCGCCCGGGGATACGACTGTTGGGCGGTCAGTCTGGAAGGTCACGGCGCCAGCTCTGGCCGCGACTGTCTCTCGGCGCTGCGCATCGAAGACTACCGGCGCAACCTGGTCGCCACGGTCGATCACATCGGCGCTGCGCCGATCATGATCGGCCACTCGATGGGCGGCTTTATCATTCAGCAATACCTCGCACAGGCATCCTTGCCCGGTGCGGCCTTTCTGGCCTCGGTCCCCCCCCAGGGCATGGCCGCGGCGACCATGCGGCTCATGACCCGCGAGCCGGATGCCTTTCTGAAACTCAACCTCTACCAGAGCGGTCGCTACGCAATGGGCATCGACGACCTGCGCGCCCTGCTGTTTTCACCCGATGCACCGGATGACGATGTTGGAACGCTCCTGTTGCACGGACAGCAAGAAAGCGAGCGGGCAACCATGGACATGGCCCTGCCTGCTTTGCTAACCTTCCCCCTTTCAGATTTGCCCCCGGCACTGGTGCTCGGCGCAGCCGACGACCTGCTCATTGCGCCGTCCGACGTAGAGGCCACCGCAAACCATATTGGCGTCAAGGCGGAAATCCTTCCGCAGATGGGGCATATGATGATGATGGATACCCGCTGGGAGCACGTCGCCCTGAGACTGTTGCGCTGGCTGGAGACCCTTTAGCCCCCGGAAGGAATCAATCCGATGTCCCCGATCTGCCTGTCTGCGCAAATGGCGCGGCATCTCCACCTTGCCGCACAAGGACTCCTGCACAACCCTCGCCGCACAGCATGCCCGGCAGACGTCCTGACCACCATCAGAAATATGGCGCTTCTGCAGATCGACACGATTCATGTCGTCGCGCGCAGCCCCTATCTTGTGCTGTTCAGCCGCCTGGGGCCCTATTCGCCGGCCTGGCTCGACGATTGCCTCGAGCGCCGCGAAATCTACGAATACTGGGCACATGAGGCGTGTTTCGTTCCGATTGAAGACTATGGTCTGCTGCGACACCGCATGCTGGATCCCTCAGGAATGGGCTGGAAAGATCCCAGCGCATGGCTGGAACGCCATCATCACGATACGGAAGCCCTGATCGAGCACATCCGGTGCAATGGGCCGGTTCGCGCGGCCGACTTTGTGCGTCAGGAAGGGAAAGGCGGCGGTTGGTGGGACTGGAAACCGGAAAAACGCCATCTCGAAGCGTTGTTCAGCAAAGGTCGGCTGATGGTGGCACGCCGTCACAACTTTCAGCGGGTCTACGACCTGACCGAACGCATCCTGCCAGGATGGCGCGACGAGCGCGACCTGCCCTCGCCCACCGAAGCACGGCGTTTGATGCTGGAAAAAAGCTGTCGAGCCCTGGGCATCACCAAAGCGGCCTGGGTGCCCGACTATTACCGACTGAAGCGAGGCAAAGACAGGGCTGAAGTCACGCGCATGGCGGATGACGGCCTGCTGATCCCGGTCAGCGTAGAAGGCTGGAGCGAAGACGCCTTTGTCCACAGAGACCTGTCCGACGCGCTGACCCTCGCCGTCGAGGGCAAGTTGAATGCCACATCCACCCGCATTCTGTCACCGTTTGACCCGGTGGTATGGGATCGGCGCCGCGCGCTCGAAATGTTTGGCTTCGACTACCGGATCGAATGTTACACACCGGCCGAAAAACGGCGATATGGCTATTTTACCCTGCCGATACTCAACCGGGGGCGGCTGATCGGCCGGCTGGACGCCAAGGCTCACCGCGCTCAGGGCTTTTTTGAAATCCGGTCATTACACCTGGAACCCGGCGTACACCCGGGCGTTCGCTTAGGTACCGACCTGCGGCGCGCATTGCGCGAACTGGCTGACTGGCACGGCACGCCGACGCTGGCCTTCGGCAGGGTACCCGAATCATTACGCAGCCAGCTGACCTGCGAGACCGCGTAGCACCGCCGTTAATACGCGCGGGCGTCTACCAGAATTGCTCAACCGCCAGTTGCCCTGGCGCCGACTGCCGGGAAACCGTCAGCCCACGGGCCTGAAGGATTTTCCGGGTCTCGCTGACCATCTGCGGGTTACCGCAGATCATCAGGCGAGCGTGCGCGGCATCGATGGTCAGGCCGACAGCGGATTCAAGCGAACCGTCAAGCAGCATATCCGTAATGCGATGCCCCAGCGCCCCCTCCACCCGCTCCCGCGTCACGACGGGAACAAAGCGCAGCTTGCTGGCAGCCGCAGCCCCCCACAGGGGGTGGCGACGCATGCCGGCGATCGTATCGAGGTAAGCCAGCTCATCGGCTTCTCGCGCGCTATAGACCAGCACCACGTTGTCGTAACGCTGCCAGACATCGGGGGTATTCAATATCGAAAGATAGGGGGCAATGCCGGTACCGGTCGCCAGCAGCCAGAGATCCCTGCCGTCATGAAAACGGTCCAGCGTCAAAAATCCGAAAGCCGTGGCATCCACCATCAGCGAATCGCCGACTTTGAGATGAGAGAGTTCGCTGGTGAACTCCCCCCCGGGAACCATAATGGAAAAAAATTCCAATTCTTCGTCGTAGGGTGAAGACACCATCGAGTAAGCACGCCAGACCGTTTTATCTTCCTTGGCGACCCCAAGCCGGGCAAACTGCCCCGCCGTGAACCGAAAAGCAGAACTGCGGGTCGTGCGGAAGCTGAACAACTTGGGCGTCCACGCGTGGAACGATGTAACGGTTTCGACGGTATATCTGGCACTCATGCACCGCTCCTCGCAAAACCTGCATTCTTCACCCCGCCCCCGACCCACCGGAGCGCTTAAGCCACCACACATTCATCGTTCACTTGGCGCCGCAGTCCGCACTCATCAGAACCGGTCACCCCGGTCTTCGCGCCCCATCTCTGCGATCGCCTGGCGTAGACTTTCGCGCAGGGTTTCACTGAACAACATTTCGTAATCTTCTTTCAACTGGTGCATCACCCCCGACAACATCTGTTTGGCCTGGCTATCGAGCGCATCCTGCAACCACAGTGATAACTCGACTTTCATGCGAGGCAAAATCTTGTTGTAGAGCGAGTCGATCAGCATCGTTTCGTCAACCAGCGTGACATAGGGTTTGCGCACCGGCTGAGCGGGCGGCTGCGGCAGCGATACAGAGGCCAGCCCTGCCACATTGATAATTTCCACCGGACGGTGCTCGGCCGGTGCGTGAGCATGCACCGGCGCACTACACGGTTCGTAAGTGGCGGCCGCTACAGGCTGCGGCACGACTTCCCGTTCCGCCTGTGCGGCTTGAGCCTCCTGTGCCGCTTGCGCCGCTTGCGCCGCCTGTGCAGCTTGCGCCGCCTGTGCAGCTTGCGCCGCCTGTGCAGCTTGCGCCGCCTGTGCCGCCTGTGCAGCTTGAGCCTCCTGTGCCGCTTGCGCCTCCTGTGCCGCTTGCGCCTCCTGTGCCTCCTGTGCCGCTTGTGCCTCCTGTGCCGCTTGTGCATCCCTTGCCGCAAGCGCTTCCTGCGCCGCCTGATATAGCGCCTCTTCCTGGGCACGCAGCGCTGCCTGCTGCCGCAGTTCTTGCGCCAGCGTCAATTCGGCGGCGCGGATCATATCCTGCACGCTGGGCGACGCCGCCGTCGTACTGATATCCTGCACAACAGGCTGCGGGGCCGTACGGAACAACGTCTGCAGATCGGTTGCTTGCGCAGCCCCGAGCATGGACTGCATATCCGGTTGTTGAGCGGACTCAGCGGCTACCAGCGCCATTCCGCCTCCCAGCACCCCTCGGGGAAGGCTATCGATTGAAATCGAACGAAACGGCACGTCGGGCGATTCTGCAGCCGGCACCGGGACCGGTTCGATAACCGGCTCAGCCGTGGACTCTGCAACAGACTCAATCTCCGGCGCGGTCACGGGATCGGCCACAGGCTCAACGACCGATTCCAATTCAGACTCGGCTACGGGCTCGGCGGCCGGTTCAAATTCAGGCTCGGCCACGGGTTCAGCGACCGGTTCAAATGCAGGCACGGCCACAGGCTCAGCGACCGGTTCAAATGCAGGCACGGCCACAGGCTCAGCGACCGGTTCAAATACGGGCTCGGCCACGGGTTCAGCGACCGGTTCAAATACGGGCTCGGCCACGGGTTCAGCGACCGGTTCAAACACGGGCTCGGCCACGGGTTCAGCGACCGGTTCAAACACGGGCTCGGCCACGGGTTCAGCGACCGGTTCAAACACGGGTTCGGCCACAGGCTCAGCGACCGGTTCAAACACGGGTTCGGCCACGGGCTCGGCGACCGCGTCCAAAACAGGGATATCCATGGGCTCGGCGACCGCGTCCAAAACAGGGATATCCATGGGCTCGGCGACCGATTCGAATACCGGCACGGTCAGAGGGTCGAAGTCCGTTTGTTCGGCCTCATCCGTCAGTTCCGGGATCAACAGCTCAGGCGCAAGCCCCTCTTCGTCGATTCCCGTCGTCTCAGCCGCCTCGATCGTCAATTCGGGGATCATCCCTTCACTGACGCTCAATGCTGGTACAAACCCGCTATCGTCTTCCTCGACTTCAGTGAGCTCGGGAACTTCGGTGAGCTCGGGAATGACAGGATCCTGCGGCAACCTTGCTTCAGGCACAGCAGCGGCAGAAGAAACAGCCGCCACCTGCGGCCTGACCGGCTCGTCCAGCGTAGCACGCGCCATCAGCGCCTCAAGCCCCTGAGAGGCGCTGGCCGGTTCGAGTTCAAATTCAAACCCGGCATCCGTAGCGCCAATATCGGGAAGCACCTGCGCCAGATCCAGCTCGTCTTCCTCAAGTTCAAGCGAAGGAATCTGCCCGAAATCCAGCATCACATCCGACCCCGGGGCGGGTTGCGAATCTTCTTCGAGCAGCAATTCCGGAGGAAACTGCAATCCATTCTCGACTTCGCCCGGCAACACCGCTTTCAGCGCATCGAGTTCGCTGGAAAAATCGAATTCCGGAATCTCTACAACATCGTCCCCGGCCTGATTTTCGTCGGCGATTTCGGTCAATGTCGGGAGGTCGGCTTCGGACACTGCCGGCCGATGGGGCTGTTGCGGCTCAGTCATACTCACCTGTTGCTCATATCGTGATGGTCGATGGTCAATCCGCTCGACCGGTATGCCTTGAAACGATCGCGTGCGACAGCGAGCGAGGTTTCATCACACCCTACAATCTCAAGAATACGTGAAAACCGGCCGGGATGTTCAGGTGCCGATGCCGACAGATTCAGCAATACAGACGGCACATCATCCCCCTCTGGCAGTCGGTCGCACAGCCAGACAGGCGTCCGGGGCGACACCTCATCGCCCGTCCGGCAATGCGGCACGAAGGCCACATCATCGAAACTCCAGAGCCTGACACTGAAAGACGCCAGTGCCTGCTCGTCCGCCAGCCAGACCAGCAACCGTTCACCTTTTGCGTAAACGGTCTGGGTCAGCCGGCAGGCAAACAGCTCTGGCGCCGCTACCTGCGTATAAAAATCAATCCGCGTCATCTTCTACGGCTTCAGGCGCCTCGCGACGGGGGCGGCCGCGACGCACTACGTTACCCAGGGCAATGTCTGCACGATCCTGCAGGAACTGCACCAGCAGCGGCACCGGACGCCCGGTCGCACCTTTCTCCTTGCCCGATTTGTGAGCCGTCCCCGCCACATCGAGGTGGGCCCAGTCATAGGCCTTGGCAAAGCGCGACAGAAAGCACGCAGCCGTGATACTGCCGCCGGGACGACCGCCGATATTCGCCATATCGGCGAACGGGCTCTTGAGCAATTCCTGATACTCTTCCCACAACGGCATATGCCATGCGCGATCGCCAACTTCTTCGCCCGCGGCGGTGAGTTCACGCGCCAGCGTATCCTGATTACTGAACAAGCCGGTTGCAACATGGCCCAGTGCGATCACGCACGCGCCGGTCAGCGTCGCCA
>Ga0326727_10009170_pt1 | contig 24538 bp, 23 predicted proteins | sample MB2enrmetagenome_FD_207643 | JGI IMG/M metagenome (GOLD analysis project Ga0326727, IMG submission 207643) | Lab enriched peat soil microbial communities from McLean, Ithaca, NY, United States - MB29MY | ecosystem: Environmental > Terrestrial > Soil > Wetlands > Peat | place: USA: New York... | reverse complement strand
CACGTGTAGATGGTATCGACGGGCACGTCGACGTTATGCAACATCTTCAAGCCCTGCTGGATGACGTTCGCCGACGCGTTTTCGTGGTAATATCTGGCCATGGCCCACGTGATGACCGCAAGCGAGTACTCGTACTTCAACGGATATTCCCGTGGCACGGGCGTGAACGTGCAACCGCACGAGTTGCACTCGATCGTCGCCATTGTAACTGTTGCAAAACGCTTCTCGAAAGGCGTTCCAAGGTCTGCGACCTCGCGCGTGTAGCTGGACCGGATCCTCACGTCCGTGGATTTGCATTGCAGGCAATGTCCGTCGAAATGAGCCGTGACTGGCACGGCGTTGTGCACGACCTTCACGTCGGTGATGAAATCCATGAACAGGTTGACTCGTATCCCGTATTTATCCGTTGTGCACCCCGTCAGTTACTGGTTAACCGTTAACGTGATCTCGGGATAGAACATACGGGAAAAAGGACACTTAGTCATTTTTTCATATAAAATGCGGCGTGGAGACCCCCGAATTCATTCGAATTCATTCGGGGAAGGAAACGCCGCCTCGAGCCTTGTTAAATTGTCGGCCTTTAAATGATTACATTGGCATTTGGCATTGAACTGCTAATGATCCGCACCATCCAATGCCCACTGCCACTCGACCCGTCGCTGGTCGGCACGATCAGGTCCTATAACGAGGCCGTGCAGGCGGTGATCGATGCCGGATGGGACGCGCGGACCTGCAACAAGAACAAACTTCACGCCCTGACATATAAAACGATTCATGATCGCCTGCCACGCCTCCAGTCATCGCTCGTGCAGTCTGCCCGGGACATGGCGTCAGCGTCGTTGAAGCTGGCCAAGAAGAAGAATTGGTCGTGCCGGAAGCCCGTGAAGAAGCCGATGTCATCCATTCGTTACAACCAGCGCACGTTCACGCCGTTTCTCGAGAGCGGGACGATTTCCATCTCGACCATCGACGGGCGGAAGAGATACCCGCTCGTGGTTCCCGACTACTTCAAGAAGTATCGACTCACGGCCGTGAATGCGATCGTGCTGAAGGCCAAGAAGGACAGGATCATCGCGTTCCTCAACATCGAGCTCCCCGATCCGGCCGTGAATGAACACCCGATCGCGTTTCTCGGTGTAGATCGCGGCATCAACAACGCGGTCGTCGCGTTGGACAACACGTTTTACAGTTCCAACCACGTCAAGGCAGTGAAGTGCCGTTACCAGCACTTGCGGCAATCCCTCCAATCGAAAGGCACTCGCCGGTGCAGGCGCAAGCTGAAGGCGCTCGCCGGGCGAGAGAGACGGTTCATGACCGGGGAGAATTATAGGATCGCCGCGTGGCTCGTTGCCAAGCCCTTCGATTGCATCGTCCTGGAGGACCTGAAGGGCATCAAGACCAACAGCAAGAAATAAAAGAAGGTCGGCAAGCAAACCCGCAAGAAATTCGCGAACTGGACGTACTACCAGCTCGAGAGGATGGTGGAGAACAAGGCCCTGGAAGCTGGCAAGATGGTGCTGTTCGTGAACCCGAGACACACGTCGCAGCGCTGCTCGCGATGCGGGCACGTCGAGAAGGGGAACAGAAATGGCCCGTCGTTCTCGTGCAAGCAATGCGGGTTCTCGATCCACGCGGATCTCAACGCCGCGAGGAACATATCCGGCCGTGGCAGCGCCGTGGCCGGGAGGGCGGACGTCAACCGCCCGAACGTCGCGCGAAATGACGAGGCCGTGTTCCCGCCCCCGATCGCAGCGGCAAGCCTGCGACTTTAGTCGACTTTAGTCGCAGGTAGTTGACTCCTTCGTGGCGATGACGTCCACCTCGATCGCCGCGCCCTTGGGCAGGGCCGCGACTTGGACCGTTGATCGCGCAGGAAACACCCCAAACGGCTGGAACTTGGCCTCGTAGATTGCGTTTATCTTGCTAAATTCTTGCATGTCCGTGATGTAGATCGTTGATTTCACAATGGCTCCCAAGTCAAGCCCGGCTTCCGCGAGGATCGCCTCGATGTTCGCAAGGACCTGTTCGGTTTGCTCCTCGATCGTCTCGCCAGCGAGCACCCCGCTCGTGTCGAGCGGGATCTGGCCGGAAATAAAGACAAATTTGCCCACGGTGACGGCTTGGCTGTACGGGCCAATGGCCGCGGGGGCATTCTCGGTGATTATCTGTTCTTTCATGTGCATTCAACCTTGTTTTACCGCGATCGCACCGCGTGCTCACTCTAGCAGGCCCGAGGCTTCGATCTTTTCCTTGTTTTCCAGGCACTTGTTGACGAACAGGTCGTATGCTTGATACATCTCGAGGACCTTTTCTCCCGCTTCCGTGAGCCGCATCTCGCCACCACCGCCCCTGCCGCCCTTGTGCGCCTCGACGGCGGGCTCCCCGAGGCGTTCCTTGAGCTTTTGGGTCCGGTCCCACGCGTATTTGTAGCTATAGCCAAGCGTTTCGGCCGACACTGTGAGAGAACCTGTGGTTTTGATGGATTCTAAAAGGCGAGCCACGCCCAAGCCAATGATGAACCGTGATGTGTCCTTCTTCCGGGATCCCTTCGGGGGTGGTGGCAGGCTGTCTGGATCGTCAACGCTCACCCAGATCCTGTAATTGACCTTGAGAGGCTTCATAGCGCGATCACTCTACGGCTGTTTTTCAACCTAATATCCTTTCACGGCACTCTTAAGGAAGGGGCATTTTAGAGAAAAATCGCGAGGTATAGCAGAAACCTTCTTAAAAAAGATTTCAAGACAAGGGTTAAAAGCCTCATATCCCATGAAAAGTTAGAACGCCGCTTGGTGATGTCCCGTGGCGCAAGGTGGCACCTCGTCGGCACGCCGCGTGAATCCCTTCGATAGCACCCATTCATCTCCCAACTCAAAGAATTGAGCAACAAAAACCTCATCGCGGTTGAAATTCTCATGGGCAAGAAAGCTGCCAAGAAAAACATCGAAGAAGAAGAGGAAGAACTAGAAGAGGAACCCGAAGAAAGCGAAGACGAGCTCCCCGAGGATGAGGACGAAGAAGAGGAAGAAGAAGCCGCAGAAGCCGAAGCACTCGAACACGACATCGAAGAAAAGGTTCCATGCGATTTTTGCTCCAAAACCTCCACGCACACCTGTTTCCGGTGCGGGAGGAGCGGTTGTGATGAACACGTTCTCCAAATCTTCATCTGGCAGAAGAAAAAAGGTCGTTCCAAGAAGAAGGAAAAAATTCAAGTCCTGTGTTGCATAGAATGCGCAACCAACGTCGAAGTTGCCGACGAAGATGAAGAAGAGGAAGAGGAAGAATGGGAAGAAGAAGACGAGGATGAAGAAGAGGAAGTAGAAGAAGAAGCGGAAGAAGAGGAAGAAGAGGAAGAAGAAGAGGAGGAGGAAGAAGAAGAGGACGAAGAAGAGGAAGAAGAAGATGATGACGATGACATCTTTGATGAAGACGATGATGACGACTTCGACGATGATGAAGACGACGATGATGACGACGAGGACATGTTTTAAGCCCTCGTACGAGGTTCCTGCACTCCCGCGTTCAATTTCCCTCTCGATTTTTCTTTCCAGTGATTTTTCTTGAAACGTCTTTTAACCGGCGCGGCGTAAATGGCATCATGTCATCTTCGCCCGTTGCATTTTCCCGCGAGTTTCCCGTCTACCAAACAAGCAGGGGCATCAAATCGGCGCTTCGGGCCGGTAACGTTGTGATGCCCGCCATCTTCATCGCGTGCATGGCCGCGTCCGTGGTGCTCGGATCGATGTTCTTGGCCGTGATCACGTCGTTACTCATGATACCAGCCATCGTGTTTTACGTGTTGATGGTTCTCGGCACCCGCATTATGGCCGTGGCGGACCGGTTTAACGAGATGAACCTTGACGGCATCGTGAAGGAAGGCTTTGCCTTTCCAGCAGCGGGCGGGATCACGCTGCACGGGTATCGGTACCACCGGGAAGGGTTGATCCTTGATCCCGCCACCCCCATACCCGCGATCGTGAGCTTTCACGGCTTGGGCGGGCACCACCGGGAGCTGGATCTATATGTCCTTCCCATCGTCAAGAATAGCAACGTGGTCTATTACACCTTCGACCAGCGCGGTTCCAGCCCACCCCACGCGCAGGGTGACAAGAACGACCTGCGAAAGATGGACGATGCGGCGTCATTTTTCAGCTTCGTGTGCACCCATCCGGAAGTCGATCCCGGCCGCGTCGGGGTCGTCGCCATGTCTCTCGGGGCTGCTCTCGCCCTCCGATTGCTATATCCCGACCCGCGGGCACGCGTGCTCGTCGTCCTCTCGTCCCCCGTCGATTTCGTATACACGCTACAGCACATGTCCAAGCTTTACAAGTTCCTTTACGCCTTGAACCGGTACAACATGGCCCCCGGAAAGGATGACGCGAGTCTCTCGCCGTACACCGTGTTTGATAAGGAAGGCATCGCGGGAGTGGATGGACGAAAGATGGAGAACGCCGATCGTATCATAATAGCGTGCTGCAGGGACGATCCCCTCGTGTCATGGCACAACACCGAGCGGGCGATCGAGTTGCTCGGCCTCCCGCCCGAGAATGTGCTCGTGTTCGAGACGGGCGGCCACCATCTCGTGGGCGACGAGACCTACTTGGCCGTGGCGATTTCTGGATTCATCCACGCCCATCTCCTGGCATAAGCGGTGCATAGACATGCGATCGCGGCTGAAATTGCTGGTCTCGTGCGGCCAAGGGCTAGAACCAGCGTGCGTGCAGGAAATCTCCACCCTGTTTCCCGCGCTGCAGGCCACGCCCGGGTACGGGCGCCGATCCGGGTTCGTCGAGGTGAACAGTACCGATGAGGCCACGTTTTTCGAGGACGTGGCGGGTGTTCCATCCTCCATCCATTGCCAAGAGAAAATCTACGTCGCCGTGCACGAAAAGGAGATGCAATGGCACCTCTTCACGACCAAGGACATTTTGGAGCGGAAACTCGAGGATTTTTTCGACGAGACGTTCAAGAAACTGGCGAACCCGGTCCTGAACGGCAAGCTGGCAGGCATGGTGAACCCCAGCGAAACATCGATCACTTGCGTGGAGATCGCGACGTTGCTTCCCAAGGCACTGGCCGAGCGCCACCTGACACAATCCCAGCTCCAGGCGATCGGGAACAGGAAGGCAAAATCGCGCGGGATCGAGATGATCCTGAAGCAGAAGGATGTCCCGAGGCTACTCGTTCGCGCATTCGGCGATATCTTGGTCGCTCTCCTGCAACTCCCCGTGCGTCCCGGGAACCTTCCCCTGACCAAGGTGCACCCCACGGGCCTGTTCCCGAGCTTTGCCTTCGCCATGCTCCAAGAGGCCTTCGAGCTCCTTTCCGTCTCGCAGGTATGGCAACGGGGGGAAGCCGTCCACGTCGTGGATCCCATGTGCGGCGCGGGCACCATCCCGCTGATGGCATGGACCGCTCGCGAGTACCTCGGGCAGATGGTGGATGTCGAGCCCGGGTCCTTGCTCGTCAGCGGCATCGACACGGACGAGGTCTTCTTGGCCATGGCAACAGAAAACGCGTCTGCGCTGGGGGCAGGAGAGAGCGTTTCGTTCATGTCGAGCGATTTTTCGCCGGTCAACTTGGACTCGCCAGCCGATGCCATCGTCTGCCAGCCCCCCTACGGGTATTCCATTGCCATTCCCGACGCATCATTGGAATCGATGCACGCGGACCTTTTTGATTGGGCGGCAAGGAACACGCGTGCCGGGGGCGTGATTATCGTGATCAGCCCCCGGAAAGACATCATTTCGAGGGTGGTGCAACAAGACACGTGGCTGCTCGTCCGGTCCTCTCGCGTGCGGCAGCACTCCCTCGAATGCAAGATATATGCATATCGCCGGTTGGATACCCCGTAGAAACGCAGCATCCTGATCCAACAGGCATGAAGATGGGAAAAATAGGATTTCTTAAAAATGCAATGAGATCAGGCATCTAAGGGGCCGGGCAGGCCGACTTGGTTCTTGATTTCGTCGTTCTTGGCTTCGAGAAGAACGAGCCTACAGTGGCGCGGGAACTTGTTTCCAGCCACGCGGCACGCGTTCCTGACCACCTCAAGATACTTCATCATCGTCGAGCATTCCAAGACGATCTGTCCCGCGTTGACGAGCGCGAACCGGCCGACGGGCTTCCCGAACGATTGGCGCATGCCCTGCTGGAGCCGGTCTGCACCTGCGAAGGCCATCATTGCGTTGTGGCGATACACGCGCAGGGGGTGGGAGCGGATCTTCAGGCGGAAGCCGGTCTTGCCGACGTCCTCACGGAGCGTGCGGTTGATGGACATGCGGGCCGATTCCAGCGTGCCATCGGACACGCACCGCGTGTTCATCATCTGCACGCCGATCTTGACGTCGAACTGGATGAGGCCGGAAAGATCACCCATCTCGAAGATGCGAATCTTTGGATCTGCACCACCGTGGATGTATTCCTTGCCTCGGGTCCCTCGTTTCTTGATGTATGGCTTCTTGTGAATATTTTTGGCATAACAATGCCATGTGAGCTTTGCCATTCAAAATCACTTTCATTTTGCCATTCAATTAGGTGAATTTGTCATGGGCTGTATTAAAATTCTTGCCCCGGAACGCACCGGACAAGGGATTTACGCCAATCCGGACCGTGAGATCAGCCGACTGCTTCGATCGCCGGGCTCGATCTTGGTTCACCATTAGCTGCGGCCATACGCGGGGCTTCATTGTCCCCTACCTGCAGGCGCGTGAACATTAGGAAGATACCTTAGCGCAGGAACCTTAATCAAAGACCCTTTCTTCCAAAACATCGAGTAAAGCCATAGCTTCTTGGCCCACATCGGATGCTTTTGCAGATAATTCTTTCAAGATATCTGGGTCTCTCTCGTCCTTTTACAACTGGAAGATGGCATTTCGCACGTGTTGCAGGGCAAACACGAGGTCCCATAAATCCCTTTCTGATTTATCCTTCAGCATTTTGATTCCATACGCCGATAATGCCATCTTTTTCGACTCCTGCACGATTCACGTGGAAATTCGTGCTATCAATAAACATTTCCTTCGCCATCATCAATTATTCGATGGATATCCTACACAGCCCCTTGCGGGGTTCTAATTTTTTTACGGATGATCAAGTATGCCAAGGCGATGAACAACACCGTGCTCGCTCCAGCCGAAACTATTATCACGGGAACGGGCGATATGTTTGGTATATTACCCCGATCCCACGGCTCGGAATACCACCTCGTGAGGATAGCTTGAACCGGCTTGTTCTGGGGCGTGTACCCCGTATCCGCGTTCCCGCCTGCGGAGGGATTCGTCTCCCAGTTCCACCAATAGAACCCGTAGAACCAGTTCTTGTTGTAAAACTCCTGGAACGTCGCGTTGTAGCAATTTGCTTGCTCCTGGAGATCGACAGGCGAGACCGTCACATAATCCCCGGGGTTTTCATTCGTTCCTTGGATGCTCCTGTAGCCAATCTCCGTGAAGAGCACGGGTTTGCCAACAAAGGCCTGCCACGCTTGAATGTTAGCGACCCATGGGCTCCACCCGGCCATCAACTGCTCGACCGTGGGGTCGGCGACCTTCGTGAGCGGGAAGTAGGCATCGATGCCCATGTAATCCAGCAACCCCCACCACGATATGGACTGGTACTCGTTCCAGTTGGCGGCATAGGTGATCGGGCCAGTATATAGCTGGCGCACTCCCGATACGATGCTGGCCCAGTTTACCGCGTCCTGATCGTTGCCGTTGAACTCGCAGCCGATGCAGAGTAAATCCACGCTGTTCGCTTGCGAGAAACTCGCCCACCCGTCGATGAACTTTCCATAGCTCGCGAACCACGCGATCGTGGCTGGAATCTCGCCCCGCCAATTTCCATCAAGGGGGTCGACCATGGGCTTCAGGAACACTTTCATGCCCAGCTCGTGGCACCTGAGAATTGCCGTGGCCACCGATTCATTGCTCGGGGAATTCGAGGTGGGGAAGATGCTTGTCGACGATATATTGTCCTGGTACCAAAACACGTCTATACCCACCCATCCCGTGCTTGTTGCTTTCAGGGCAGCCAAGGATGCATTCGAAGCATTGCTGTCAAAATCGGGTGGCCAACTCACGTAGTTCATCCCTCTCTGGAACATGGGCGTGAAGGATCGAGCGGATACGGAGGTGGACGCAAAGGGCAGGGCAGCCATCACGGCTGCGCCAACCATGATGCACGTGATCAAGAACGCAAGCAATGGCTTTTTTTCATTCATCATCGCGATACCACTTGAATTCTGTCGGTCGATCACTGGAACCTTTCTTTGGTGTTCCAGATAGCGTTCTGTTGTGCGATGTATCGCTCATGAAAGTTCGCGAGTTGCGGAAAATAATAGGACCATTTTAACAAAACATCCACGGGCAAGTTTCCGTTCATCGCGTTCGTTGCACTGCAATTCTCGCCCGATGCCATCTACACGAACCACGTGGACCAAGTACTCCAAGGGGATTGGGATTAAAACATGAAAAAGGAATAGTTTTCCACTCCGAGTGAGATTTTAAAGTAGAAAAGCAATAAACACGATTGCAATGAGAAAGGAAAATAACAAAGAGATTCCATCAATCATTCTTCGGGAACCCATTCATACGAGCAATGGCTGCATTGCATCTTCTTGTGATACATCGGAGCCAGCGCGGAGCCCATAATGATGGGCGGGCGAGATTTATCGTTGATTTCCTTTACAAATGGTCTTGTATGGCCGCATTGCGGGCAGATCCACTTGCTTAAAGTGATTTCTGGCTGTGGTTCGTCTTCCTGTGGCTCTTCTGGTTCTGATTCAGGTTGATCGTTTTCTTCGTCTGACATGGCAGTATCCTCGATCGTGCTGTAGTCGATCCTTCGGCAAGAACACTTAAATATTTATCAGGAGCGACGGCTGGCCACATACAAAGGTTTTCAACCGGAGACGATGTGATGCGGAACGATGCGCCGACCGAAGCCTCACGAATAACCAGCACGGTCATCGTGAGCTTGGCACTCCAGCGCGACGCATCTATCATCACGCGTATCTTGCACGAGTTGCGTGCCACGAACGACTAATTTCCCGATCTGCTTGCGAACGACGCGGTTGCCTCGAACGAGGCAGTTACATCCATCCGCCGCGTCGTGCCTCTAATCATCGATTATCAACTGCACGGGATGCCAGCGACATCCGACGTCATCGCGGCGGAGAAGAGCATCCTTCCGTGGGCAAGCTTTCTCCTTGGCAGCATAATGGGGTCGCTTGTCCGGGGTCTTTTCCGAGGCTGTATTCTCCAAACGCTCATTGCCAAGGACATGGCCGAGTGCGGCAAGTTCAACCACAAGCTGCTCAATTTCTTCCTTGCACACGGGGTCGACGAGGACTACGGCCTCGACATGGTCGCCGTTTCCGTCCTGTTCTTGGTCGACGAGACACAAGTGGATGAAAGGGAGCAATTCGCCCGCGTCTCCGCTTCGAACACGGGATACAAGCAATTTTCAGCCAATTACGTACATTTTCAAAAAGTTTTACCCCGTTTGGAAAAGATCGGGTTTTTGAAAAAGGAGGAAGGTTCAAATCTCATTCTCTTGGAAAATGGCGGGGATAAAGGCGTGCTGCAAGACCAAGTCGGTCAGAAAGTCAAGTAATTTTTCCTGACCAAGACGTTTTCGAGCGACTTGAGGATCTCCGGGTCGACGAACCCATCGAGCCCCGCGGCCGACGAATAGGCCAAAACCACCTCCCGGGTCTCGAGGTCGAGGTGGACGCTCACATCGAATTCGTGGCAGGAATCACAGAAGGCAAATACCGACTCGGCTTGGTCGTCAATTTTAAGCCGTCCTTGGCAAAACGGGCATATACCTGCCTTGAGATACGGCAGGATCTTGTCGATGTCCGTGCGCGTGTCGGTGCCCTGAAATGGCAGGGCCGGCAGGTGATTGGGGGCGTGAAAGTCTAAGAATTGTTCGGGCATGGATGCATCACGATGATTGAATGTGTTTGCATCCACGACCTGCCCCGGAGATTATGTCGGCACGGATCATCGGCGACTGTCTGCCAGTAATACCAGCACCGTGATGCATGTTTGGGAATACAGTCGTTAACTAATCACTGGAAATATGGATAAAGTTGGACAGGCACGTTCCCCGTTCCAGTTCTGTCCCAGACGGGCTTGTTAGATAAAGTTTATACTTTCGTTTTTAGTCATGTTCTCTGATGACCACTGCAGGAACACGAAAGGTAAAAAATGAATCCCCGTGGGATTTATACTCAATCGCTTTGGACGAACGAAATTCTACCGACGAGAGAGACCGCAGGTAAGCCTGTGAAAAGGCTTGGCTCGCCGTTGCGAAAGCTGTGGATATCTACCTTTCAAGAAACGGCTACCACGTTCAGATCGGCACTGCCGATGCACACGTCCAACGAAAAGAGTATCTTAACAAGCTGACAGCAAAGGACATGACCGCGAGACGAATTTCTAACCTGATGTCGGAAGTCACTGAAAACCTGCACGGTACTTGCTTCTACGCGGGTAAAGTTTCTTCCTACATTGACATCATCTTGAACGAGGACGTGAAGGAAATCCTCGAATTGAGCGGATGCAACTGATCTTAGTGAATACTTGTTTTATTTTGTAACATTCCCTATTTTGGGGTGATCAAATGCTCCTCCACGAAATACGGTGAAAAATTGCCGAGAAGAAGAATCGAAGTGCGATATGGCCAGAGTTGGGGAAAAAAAGTGCTATAAAACTTGATTTTAAATAATGGAATCGATATCATCGTAGAGGTAGGTTTGGTAATTGCCAAGGAACGCCGAAACGAGATCGACGCTGGGTGACTGGCCCGTGCGGACGAAATGGGCGGTCGTCGCGTTGGCGATCAGGAGCGCCTCATCAGGCTCGAACCCGGATGCCAAGGCCACCAAGCAGCCACCGTTGAAGTGGTCGCCGGCCGCGGTCGTGAACTTGGGCTTGGACGTGTAAGCTTCCCGCACGTGCCACATGGCATCCTTGGTCGTGGCCATGGCAAAATAGGGCGAGTGAAACACCAGCATGCTGATGTCCATGTGTGCCATCATCTTCTCCGCATTCGTGTAATAGTCGGTAAAGGTTGCGATCTCGCAATCATCATCCAAGACCTGCGAGATCTGGATGGCTTCCTTGTCATTGCAGGACATGACCGCCTTGCACCCGGGGATCGCGTTGATGCCCTCGAGCTCCTTGATCATGCCCTTTATCTGGCCGGGCGTACGCTTGGTCATGTCGGCGACATCCACGTAGAAGTACCTATTCTTTTGGGACAGCGATGGAAAGATCTCCTCGGCCCACGCGTGCCATATCTCCGAAAGGTGGGAAACGAGGGACCAGTGGCCTTGGCCGATCGCGTCGGCTTTCTCGAGCATGTCGATGACCTGATCCCTGCCGAGCTTCTCTTGGATGTGGTCCCAAGTAATACCGTTGATGTTCGCGAAATCCGTGAGCATGACCTTGCCGTCGTCGAACTCGAGGGCGCACGTGGAGCCGGGATCGTTGAGCGAGTGCATCGAGACGTTCGAGGGCAGGGAGTTGATAAAAACCTCATCTGGTTTGCCCAGCGCGCCGATCAGGTCCACGCTGGCACCGAGCGTGGCGACCGCCCGCGCCGTGTTCGGGCCGAACCCGCCGCCGATGAGCTTCTTGAGCACGCGCTCGATGTTGCAGCTGGAGCCTGCCGCGGCGAGCACCCACTGGGCGAACGTGTTCATCGAGCCCATGATATCAAACTCGTCCGCGCTCCGGCGCGTGGCAACCAATGAATAGAGCGAATCCACGTACCCGTCGACACCGAGACAAACATGCACCCCGCCAAATTTTTCCTTGATTGCGTCCAGATCCGCGAATTTCGACGTGATCCGGTCGAGGGCCGGGGTCGTGAAATCCCTGTCGAGACCTTCTGGATATTCTTCGTATTCCATTGCTATCACACATAGTAGGATTTGCTTCAAAGTAGTAGGGAAGGGGCTTTTAAGTTTCATACCGGAGCGTTTATGACACAAATTTGATTGAAACGAACTCCGGTGATGTTACGTGCCTTTGCACGTGTAGATCTATCATCTATGATGATACGCACCTGATCCAATTCAGGGGCGTTTTACCCCCGCTTGTAGACCTTCATGGCCTCAGCGAAATACTCGATGGCCTCGTCGATCTCCTTGTTCATCTGGTCAGGGAACTGGATCATGTTATAATCCTGGCCATCTTGAACGACGACCTTGGAGCGAGGAATCTTCTTGACGGTAGCCTCTGCATCCTTCACCGTGACGAAGGCCGTTTGCTTGCTTATGACGAACTCGATCGGGGTCTCGATGAATTCCGTGTTGGCCGAGAGGTCGATGGACGAGAACGCCTTTAGCCACACGTCGATCTTGTCGATGTGCTTTTCAAAGGCTTCCTTGAGAGCCATCTTCTCAACTAGTTTGATTTTGGACCCGTCCTTGAAATTCTTCACGAACTGCTTGGCCTTAAGCTTGATCTTGAACTTCTCGGTGGCGTTGATTGCGACGATGCCCTTGCACCGCAATATGTCGTCGATGTCCGCCTTGAGCACGACCATGACGCCCGCGTCGTGGGCGACGATGTAGGTCTCGGACGTGATGTTGAGTTCGTTGCAGATGCTGCCAAATTCCTTGGTGAGTGACTCGATAGTATAGATGGATTTGGGCGCGGTCAGCTTGCTATCACCAAAGCCCTTCCAATCGAAGCTGATGCACCGGAACCGAGGCGAGAAGTAGGCCATTTGGTTTTTCCATACCGACGAGTCAGTACCGATGCCGTGGACGAACAACATGGTCTCGTCGCCGCTACCTTGTATGTCGAAGGCGATCTCGTTCCCGCCAATGGCGATCGTGGGCATGATAAAGTCTCGTTCGATGCGATGATTCGTTATCCTGCGGCCGGGTTAATAATCACTTGCCTCACGCATGATAATCGCGATCAATGGCTCAAAAAGCCTTTGGCACGTGGTGCCAAGCACGCCCCAAGAGGACTCGATCTAGCAAGCCAGCACGGAACAAGGCATGCACAATGTCCTTTCGGGGCCGAAGACAGCTTGGGAGCCGCCCTATCGCGCCGGCTAAAAAGAGTATCAAATAGACTTTCTAAAGAAATGCTTCCAGAAAGCAAAATTATTGCTGGAACTCCTTGATCCGGGACCGCAACGTGACTTCCGTGATGCCACACATCGTGGCGACCTCGTGTTGCGCCCGGGCCTCGTTCATCTGCTTGGCGGCGATGTACAGGGCGGCGGCGATCATGCCCTTTGGATCCTTGCCGGTCGTGTTGTGCACGGCCTCGTACGTCGCCAAGTTTCGTTCTGCCAGCGTCGCGGTTTCCTGCGACACGCCGAGCAGGCTCGCGAACTTCGGAACGAGGGCGGTCGTGTTGATCCGCGGTACCTTGACCTGGAGCTCGTTCACGAGCACGCGGTAGCAGAGCCGGATGTCCCGGTCGGTCGTGTTGGGCATCTCGCCGTAGATGTCGTTCACGGAGCGCGGGATCTTGTTCATGCGGCAAGCGAGGTACACGCACGCGCCGACGAAGCCCGTGATCGAGCGGCCCCGGAGAACGTTCATCTTCTGTACTTTTTTATACATGACGGCGGCGCTCTCGGCGATGACCCGCGGGAGCCCGAGGTTCGTGCAGATGCGCTTGATCTCGTTGACGGCGATCAGGAGGTTCTTCTTCTCCCAGGAGAGCCTGCTGTTCCATTTCACCGCCCGCTTGAGCTCGCTCGAGGCAACGTCCGACGGCCGGATCACGGTCGTCCAGGAGATGTCCGAGAGTGCCGAGATAGGACTCCCGTTGTGGCGTCGGCTCTCGACCTCTTCCGCCGTGAATGCCCGCTTCTCCTGGGCAAAATCATACACCACGTCCTGAACCACGGTCCCGCAGTCCAAACAAATGAGTTCCCCTCGATGTTGGTCGATAACCACACTGCTAGATCTGCACTCGGGGCAAACACTCTGATACTCTGTCTCGTCTATGCCGAGATCGGTGTCAGTTCCCATGTAGCCACGCAATTTTTGTTCTATCATAGTCGGTCCCAAAGATTTGATTAGTTGATTATCGTGATGTGTGATCTGTGGCGGTGCCACGTTCTTACACCGCGGTTAGTTATTACTACCCCCTATCGAGTATTGGGAGTATTGCATTTTCAACATATGCAAACATATGTTTTCTATATACCCAGTTTCTCTATATGTGTCTTTCGTGGACCAATAATTGGCTGGTCAGCCAAAGAGATCGACTAGAGGAAATAACCTCGCGGGGGCGGCCGAACCTCTACATTTTGATTACAAGCACATTTTCCATGTGGCATATTTATTTTCGCGTGGTTCGATTGCATGGATGATGACGGGCGATTTCGTTGCAGTCTGTTAGATGGGAGATAGAAAGAAGGCCGCGCTGCTTCCAAGTTTGAAGCTACAACAAGCTGGTGAAAATTAAACACGAGAATGAGTCGTTTAATGACCTTCTCCTTCGCTATCGAGTATTTTTGATCCCACGTGGGGGGACCCAAGTCGGATCTTGCGCTCAAAGTTATATAAGGGTCCGTAGATATGCACTATCATGGCAACTCCAACTCCTGGTGCGCTAGCTGCCCTGGCACTTCTCCGGGACCCGTCGCAGTTCAAATGGTACGCAATAGTTTTCCTACTCATCGTCATCTACGTCTATGCCGTGGAGATCGAGAAAAAGAATTGGGCCGGCGTCGCTGCCGGCGTGGCCTTCTGGGGGATGGACATCTTCAACGAGATCTGGAATTCCTTGGTCTTTCACTTCACCGGCTACTCCGCCGTCTGGGTGGAGGTCGGACCAACGGCTTACCAGATCTTTATCGGTCTGAACATCGAGACGACCTTCATGTTCGCCATAATGGGCATCGTGGCGACCAAGCTGATCCCCAAGGACAAGGACGCAAAAATCTTCGGCAAGCTCCCGAATCGCATCACCCTCGCGGTCATGATGTCCATCTTCTGCGTCATCGTCGAGATCATCCTACACTCGGCTGGCGTGCTCGTCTGGGACTATCCCTTCTGGAACCTACAAGCCCCCTACCTGATCTTCCTAGTAGGTTACCTGCCCTTCTGGGTCGTGGCGTTCAAGATCTACGACGCACATGACCTGAAAACGCGGGTGAAAGGCGTGCTCGCCATCCTTGTCGTCGACGGGGCCTGTATCGTCGTCTTTCTCTGGATCCTCAATTGGATATGAGAACCGGTTGTCGGTAGGAACATGTTCTATTTCATTCCCACGCTAGCGAGCAGCAAATCCACAATGTGGTCGAACACCTCGGCCACGTTCCGCCCCGTTTTCGAGGAGGTCGGATAGAACTGGACCAAGCCGTACTTTTCGAGCGCGTTGGCCGCCTCGACACTCACCGACTCGAGGGCCCCTGGTGGCAGGAGATCCTCTTTCGTGCCACATAGCAAGATTGGGATCGAGGCATTTGCAGACGTGCGAAACAATGTGATCCATTCACCGATCTGTTGCATGGTGTCCAAGGATGACATGTCAAAGAAAACGATGGCGGCTTTGGCCCCCGCGACGTACTGCGATTGCACGACCCTGAACCGATCTTGGCCTCCAAGGTCCCAAATAGCAAGCTTGGAGGTCACACCGGGGCGGATCACGTCCTTGTTGTAAAAGCCGACGCCAATCGTGAGTGTCGTGTCACTTTGAAAGATGTTCTTGAGGTACCGAATCAACAGGGTGGTTTTGCCCACGCGGCCCGCACCTCCGATGACGATCTTGAACGTGTAAACTGACTCGGACATAGCTAATCTGCTTGCAGCATTCACCCTCAATTACTATAAGGATTCCGCGCAAGCAGCCTCTTATCCGCATTCGGGCAGTGCTTGACCCTTTCGATCTCGTTCCGGAATGGCTCGGAAGGACAAATCTCTTTCCAGACTCTCAGGAGATGTTATTGTATGGGTTTTATTAGAGAACCGAATGCTCGCCCAAACGTGCGCCACGGTAAAAAAGGAGGTGTTGTTGAGGTGAGGGAAAGGGATTTAAGGGAGAAAATCGACGGTTTGCGTGGTCGTGGCACAAGATTCGTTTGGAAGAGTCAGTCTCTATAGATAATTGAATCGAGGACTCTCCTTATGAACCAGTATCCACCGAATTTAAGACAGCTCATCTGGCCCTTGGCGCCTTATCCGTGACCATTTCGTGGATACTGAAACAAACCGACTTCCGGGCCTTTCACGATGCAGGGTATCGGGAGAGCTATTTTTTTACGAGGGCGGAGATCAAGAAACCCATGCGATTCGAGTGCCAAGGCTGCACGGTATCTTGCTGCTCATTGCGGCCGGACGAAGAAAAGAAGATCCTGCTCTTTCCCGAGGAAGTGGAGCGGCTCGAAACCAAGGCCATCGAGACCGGCAACCTCGATTTCGCGGTCGTGGAGGACCTGATCTTTCCCGACACCTTGAACCGCACGATCCTTGTCGGCGCGTACCGCCTCTTCCTGGAACGCCATCCGCGCCGGGCATGCGCCTTCCTCGATCCCGAGACGTCCCGCTGCACGATACACGACATTCGCCCGCTAGTCTGTCGCGGGTATCCCGTGGCCATCAAGACGATCGATGCCACGACGAGAGAGTATTATCTCGATACCGGGTGCGAGTTCGTCGAGCAGCACCTCGACGAGTTCACGGCCATCAAGACATTGACAGATATCCAAGATCTGAAAACCTATTTTCAAGAAAGCTTTCCCGAGGAAAACGCCGCCGCCGAACGCATCCTCATCAGGCTCGCATGGATCCCGTTGCGGCTTCGCCAGCTCGAGGCCGAGGGGCTCATCACGATCCCCGACGAGCTCACCACCGCCGAGTGGCAGGAAGCGCTCGAGACGTGGGATAGGATCGACTTGATCCCGGACGATGCCAAGGACCGGGTCGACTAATATATAGAAAAGTAGTTTCTGAGATTTAACAGACACGCGGGATTGGCTCCCCGAGCGGCGTGGCGAGGATGCGCGTCCCGCCGATCCTCGTTTTCACCAGCACCTTCCCCGGCCGCTCCGCACGGACCGAGCCGATGACGGCCGCACGTTCGCATCCAGGAAGAGCTCGCAACTCGGATACCAATGCTTCCCCGTTGCCGCCGGGCACGGTCACAACCGCCCTACCTTCCGAGGCGAGCTCGTACGGATTCAGGCCGAGCGCGTCGCAGCAGGACATAGTCGCTTGCTGGAACGGCACGGCATCCTCCTCTAGCCAGATGCTGACTTTCGAGAGGCCGGCAATTTCGTTGAGCACGGTAGCAATACCGCCACGTGTTGGATCTTTCATCGATGTAGGCGAGTATTTCCTGATGATCGCCACTTCCGCATTGAGGAGGTGCACGTCAGACACGATATCCGTTTGGAACGAGAGCCCCTTGCGCGTCGCGAGCAGTGCAGTCCCGTGGTCGCCGATGGTGCCGGTAACGACGACGTCATCCCCCTGCTTGGCTCCGGAATCGAGAATGATCTCGTTTTCCGCCGCGAATCCGATGCCAGTGGTCACGCTGATGACCCCGTTGAGCGCACCCTTCGGCATGACTTTCGTGTCCCCGCCGACCAGCGCCACGCCCGCGCCGTTGAGGATACGCACGAACGAGTCGTTCAGGCGGGCAAGATCCTCGACGGAAAAGCCCTCCTCGATGATGATCGCGTTCGTGATGGCAACGGGCTTCCCGCCCATGACGAGCACGTCGTTCAGCGTGCCGCAGGCCGCGAGCGTGCCGAGGTCGCCCCCGGGAAAGAACAGCGGGTCGACCGTGTGGCCGTCCGTCGTCACGATCAGCATGGATCCTGTCTGATCGACCGGTATGGTGGCCCCGTCATCCCACGCGTCGAGCCCGACCCCCCCGGCAACCAGCCGGTTGGCAACATCCTTCGTCAGGAACTCGATCAACGCGCGAGTCATGAGCCCGCCCGCGCCGTGGCCGAGGGCGATCTTGCCCGTGGCATCGATTAAATCGCCGGTCTTAAACACCGTTCTGGCCATGTGAGGGGAGAGTAAAACGACCATAAAAAGGGCAGTGGCATCAACCTCGTTGCGTGCACAGGGCAAGCATCACGAGGCACTTTTCACATCATAAGGCATTTTTTTCCTGCTACATTTATGTTTGGTATCTCTACATTTATGTTTGAAATCTAGTGGTGTGTAACCATGGTCGACAAAATGGTGTTTATGTTTGAAGAGGTTGACGCCAAGAAGCCTATGAAGGATCTCAAGCTCCTCTATGGTGGCAAAGGTGCTGGTCTCGTGCAAATGACAGATATGGGCCTTCCCGTTCCCGAGGGATTCATTATCCCCTGCAAGTATTGCATTCAATACGCGGAAACCGGCGAGTGGCCCGAAGGAATGAAAGAACAGATTGACGAGTGCGTTTCACAGCTCCAAGAGAAGACTGGCAGAACATTTGGCGATGTGGAAAAGCCCCTGCTGGTCTCGGTGCGATCCGGCGCGCCCGAGTCGATGCCCGGGATGATGGACACGGTCCTGAACCTCGGCATGACCAAGGCTATCGCCGAAGCTATGGCCGAGAATAATCCACGATTTGCATGGGACGCGTGGCGTCGTTTCATCATGATGTTCGGCGACATCGTCATGGGCGTGAAACGGGAGCACTTCGACAAGATAATGGACGATTACAAGGCGGAACAGGGCAAGAAGGAGGATATAGAACTTACTGCCGAGGATATGAAGGCCATTGCCGATTTGAACATGGCCGAGTACGAGAGCCTTACCGGTGGTACCTTCCCGGAAGACCCCATGGAGCAGCTGTATGCCGCCATCAACGCCGTCTTCAAGTCGTGGGACAGCGAGCGGGCCGTCGCATACCGGAAGATGAACAAGATCCCGAATTACGGCACCGCCGTTACCGTTATGCGTATGGTCTTCGGCAACATGAACGATAACTCGGGCACGGGCGTGCTCTTCACGCGAGATCCAAACGACGGGGACAAAAAGATCTATGGTGACTTCCTGTTCAATGCACAGGGCGAGGACGTGGTCGCGGGTGTTCGCACACCCATCAAGCTGGAAGATCTCGGTGACACGAACCCCGATCTCCAGCAGGAGATCTACGACCTTGCCAAGAACCTCGAGCAGAATTACAAGGACATGCAGGATTGCGAGTTCACCGTCGAAGACGGGAAGCTCTACTTCCTCCAGACCAGGACAGGCAAGCGTGCCGCTGCGGCCGCCGTCCAGATCGCTATCGATCTGCTTGCGGAGGGCCTCATCGACGAGCAAACCGCGGTTCTCCGCGTCGAGCCCGACAAGATCGAGGAGCTCCTACACAAGCGCATCTCGCCCAAGGAGAAGAAGAAGCCGATCACGAAGGGCTACAACGCATCCCCCGGTGTCGTCTCCGGCGGGGCCATCTTCAACTGTAATCGAGCCATCGAAGCCAAGAAAAACGGCGAGAAGGTCATTCTTGTTCGCAAGGAGACCAAGCCCGAGGACTTCCCTGGTATGCTGGCCAGTATCGGCGTGCTCACCTCCCGCGGTGGAAAGACCTGCCACGCGGCCGTGGTCGCCCGTGGCATCGGCCTGCCCGCCGTCGTTGGTGCTGGTGATCTGGAGATCGACGAGGAAAACGCTACGGCCAACTATCCTGATGGCTCGTTCTCGGAAGGCGATGTCATCTCGATTGATGGTGCCTCTGGAAACGTGTTCCTTGGCACCGTGGACACGGTCGAGCCCGAGATCTCGGGCGCCTTTGCCGATTATATGGCCCTGTGCGACAAGTACCGGACCATGGGCGTTCGAACGAATGCTGACACTCCCGAGATGGCCGCGAACGCGATGAAGAACGGTGCCGAGGGCATAGGCCTGTGTCGCACCGAACGCATGTTCAACGCGAAGGACCGCCTTCCCAAGATGGTCGCGATGATCATTGCAGACTCGCTCGAGGAGCGCATCGCCGCGCTGGACGAGCTCAAGCCCCTGCAGAAGAACGATTTCATCGGCCTCTTCAAGGCAATGGACGGCCGGCCCTGCACGATCCGGCTCCTGGATCCACCTCTTCACGAATTCCTGCCCGACTACAAGACCATGCTCGTCGAGCTCACGGAGAAGCGGTTGAAAAACGAGGAAGACGAGCGCCGCGCCGAGTTGGAGAAGCTGGTCAAGAAATACGAGGAACTCCGAGAATCGAACGCCATGCTCGGCCACCGGGGCGTGCGCCTCGGGAACACGAACCCCGAGATCTACAAGATGCAGGTCCAAGCGCTCATCGAAGCACTGGTCGAGACCGAGCAGGACGGGGTTGAAGTTAAGCTGGAGATCATGCTCCCGCTGCTCGCGCACGTGAACGAATTCAAGCGGCTCGTCGACCTGCTGAAGCCCGCGGCCGAGGAATCCCTGAACGGCTACGAACCCAAGCATCCCATCAAGTGGGGGACTATGATCGAGGTCCCGCGTGCCTGCCTCACGTCAGCGGCGATTGGTAGTGAGGCCGAGTTCTTTTCATTCGGAACGAATGACCTCACCCAGGCGACATTTGCGTTCAGCCGGGACGATGTCGAGGGCAAATTCCTCCTGAAATACGTGAACGATCTCACGCTGAAGACCGATAAGGGCATCGTTCCCATTCTTACCGACAACCCTTTCGAGCACCTTGATCTCGACGGTGTCGGCCGGCTGGTCAAGATGTCCGTCGAAGAGGGCCGTGCAGGCCATGCCGAGGCCCACGATGGCGCTCGCTTGGAGGTCGGCATCTGCGGAGAAGTCGGGGGCGATCCACTGTCGATCGACTTTCTCCAGGCGGCGGATCTCGATTACGTGAGCTGCTCTCCCTTCCGGGTGCCCGTGGCACGCGTTGCCGCGGCCCACGCCGCGATCAAGGCCGCGCAGAACAAATAAGAAACGTTTTCTTTCCAATCTTTTTATCTCTCTCGTTTTCCGGCAAAAACAATATTTATCACGAACATATTCGTTCTCGTAAAATTAATTATCCACACAAGTGAAACCCCGCATTATCAGATGGACGAATTCCTTGATCTTGTGCTCTTGGACCTCCAGCGAGTCCGTTTCGAGGATAACCAGACCGTTTACGACCGTTGCCGATGTTTCGTTGAAGGTCCACAGGACAGCATTCAAGGTTCGTTTACATTCGTTCGTTTCCGATGAGATGGTGAAGCCTGAGACTAGCTTGTGCAATAAATCTCCTTTGACAACCTTATTAATAAGGCCGTCGATGCGGATTTGCATGGGCCAGAAGATATCTCCTTTCACGCAAGGGTTACCGATGAGAATGATGTCGTTCGACAGGAAGTACTCGGGCGAACTCAACTGTTCCAGATTGATGATATGCACCCTTATGTATAAGTGTTCAAGGTCATTTTTCACGCGCAGGGCGACCGCTTGCAGGCGTTCGTCATCCGGAGGAACAATTATCAAAGCTCTCGTCATCATGATTTCCTAGAAAAAATCTTCACCATTATATAATTCTGGGGATTTCATACCTCGGAATCCAAAATCTATCCTGCAGGATGCACCTGCTGAATGTTTTTTCAAGTTTTTCCGAGCCCAAGAGCAGTCTCGATTAAGCCCAAGAGGTATGCTTCCAAAGTTTTTCCCGGTGGGGGGCGCTCATACATACGAGCGATTTCATGTAGATAGCCATCGAGAATGAGAATCGCGGGTACTTTTTCGATGTTGTACGTGTTCATCTCGGGCGGAGAAGGCGGAATATGCCACTTATTGCCATTCGCTTGGACCAGTTGGTTGATTTTCGCCCCTCCCAATATTTTCATGGGGATGTTCGCGATCTGGTTGATTTTTGCCAGCGCCGGCAGAACTTCTTGGCAATCCTTGCACCACGATGCCGAAAAGACGATGAATCGCAGCTTGTAGTCTCTCACGAGTTTCCCGAGTTTTTGCGCCACTTCGGGTTTCACGCGGGTCACGGTGAGTTTTTCCGTGAACTTGACCTGTTGCGAAGGCTCGTCGATGTGTTCGATGTACGCGATCGGGTCGGTCCAAGAAAACGACTTGACCAAGATTTTTTCATCAGGATTGGACGCCATTTGCCATTTCACCCGAGGTGTACGGAATCGTTCAATCGATATAAAAGGCGAACTAACTTGGAAAAAAAGAAGGTCGGAATCGTTGGCAGATGGATTATGCTTTCTTGTAAAGCATTCCCTTCTCGAAATAGGTCCCTTCCATGCCGATGTCGCTCAGGTCGTATTTCAATCCGTCGATGACGGATTGTGCAGCGAGTAGGCCGGTCTCGATGGAATGGTCCTGGTTGTTGTAGAAGTAGCGACCATTGCGTCCGATCAGGTACAGGTTCTCGAAGGCGCCGAGGTAATTCGTGAGCACGTCGAGCCGTTTCTTGTAAGTGAGATCCCAGACCGGGTATGACTTTTCAGTGCGAAGCACCCAGCCCTTCAATATCTCCTTTCTTTTCGCGAAACCGAGCGCTTCTAGCTCCAGCTCGGTTCTCCGGATGATCTCGTCATCCGGCATGGTCCACCACGCGTCGCCTTTGAACACGAAGTATTCGACCAGCAGGGAGGTCCGGTTCGGCGGGGACATGGTCGGATACCAGTTCTTTGGCTCCATCATGCGGCCGAACACGGGCGGGGTCGTGGGGAAGTAAAGCCACGTGTCCTTCGTGACGCTGGGCTTGTCGACGATCAAGAACACCTGGATTTGATCCCGGTAGCCCAAGCTCTGGGCACGTTTCAGGACGAACTCTGGGGCTTTCGGTTCCAGCAGGGCGACGAGGTCCGTGATGGGCATCGAGGAGATCAAGCAGTCGGTGTCGACCATTGCGGTCTCGCCAGCCTTCTCATATTCCAGCTGCTGGATGCGATGCCTGTCGTGGAGGATGCGCGTGATCGTGATTTCCTTCACGATCGTGCTCCCGTGATTCTCCGCGAACGAGAACATCGCGTCGTAGATCTCTTGGATGCCCTTCTTCGGGTAATAGAACGAGTCGATCATTGACCGTGGTTGGTTACCTTTGACGAGCAGGTTCTTGACGATGTCGAACGCGTTCATGCCCTTGATACGCTGGCCTGCCCACGATGCCGCGATCTTGGTGCATGGGATGCCCCAGATCTTCTCGGTGTAATTAAGCATGTTGAAGGCGGCCAGTTCCCTGCCGAAGTTCGCGACGGTCCAGTCTTCAAACGTGACAAGCTTCGGCTTCACGAGCTTCTGTCGAATTGTCGAGTAGGCGAACGCTATGACCATTTTCATGGCCTTGAAAATGGAAACGTTGCTGATCGCTTGGACGATGTCAACCGGATAATTGAAATACTTGCCATCGATGAACTGGCGCGTGAGCCGGTTCACCACGACCCAATCATCCTTGAGCAGGCCGGCTATCAGCTCGTATAGAGTGGGGTTTTGGGAAAAAAACCTGTGCGGTCCCGCATCGGTGCGGTACTTCTCTCCCTCGTATTCAAATTCGAGGGTCTTCGCGAGCCCACCGATCACGGAGTCTTTCTCGAGAATAAGTGCCGGTACATCGTTCTGAGCGAAGTTGAACCCCGCAGACACGCCGGCAGGGCCGGCTCCGATGATCACGTTTGCCATGGTGACTCACGCGTGCAATGTAGTCGTGGTGACTCCACAGGTCACTTGCGCGTTTCGGGACGAGAATCAGCCCCGTCGCGCGGTTATGTCCCTTAAATTTTTCAATACTCATAATGCTTAGCCACAAGGTGTTTTGATGTTGCATGACGGGAGCTTGGATTCCAGATGATTAACACGCAGATCAGAGACGATGCACTTTTCAACCATATCTACGGCGGCTTCACCGGACGCGTTATGGGCAGCACGATGGGTGCGATCGCCGAGAATCACACCTACGAGGATATCAAGTCTACCCACGGCACCATTGACCGGTACGCGGGGTTTATTTTCGATGCAGACGGGCACATCCCCGGCATCCCTAACGATGACGAGATGTTCGAGATGATCCTGCTGGTGGCGTTGGAAGAGAATGGTATGGATGTCACGACGATGGACATCGCCCGCAAATGGCTCGAACTGATCGATCCACGTTTCACGTTCACGGCTGAGCGGGTGGCGATCGAGCGGTTCCAGCGCGGCGAGTTAATGTTTTAATACCAGTAACGGGGGAAAATGAACTCCTATTTTAAAGGGTTTAAAAAGGAACCTTGCATTTCCCGTACACATGTCTCGGCAGACTACGCACGGGAAACGCCCCGCAAGGCGTTCGGATAAATGTAAGGCCCCGATAGGGAATTCACCTTTAAGCCTTTTAAGCATTGCGGATAGGTGTGCGAAGACCTATCATTTCCATCAAAAGCTCGACGGCCCAAAGTACAAGGCGATCCACTTCTGGGAAGTCATCGTTTTTTCGGTTCTATTCCATTTGGGTGTGGAAGATGCCTCAAACCGGCTAAATAGGTTCAAGATCGCAGAGGTTAATCGAAAATTACGACGCAAGAAGGCTCAAAGGGTATTACATGGGAAGCACGAGCGACACGAACGCCTGGTGCCTGACCGTTCCCAGGTAAATGACTTCAAACGGAAATTACCTGCTTGGTT
>Ga0326727_10009169_pt1 | contig 24539 bp, 11 predicted proteins | sample MB2enrmetagenome_FD_207643 | JGI IMG/M metagenome (GOLD analysis project Ga0326727, IMG submission 207643) | Lab enriched peat soil microbial communities from McLean, Ithaca, NY, United States - MB29MY | ecosystem: Environmental > Terrestrial > Soil > Wetlands > Peat | place: USA: New York... | reverse complement strand
CCCCAGCCCGCGTTTTAAAGGCTCAGGACGAAATCGATGTAAGGTACACAACCGGCAGCAGGTGGTAGAAAGACCGGCGCGACGAGCGCCGGTTTTTCTTTTATGCGGCCGGAGTGCGCGCCTACCAGCAATCGCCCCGGAGGGGCGAATCGATAATAGCCCAGGGTGAAACCCTGGGAAAGCGATCCTGTTAATGCGTGCGCGCCCCGTAGAGTCGCGGCGAAGCTGCGTCGTTTATGCACCGTGGCGACCCCAAGCTAGGAGCCCGTCCCTATTCCCTGTTCCGTGTTCCCTGTTCCCTATTCCCTGTTCCCTATTCCCTGTTCCCTATTCCCTGTTCCCTAGTCCCTGTTCCCTATTCCCTGTTCCCTGTTCCCTGTTCCCTAGTCCCTAGTCCCTGTTCCCTAGTCCCTAGTCCCTGCTTCTCCCACGCCTTCGCATACTTCCAGTGAATGTAGACCGAGTGGTTCAGGTGCTGCAGCAGCCCCGCGCGCCCATCCAGGAATCCCAGCCTGAAAAAGTAGTTGTACACAAACGTCGCCGCGGGATTCACCACCGCATTCCACACCAGCCACGCCCAGCCACTCCCCGCCTTGCCCGACGCCGCCAGCGCCTCCGCGCCGATTGTGCTATAGCGGTTCATGTGCTCCACGTAGTCCTCGAGCGTGGGGTAACAGTGGTGAATCAGATGCCCTTTGAGCTCGCCGGCCGGCCCATCGCTGCGCATCGCCTCGTGCACCGGACGCTCTTCAAAACTCGCCGTGCCGCGCCGGAACAACCGCAGCTTCTCGTCGGGCCAGTAACCGCCATGGCGCAGCGGCGTCCCAAGAAAATGATTGAGCCTTGGAATGCGATAAGCCGTAAACGGCGGCTCGCCCGCCAGCAGTTCCGCAATCTCTTTCGCCAACTCGGGGCTCACCTCTTCATCGGCGTCGAGCGAGAGAATCCAATCTCCAGCCGCCTTCTGAATTGCGGAATTCTTCTGCGCTCCAAAGCCCTTCCACGGCTCCGTGAATACACGCGCTCCGGCCTGCTCGGCAATCTCGACCGTCGCATCCGTCGAGCCCGAATCCACAACCACAATCTCGCCCAACCCGCTTGCGCTCCTGAGCGTGCGCGGCAGGTTGGCCGCCTCATTCAGCGTGATGATTACGATCGAAAGGCTCTTCGGCATCGTGCCAAGGATAAATCAGAGATCAGGGATCAGGGGTCGGAGACCAGAGATCAGGGCCGAGTCAGCAAGTCAGATGCACAGGTGCGTCAGCCCTAAACCGCCGCTTCCACCTCCGCCCACTCCTCTTTGCTCAGCCGCACCCCGGCCGCCGCCACGTTCTCTTCAAGGTGCGCAACCTTCGACGTGCCGGGAATCGGCAGCATCACCGGCGAGCGCTCCAAAAGCCACGCCAGCATCAGCTGCGCAACCGTCGCTCCGTGCTTCGCCGCAATCCCCGCCAACCCCCGCGCGCCCTCGCCGCCCGCCCGCATCGGCTTGCCCGCCGCCATCGGATACCACGGCAGAAACGCGATCCCCCGCCGCTCGCAATAGTTCAGCGTCTCCTCGTGCCGCCGATCGGCAAGGCTGTAGCGGTTCTGCACGCTCACTATCGGCACAATCTTCTCGGCCTCTTCAATCTCGGCCGGCGTCACCTCGCTCAACCCAACGTGCCTTATCTTCCCCGCCTCCTGCATGCGCTTCAACGCGCCCAGGCTCTCCTCAATCGGCGTGCGCGGGTCGATCCTGTGCAACTGGTAAAGCTCAATGCGTTCCAGCTTCAACCGCCGCAGGCTCATCTCGACACATTGAATCAAATACCCCGCGCGCCCCACATACTCCGTCTTCGCGGGACCCTGCCTCGTAATGCCGCCCTTGGTGGCAATCACCACGCCCGCCGCGTACGGCGCCAGCGCCTCGCCAATCAGCCGCTCCGCAATCTCCGGCCCGTACGCATCGGCCGTATCGATCAGCGTTACGCCCAGCTCCACCGCGCGGAGCAGCACGCGCTTTGCCTCCGTGGCATCGGCCGGCTCGCCCCACGCGCCCTCGCCCACCAGCCGCATGGTTCCAAACCCCAGCCGATGCACCGGCACATCCCCGCCAATCCTGAAGGTCCCGCTCGCCGAAGCGTCAATAGCAGTCATGAGCCCATGCTATAAGTGCCGCCCAATGTGGGACAATCCTCCGTGGACAATTCCCCGCGCCCAATTCTCCGTGCCCCATCCTTCGAGCGTCCTTTGCTCGAAGTGTGGGACACCACGAAGCCCAAAGGGTGGTAGACCTCGCGCTTGCCCCATCCAAACCGCGCGACCGGAACCATCCCTTGCCCCGCTGCGTATGATGCAGAGAGTGCAACACGGAGATCGAGCCATGAGCAGCCAGCCCTACCCCAATCCGCAAGCGTTGTTCTACCAGCAGTACGAAATGGTCCGCCGCGACGAGATCGTCGGCATCCTCCTGGCCCTCTTCCTCGGCACCTTCGGCGTTCACCACTTCTACCTGCGCCGCACCGGCCTCGGCATCCTCTACTGCCTGCTCTTCTGGAGCGGCATCCCCACGCTGCTCGGCTTCATCGAGTGCTTCTTCATGCCCGCCCGCGTGCGCGAGTTCAACGCCATCCAGGCTGCCGGCATCGCCGCCTCGCTGGGCATCGCCGTGCCCGGCTGGGGACAACAGCCCGTCGACATCGCGGTCAACGTCCCTCCGCCGCCCCCGGCCGCAATCCAGCCCGGAACCCTCATCGCCTGCCCCCGCTGCCAGCAAGCCAACCCTCAAGGCGCGCGCTTCTGCGGCACCTGCGGCCAGCCCCTGCAATAACAGGGGTCAGTGGTCAGAGAGCAGAGATCAGGGAACAGGGAACAGAGATCAGCGATCACGGCACATGTCGCAAACCCGTTTTGTAAGAGTCATCCACCGGCTTCGCCGACCCGCGATGAATGAAGCCTCTAGGCGATTCCCGTCCGCCTCAAAGGCCCCGTGCCCCATCCTTGCGACTTTTTTCTGTCGCAAGAGTGGGAGACCACAACCCTGATCGAACGCCCGGCTGTGAATCTCGTTTCTCCTTAAGGGTACGAGTTCACTTGTGCCACTGCACAGCCTCCCGTAGGGAGGCAAGGAAGTTAGCCCAGGACCGGGGCCCCCTGCAAATGTCTTGGGTTTGCAGGGGTGGAGGACGCAGTCCTGGGTAAGCAAAGAAAAAGGAGCCGCAGCCCCGTAGGGGCGGCGCGATTCGGTTTTGAAAGGGCACGACTTCAGTCGTGCCAACAAAGCACTTGAAATGGTCGGGGCTTCAGCCCCTGATGGAAAGCTCATTCGAACTGCTTCTCTGCTCAACTGTCCACTGACAACCGACAACTGACCCCTGATCCCTGACCCCTGACCCCTGACCCCACCCACTCCTCCACTCCTTCACTCCTTCACTCCTTCACTCTTTCACTCTTTCACTGCCTTCCCTCACATATTCGCGTGCCCCGACCGCATGCTCTCGTTGAACTTCGGCTTGGTGAAGTCCAGCGCCGCGTCCAGCATCGCCTGGTACTCCTCGGCCCGCGCCATCAGCGCCGGCGTCGCCGCGGCAAACTCGCCCTCCACAACCATTAGCCCCTCGCCGGCCTTGTCGCCGGCCATGCGCAGCAAATCGGCCTCGCTCGTATTCAGGTACTGCGCGTCGCGCCCGTCGGCGATCCACACCGGCCTGCCCTCGCCCAGCACCCCGCTCAACCAGTACACCTTGCTCAGCAGGTAGCGCAGCCGCTCCGTGTCGTCGGTCTCGGTAAACAGGAACTTCTTTTGCCAGCGGCTGTAAAAACGCGTGGTCACGGGCACCGGCTGACGGTTGCCGCTCTTCACAAACTCCAACTGCCCAAAGTCCACCGTCTTGCGGATCGCGTTATACACAAAGCTCTCCGCATACGGCTGCTCCATCGCCGCTACAATCTCCGCAAAGGTCACCGTCACGCTGGCCGCGACCTTGGCATGCAAATTGTGCGCGCCCCCGTCGGCCAGGTGGATCTCGCCGTGCACAATGTACGTGTCCGCGCCGCTCGTCGACCGGTGAAACGGCCACTGGAACTCCCCATACGCCAGCGGCAGCCCGCCCAGCGTCACGTAGCACTCCGGCCGCGGATTGCGCAGCCGCTTCGCCTCGCCCTTGAGGTGCGCCGTCATCTCCTCGAGCAGTTGCGGCCCGCCAAGCGAACCTGGCTTGCAAAAGTCGAAGCCCTCCGTGAGTTCGAGTTTTAGCGTCTTGCCCGCGCCCCCCGCATCCTTGAGCCCGAGCCCAGACCCCTTCAGTCCCAGCTCAAACACGGTGGTTGCGCGGTCGTCTGTGCTGGTGCTCTTGCCGGCCGAAACCAGCACAAGCCCGGCCTGCGCGGCTGCCGCTTCAATAGCGGAGACAAGTGAACTCTTCAATTCTGCTGTCATTCTTGGGGAATCCTGCTCTCAGATTGCTGCAAAGCCCATTTTAGTGCATTGGGCACGCATTTTTCGGGAGGGAGAAGGGACCTTCAGGTCCCTGAATGCCGCGGCTTAATTGGTGGCCTTTAGGCCCGGGCCTTATTTCCCCTGCATGTGGAAAGGCATCGGGTCCATTTCTCCGCGGGCGTCTTGTATCAGGGCACGGCTTCAGCCGCGCCGATAACGCACAAAGAATGATTCCCGGGGCTTCAGCCCCTGGGAGATTCCAACGTCGCACAATCATCGGGTGCCCCATCCTCGCGACGTCCTTGTTTTTGTCGCTAGGGTGGGACAGCACGAACCCCCGAGTCAGGTTTTGTATCAGGGCACGGCTTCACAGGTTGCGGAAAAACTCATGCGGCGTGCCGCCTCGTATCAGGGCACGGCTTCAGCCGTGCCGATAACGCCCGCCCCCTGCCACTGTCATCCTGAGCGACCGGACGCCGGACACCTGCCGTCCATGCGGCCGGCGTCCGGAGGAAGGGAGTCGAAGGATCTGCGGTTGCCCCTCGGGTTTGTTTCCTATCAGCGCACGGGCCCTCCGAGTTTGCGGTCACTCAGGCGCGGTTGAGCGGCTAAGAGAAGACGACTTACCGGCGCTATTTGCGAGTCTGGTCCGCGATCTGTCGCTGCTCCTACCATCAAGTAAACTTGTTTCCATAACAGGTACAGAGCGCATGAAGCCAGCGAATCCAGAAACACTTGGCCCCGAATCCGCCCAGTTCCCAGAGTTAAAGGAAGGGCTCGTCGAGGCGTTAACTTCTGCATACGCGGCGCTTTTAAAGCGGCAAAGAACGGCCTCGGCCGCGTATGTGCGCTGGACGACCGCACACGCTCGAGCACACGAGTTTGTTTGGCTTGGGTCGGGTGTTGAATCGCTTCTGCTTGGCGACGGAAAACTGAAACTTGATCCGTCTTCGCCTATATATAGCTCCATTCAAAAAATGAAGGCAACGATCGAGTTAAACCATTATGAGCGTGAACTCCAATACGGCTATCCCTACGTGATTGGACAAACTGACGGGGTCGTATTTCGCGCGCCGCTTCTTACAATCCCAATTGAAATTGACGCGGATGGTTCGAACCTCCTAGTTTCCCTAGCGGAAGATAATCTTCGGTTCAACTCCCTTCCATTCCGAGCAGAAAGGGAAACAGGCAGCCGAGAGCATGCCCTCGCACGGTTAATTGAGACCTGCCCGGAGCTGCCACTGACCCAAGGGTCGCTGAAGTCCTTTTGCGGCTCAGTCGCACGTGAGTTGGAGGTTCTAATTGAGGCAAGTCTGACCGGGCGGCTCAATCCTCCACCATCGATGCCTAGGCAGAAAATGGGCCTGACAGTAATCGACAATGCAGCCTGCTTCGTCGCGCCAAAGACGAGCTATTTTCTGGTAAGCGACCTTGAAGCCATCGGGAGGTCCGGGGCGTCCTCGGTCGCGATGAGCGCCCTAGGATGGCTTGTTGGAAAGCGTCCGCCTGAACCGACAAGCGAAAAATTTACGGACCGCCGGAAACCCTTCTACCCATTTCCTTCGAACGCCAGCCAGCGGAGAGTCGCGCACTTCGTGGATGATCCAAAGTCACGAATCACCGTGGTGCAGGGCCCGCCAGGGACGGGGAAATCCCTGACCATTGCGAACCTGGCATGCCACCTTATCGCTTCTGGAAAGCGTGTCCTGATCACTTCCCAAAAAGATAAGGCGCTTCAAGTCGTGGACGAAATGTTGGGCGACCTGAACATGAGTGAGTTACCAATGACGCTCCTGCGCCAGGACCGTGAATCGAAAAAGCAGTTGCAAGAGCGCCTTGAGTCAATTCAAAAGGAGAGGTCTGCCGAGGAGGCAAGATTAGCCTTAGAAAAAGGGAAACAGGGATATAAGCAGTTCATCGAAGGATTCGAAGCGGAAGAGAGATCGCTCATCAATGCAATCCTAGCTGAACACCCAGTTGAACGAGCCGACGTTCAAGCGCGATCTGCGGTTGGGATCATTGCCCGAATTAAGTCACACTGGGGCCTTAGGAAAAGCCTTCACCGAGCGAAGCGCCAAGCCCGCGTACGTTCCGACGTACTCGGCCGCAGCGTCTCAGAAAAGCGTGAGCAGCTTCGCGACCTTGCGCTTTCGCTCTTGAAGAAGGCCGCGAGACATAGAACCTGCTCGGCGCAAAAAGCTGAAAGAAACCAACTCCGCGAACTTGCGAAACTACTCGGAAGAAACCAAACAAACGCAAAGAACTTTCCGATTTTCGATCGAATGAAGGCCGACCCAGACAAATGCAGGATGCTCCTGAACATCCTTCCTTGCTGGATAATGTCACCTGACGACGTGGCAAGGCTCTTCCCCTGCACGCCGGCTCTCTTTGACGTGGTGATTATCGACGAAGCGTCTCAGTGCGACCTTCCCTCAATGACCCCCGTTCTTTTCCGAGCCAGCCAGGTGGTCGTCGCAGGCGATTCGAAACAAATGCAAGCGCAACGATTCGCATTCACATCGAACCAAGTCGCGGCCCAAGCGTGGGCGCAGCACGGACTCGACAGGCTTGACCCGGATCGGTGGCTCGACCCTGCCAAAGTTGATTTGCTCCAGCTCGCGTCCATCCGAATGGATGAGGAGGTGTTCCTGGATGAGCACTATCGGAGCCTCCCAGCCATCATTTCCTTTTCAAACGAGCGATGGTATCGCAATCGCCTTAGGATTATGCGCGACGAAGACGACAAGCGATGCGGAGATCCTGAAGATCTAGCGGTCAAACTTCACCGAGTAAAAGGGAAAGTGACCACCGGCACACAGGAGAATACAGTCGAAGCCAGAGCCGTAGTCTCCCGCCTATTGCAACTGATGGAGAACCCATCGTATTCCGAGGCAACGTTCGGAGTGATCTGTCTTTTTGAGGAGCAGATGAGGCTTGTGAGCGAGCTTACCACCGAGTCAATACCCGAGGAAATTCGCCTGGACCACGACCTCGTGGTTGTGAATCCAGACGGCTTTCAAGGCGACGAGCGAGACGTCATCCTGTACTCGCTCTCCTACGACGCTAACGAAATGGGCAGGGAGTCTCTTTCGGCGCGACAGTCAGAGAGGGAGCACATTCAAGGGATGCTGAATGTTGCATTCACGCGCGCTCGCGATGAGATACACATCTTCCACTCCGCGGAAATACCTGAATTCGGAATGGCCGACGGTACCGGGACCATCAAGGACTGGCTGACGCACTGCGCAGCGCTGAATGGGGTCCGTGCCGCTCGATCCGTTGGCCTGGAGAATCAGTTCGCATTAGCGCAGTCGCAATTTGAACAGGAAGTAATGTCAGCCCTACATCGCAAAGGCGTAAATGTCCGAGCCCAGTTCCCTAGTTGCGGTTTTTTCATCGACATAGTGGCAGAGCTAGAAGGGAATCGAATAGCGGTAGAATGCGACGGCGAGATTTGGCACCTGGATGAGCACGGCCAGCTCAAAGCTGAGGACATAGAGAGACAAGAGATATTGGAACGCGCAGGATGGAATGTTGTCCGAATACCTTACCGAAGCTGGCGGGAAGACCCCGAGATTCAAGTCCGGAAAATGATCGATGAGCTGGCGGCAACGGGAAAAGAAGACACCCCAACGGACGTTCAAGAAAAAGCCAAACCCAACGGCCCGCTGACCGCGATCGAGAAGTATCAATGGGCAATCGTTCGATCGCTCCAGCAGGGGCAGCGGATTCAAGACGAGGTGTTCAAATCCGCCCGAAAAGAGCTCAATTACGCGCGAATGGGATCCAACATCCGAGCGGATTTGGAAAGGGCTCTCAGGGCGCTTGCTACGGCAAAAACAGTGCGAATCGAGGAGGACGAGATTTTCTTTTGGGACGAGGAGGCGCGCAACCGGGAGTACACAGTTGCGCCGGATATTCTTGATCATCCTTTGTTTCGGCAAAGCAGGCCGAGGCGACGTAGGCGATATCCGCGCAGGCGCTGGTAGACAAACCGAGCTCAGTCTCAGAAACCCCTTCGGCCCACCTGCTGGCGCCGACCTCCTGTTCAAAACCCGGCCCGTCGCCCCGGCCCGACCCAATCCCCGGCAACCGCGAACCCCGCCAACCCAATCACCCCCGCGCGGCGCGGCAATCATGCTTTCGAACGCGGACAGCCGAAACCCGATAAACGCTTCGCCTCCCCGCCAACCCTATTCCCTGTTCCCTGTTCCCCGTTCCCTGTTCCCTGCTCCCTATTCCCTACTCCCTACTCCCCACTCCCTATTCTCGCCCTCAGCATCCAGAAGAGGCCTGTACTTCTAAAGTTCTAGCCTTACCACCTTAGTCCTAAACGAAAGACAATAGTACAGTTGACTCGTAGAATTGTGAGTCCTATGCTCTCGTGTACTGGAAAGCCAGGGGTCGATTAGAGAGCTACTATGAAATCGTCTGGATTTGTTGTCACCCTCGTTGTAAAGGTCGCGCCAACCGCCTTCAATGTGACGGACAATTGCCCGGCTTCGACGCCGTTCATTTCGGGCGATACAGCCAAATTGAACTGCATCGAGACGGTGAAGATCATCTCCGAAGGGAAGCCGCTGCATTTCTCGCAGTCTATCCGCTTCACGTTTAGCTGCACTCACAAACTGACCACTGACCACTGATCACTGATCACTGACCACTGATCTCTGATCCCTGATCCCTGTTCCCTAATCCCTGTTCCCTGTTCCCTGATCCCTGTTCCCTGATCCCTGTTCCCTGATCCCTGTTTTGCATTTAAATTCCCCCTTCCGGCGCACAATGGTCCCATGTGAGGTCCCCGATCCACGGTTCACGGTCCACGGTCCACGATCCGCGGTCCACGGTCCACGATCCCCGATCCACGGTCCACGATCCACGGTCCACGGTCCACGGTCCACGAAAAAATACCCCCCACCCCCCTAACCCCCCGGGGGTACATCTCCTCGGCTGGCAAGTCGCATAACACAATGAAAACAAGCCACATGCCAAAACGGCTAGTTACCACTCTGCCACTAAAAAGGACTCCAAAATGCGCAGAATAGGCGCCGCTTAAGCCAATTTAAGCGCCACTTAAGCCGACTTAAGGCCACTTGAGCCCGCAAAACGCCGCACTTCGCTCCTGGTGAGCGACAGATCCGATTGCGATTGGCTGAAACCTGACACCTGAAACCTGCAACCTGCTTCAGCCCGATACAATGTCTCTGTGCCCGATCAAGTCTCGCAGCCCATCATTCTTGCCGAGAATCTCACCAAAGTTTATGCGCAGGGCCGAATCCAGGTTGCAGCCGTGCGCGGAGTCTCGCTCACCGTTCAGCCGGGCGAGTTTGTGGCCATCGTCGGTCCGTCGGGCTCAGGCAAATCCACGCTCTTTTACCTGCTCGGCGGGCTCACGCGCGCCACTGAAGGCCGCGTGGTGATCGATGGCGTCGACTTTGCCACATTGAGCGACGCAGAGCGGACGCGGCTGCGCAAGCACCGCATCGGTTTCGTCTTCCAGAAGTTCAATCTGCTCTCCACGCTTACCGGAATGGGCAACATCGAGATTGCATACGCCATCAGCGGGCGCAAGGAGCCGCTGGACCGCAAGTATCTTGATCACCTGTGCGACATGCTGGCGATCCAGGGGCGGCTGGAGCATCGGCCGAGCGAGTTGAGCGGCGGCGAGCAGCAGCGCATCGCCATTGCGCGCGCGCTCATCACGCGGCCGGCCATTGTGCTGGCCGACGAGCCCACCGGCAACCTCGACACCCAGAACTCCGACGCGGTGCTGGATATGCTGAGGCGCTCGAACCGCGAGCTGGGCCAGACCACGCTGATGATCACGCACAATCCTGAGGCCGCCGCGGTGGCCGGGCGCATTTTGTACATGCGCGACGGCGCGATTGTGCGCGAGGAAAAGGGCGCCGGTAAATCCCTGGCTGCGGTTTGACCCGGTTTGGACCGCCCGGTATACTCTAACTTGCGTTACAGCGGTATCCAGTATTTGTAGAACGCCAGCGTCCGCAGCTTGAGTGGCCAGTCCCGGTCGGGAAGCCAGCAACAAACCCCGGAAACTGATGGTTGACTGGAGAGCCGCTCGAAGCGGGAGTAGCTCAGTGGTAGAGCATCGCCTTGCCAAGGCGAGGGTCGCGAGTTCAAATCTCGTCTCCCGCTCCAAACCGCCCTCCGGCGCCTGCCGGGTTGGCTACGGCGGATTGGAACGTACCCCGGATAAGAGGCAGCCCTGCCAAGGCGCGGTACCCAAGTGGTAAGGGAGAGGTCTGCAAAACCTTTATGCGCCGGTTCGATCCCGGCCCGCGCCTCCATTTCTTTCCGATGATTCTGAGGCTTCACGGTCCCTCGACGCCGCGCCGGCTCAGGATTGTCTGTCAGTTGGCCGGTCCCCAAGCCTGAACACCAACGAAGCCGCTTCGACCGGTTAAGGTCGCCCTCAAAGTCCTTCCTTAGCACGAGTGATCCGGAACACAGATAAATCCGTGCTCCCGGCAGAGAGTAAGATTTCCGCGGGAAAAGCGCGTTTGTCTCCAAATTCACGCAGGCAATGAACTTGGCCGCCGGAACCGCTGCGAGCCGTCCCTGACTCTGCGTAAGCGCCAATGCGGACGCACCATCTTCAAGCGGATTGATCGCAATGAAGGACCTGGCATTTATTGACGCTGTTCGCGGGCTCGATCCGGCTGCAATCCACGTGGAGCGCGAAGACGCGGTACCGATCCACCTGCGCCGCACCGGCAAGCGCCTCTTCGATATTGCGCTGGCGCTTCCCCTGTCCTTGCTTGCGCTGCCATTGCTCATAGTGCTAGGCATCCTGGTGCGTGTCACATCCAGGAGCCCGGCGCTCTACTGGTCCCTTCGCGTCGGTCGAGACAACCGAATCTTCCGCATGCCCAAGCTGCGCACCATGCGCGACGGCGCTCCCGAGCTCGCGACGCATCTTTTCGCCGGCGCCCAGCGGTATCTGACGCCCCTCGGAGACTTTCTTCGCCGCACCAGCCTCGATGAGCTGCCGCAGCTCTTCAGCATCCTCGCCGGCGATCTTAGCTTCGTCGGTCCCCGGCCGGCGCTCTTCAACCAGGATGACCTGGTAAACCTGCGCACCGGGCTTGGCATTCACAAACTCGCGCCCGGGCTCACCGGATGGGCGCAGGTGAACGGCCGCGACCGCCTCACGATCGAAGAAAAGGTGCGGTTTGACGCCGAATATCTGCAAAAGCAATCATTCTGGTTTGACCTCCGCATTATGGCCATGACCATTGGGAAGGTGCTTGTGCGCGAAGGTATAAGCCACTGAGGGCAGGAAGAGCAGATCACGAGCAAGTGCGTATCTTCACGGGCAATCTCAGGCCGCAGTTCGACATCGATGCCTGGCTTCGATCGCTCAGTGAGATTTGCGCTGCCCGCCAGCTGCCGTCGCAAGACCCGCGCTACGTCGCGCCCGTCTTCCACTCGTACCGGACGACCTGGTGCAGCGCTCCATTTTTCCAGTATGAGCTCACCTCTTCGCTCTGCATCTTTGCGAACGCATGGCTCAGGCTGGCAACGTCGCGCGAGAAAAACTGCGGCGCCTGGCCGGAACCTTCATTGTCTGTATCTGTGCCTATAACGGCGTTCGCCCCGTCCATCAGGTGCGTTGCGCGCGCAAAATTCGCTCTCTCGATCTCATGATTGAAGCCGCTGAGCATCACCAGCGCCTGGCCCGGCGACGATTTCGCCCCACTCGCCTTTTGCAACATGGCGCTCAGCATCCCGGCGTCGTCACTGATCAAGCAGTAGCGGCCGTCGATTGCATAAGCCAGCGGCGCAATGCCATCGAGCGCAACGTAAACCTGCTTCCCGCCTTCCTGCTTCCACTCGATTCCCAATGCGCCGGCCGTCAGATGCGGCGCCAGCGCCTGGTCGATGGCGGACTCCACATCGCTCGCGCTCCACGGCTTTAGCGATTCCAGCACAATGGCCGAGCGATAACCGACAAAGACGCCGTCGGATTGTGACGTACTCCTGTCGACAACCAGCATTGTGTCCGGCTGCTCGGCCTCAAGCAGGTTGCGCAATCCGGCCAGCTCCGCGCCCTTTGGCAGAACGGCCGCGGGCGTCGCGTCGATGCGAGTCTCAAGATCGTCTTCTCCGCCGGCCTGCGCCCCAGCCGCCACCTCGGACGGCGCCACGGTGCGATCGGTGTAATCGGCTACTTTCCGCGAGAGCAGCCGCGCGTCAATCGTCTCAAGCACACGTTCAACCCCAGGCGCTGATTCTGCGCGGTAGAATCCAGCGCCTTCAGGCACGAGGGTTGTTAATCGAGCCAAGTCGGCCTGCTCAACGCTGGCGCTCTCCGGCGACTTCGGCAACAACACGCGCTCCTCATGAAACTCTCCGCGCGTGCGGTAAAGATCGCTGACCGCGGCGCGGTAGTGGCCCATATCGGTGATGTTCTGCTGAACCCAGTAGCTGCGGAAGTATGGCGAAGGAACCAGCCGCGAGAGATCGAGCACCATGCGCAGATCGCCGGGCTTCTGGGGTGTTTGCGTAACTTCGGCAAACCATCCGTCCTTGTCGAGCGCTTGCTGGTCCTGGTTCTGCATTAATGCCAGCGCGCCCGCCAGCAGATCTTCACGAGTGGCCAGCAGCAGATAATCGCCCGAGGCGGCAAAGGCAACGGTGCGCGGAGAGCTGCCCTCGTCGCTCTTGCCCGTCGTCCGCGCGTAGAACACGGCCTCGCCCACCTTGCGTGTTTCAAAGTCATTTCGCGACTGCATTAAAGCGGTTTGCATAGCCTGCGCGTTGGGCATGTGAGCGACATACAAAAACTCGAGTTTGCCGATATCGTAAAGCGCCAGCGCGCTCTCTTTGCCTGCAATCTGATCAAGAAACGCCATGTCTGGCTTCTGTCCGGCTGCGCCGGCAAACTCATTCTGCGCGTCGGCGAGCCGCCCGAAGAGCCGGGAGCGCGAAAAGACTTCGTAGTTGTCGCTCTTCAGCCAAAGCTGTTTTTCAGGCGATGCATTCCAATCGTGAAGCAAACCGGTAAAGTCGGGCGACTCGATGTAGAGCAGCGCGCCCGACGGCATCCATGCAGCCATGGACCTCCCCGGCGCTGACGCGGATTGGAGCGCCGCCCACGCCGCCAGCGCGGCTGCAAGCGCAACGCCGCCAATCGCAATTCCCCTCGCATTTCCAGTCAGCGCAATCCGGCGCAAGATAATACCGAGTTTCGTCATTGCTGCGCTCCTTTGCTGTGGTCTGATGCCGCAATGCGTGGCCGTACAACATTGGGCTGATCGAGCGACGTCTGTATCACCGGCCTTCGGCTCGCATTCTCAACGTCCACAGCCATCCGCTCTTCAAGCGCGGTCTTATGGGATTGCAGCCGCTTAGCCTCATTCGAGTCTCCGTCCAGTGAGATAGCAGTCGCAATCCAACTCACCGCGGAAGGGAGATTTCCGGAGCGTTCGTAGATCGCCGCCAGCTCGCTTGCGACTTTGAATCTGTCGGCCCCAGGTATCTGCGAAAGCGCGGACTCACCGCGGCGTGCCAGAAAACCCTCGTCATGTTGCGCCCATTGCGGCACTGGATAGGCGGTCTCGGCGTCGTTTACCAGCGGGTCGATCGCTGCAAGAGCCATGGCATTGTGGCCGAACGCAAACTCTTTTTCGAACAGCATCAGGCGCGCTTCATCGCTGGGTCCGCAGGCAAGAGCGCCTAGCAGAATCGGCTCGGCATCTGCCGCTGTGCGCGCCGCGGCAACGCGCGCCGCCAGGTAGTACGGCCGGTTCGCCTGCTCTGGCGTGACCGGCACGCCGGATGCGAGCAGCTTGAGCTCTCCGCTTCCGGAATTCACCGGCACAGGAGCGCCATTCAGTGCCGTCGCTGCCTCCACGCGCACGCTGTAGGCAACCGAGTTATCCTGCGCAAGCTGCGCCAGCATTGCCTGCGCATCGGTAACCTTCACTCGGGCCTTCAACTCTGCGCGCGCCAGCCGCAGTTTGTATTCCGGCTCCCACGGCACGTCGTTTGCAAGCGGCGCCAGAAACTCGAGTGCCTCCGCGTCGTGCCCCGTCCGCTCCAGCAGCGATGCGGATGAGTCGAGACTGCTGTAAAGCTCCGCCGAGAGCGCAAGCGAGCGTAACTGCTCTAACGCATCCGGCATATCCGCTGCGGCCAGGTCGGCGTCAGCAAGCGCCAGGTAATCGCCCGGTGTCGCAGCGCCCGATTCCTGCCGGCGGCGAAGCACGTATTCGAGCAACATTCGCGCCGATTTGCTGTCGCGCTGCGAAAGCAGCGTCTGCGCAACGGTGTCGAAGATCTCACAATCGTCACGGAATCCATAATCGCCGCGCTCCTGGCTCGATGCGTCCTGCCTCTTCTCATATGACGCGAGCCATTCGTCCAGCTTGCCTGCATGCGCTGCGATGCGTATTTCTGCGGGCAACAACTCATCGCCGTGCCCGGCGCGCGCGTCCGGTGTCATCGCATCCAGCACCAGCGCTGCCTGGGTGTACTGCTCGTCTCCCAGGTAGTAGTCGATCAGGCGAATCTGAGTGTCGGCCAGTTCGCTCGCATGCCGCTCATCGGTCATACCGTTCTGAAGCTGCTCCGCGGTCAGCGGCCTTCGCGTCAACTCGACCTCCTTCTCAAGAACCAGCCCCCGTTGCGGCTGCGGAATCCATGACGAGATTTGCAGTTGCGAGACCACATCCGCAGGGTCCTTCGCCGCCATCACCAGATCGATGACCCACTCGATCCCCAGCTTCGGATCGTCGAGCGACGAGAATGCAGCTTCAAGCAAACCGTCAGTCTCCCACGAGCCGTTCTTGGCAATGTACGCGCGCACCACCGCATCCATCTCGGGCTTGAGCGTCAGCGCCAGTTTCTTCTCGCCAAGGTGACCGGCAATGGTCGAGAAATTGGTCCAGAAACTCTCCGGAACCGCGCGCACATCCACCTGCCGGCGCAGGATTCCAAGCGCAGTTCTCCAGTCGGCAAGCGCGCCATCATGGTCGCCGCCCGCCCACTCGATCTCAGCCATTGCATCGTAGATCCCCGCCGTGTGCGGAGAAAGTTGCAACGCCTCGCGGTACTCATTGAGCGCCTTTTCCCGCTCGCCCGCATCTGCATAAGCCTGCGCCAGCGCTCCGTAGCTGGCCAGATTCGCCGGGTCGTCTTCAAGTCCCGCGGCAATGTAGTCCTCTTCGTCGCCGCGCCCCGCAAAGCTTCGATACACACCGTAGCGCATGCCGTAATAGAACCAGGTGTGCCCGGCAAGCTGACTCGTGGAATCGAATTTCTGCGTCACCCGCTCGCCGATGGTTCGCTCTCTCACTGTCGCCGCAAACGCCGCATCAGTCGCATCCGACTTGTCGCCGAAGTAGAGCCCCAGCAGCGCGGTGTTCGCAGTCTTCCAAATCGCCGTCCGCACGCGGGCCGCGATCGCAGCAGTGCTGTGGGCCTCGTCGGAATTCGCTAACAGATAGTTCGCCGCCGCGTTGCTCGCGTCGCTTGAAGACGCACCGGCAAGCGCTTCAAGCCGCTGCGGCGCCTGCTTCAGCAACAGTTTGAAATAATCGTCACGCAGCTCGTTCATAGTCTGCGAATCGGCGCCGATGTCTTCCATCACGGCCAACGCACGCGTCTCATTCCCGCCCTGGAGATACACGTTGGCGGCGCGCACCAGCATGTTTGTCCGGCGCGAACCGCCCAGCGTGCCGGCATGCGCCTCCAGCGCGCGTCCCAATTCGTCAAAGCGCAGGCGGCCGGTCTCAAGCGCGATCAGCGGTTCAATCTGGCGTTCGGCAATTGCGCCGCCGCCGCGCATCAGTTCGGTGCGCCACTGTTCTTCCACGTCGAACAGCCCCGCCTCGTGCGCCGCGGGAATCCAGGTCTCAGCCAACTGTTCGGGCGATGCACTTGCGCGCTCCACGGAAAGAAATTGTGCAAATTCCACCTTCTCCTCCGGCGTGAAGTACTGGCCCGCGCTGCGGCCCATCTCGATGACCGCCGCGCGGAAACTGTTCCGTGCCGCAAGCTTTCGATTTGCAACCGTGCGCGCGCGCCACTCAGCGTCGGTCACTGAAGCCAGGCCGCGCTTTTCAACCTGCTCTTCCATGATGGCGGGCGAAGTGTCCGATAGCGCTTCAGTCGCATCGCGAACCGCAACCAGCGTCTGGTAAGCCTGCTGCTGATGCCGCAAACGAGTCTCAATGCGCGCGTACAACGCCGCGCCCCATGCATTGTCAGGCTGCAGCAAATCGTTGCCCGCGAGCGTCACGCCCTGTTCGGCAAACTGTCGCGCCGGATCGACGAGCCCCCACTCCTCAAGCTGTTTTGCAATCCTGAAGTCGTCGGCCGCATGTTCCTTGCGCCCGTCGCTCCAGATGGTCCTGAGCGCCCGCACCGCGAGGTCCACCTTGCCCTGCCGCACGCGCACCTTCGCTTCATCCAGAATCCACTGCGGATCTTTGTAGGTAAGCACGTAGAGCCGCTCGTAGTCGGCGCACGCATCGTCATAGCGCTGCAACTGCTCCTCAAGCTCCACGCGCTCGGTGTATAGATCGCCTCGGTCCCTGCGAATTGCGATCGCCTTGTTGTAGGCGGCGATAGCGGCCGCATCGTCGTGAAAGGCCCGCTCGGCCCGCGCTAGGATGATGGCAAAGCGCGAATCGCTGGGCGAGTCGCTGACCGCCTTGTTGCCGAATGCCACCAGCTGTGGCTCGCGGTGGTAGCGCAGCGCGTACGCGGTGGTCTCGGCCAGCAGGCCCTGGTCCTCAGGATAGGCGCTCAACAGCGCAATGTACTGGTCCATGGCGCCTTGGGAATCCTTCAAGCGCGTCAGCGCCGGAATCAGGCTGCGCTCTAGCTCAGCGATTCGCGCCTTGCGTTCATCGCGGCCCATAGGCGCGGACTTGAGTGCAGCAATCCTGGCGAGGTAAAAGTCCCGCAGACCCGCATCGTCGCCGGCACGCGCATACGTCTGCGCCATTGTGGCAACATATTGTTGATTGAACGGCGAACCGGCGAGGAGCGGAGCAATCAGCTCGCGGGCCTGCGTCGTCTCGCCAATCTGGCTGGCCTTGTCGGCAGCCTCAAGCGCAAATTGGGTTGCAAGATTCGGCGCCGCCGTCTTCTCTGCTTCAATCAGCGTTGCCACGGCGCGCGGCCGCTGTCCATCGCGCCAGTTGAAGTCCACCTCCGCTCGCACTGCGCCCAGGACGAGAGGGTTCTGGCGGTAGAGTTCATCCACGATTGCCAGCGCCTGGGCAGGCTGCTTCTGCAGTTCGTGGGCGTTGGCCAACGCGAGCTCAAGCTGCATGCGATGCACCGGATCGCCGGCCAGCGCAATCTGCTTCTCAAGCGCGGCATTGCTTTGCGCGTTCAATCCATGCGCATCGGCAATCTGCCGGATCGCGTCGAGCAGATCGGGCGAACCGGCCCTGCCAATCGCCTGATCGAGCATCGCGGCCAGCTCGTCGCCGCGATGCTGCGCCAGCAGCACGTCCACGCGCAGATTGAGAGCCGCAAGGGACGTGCCGCCGGCAGCCAGGGACTGCGCGGTCGCAGAGTCGACCGCATCGCGCGTGGCGGGCCGCGCAGCCAAAGTCAGCAGCCGGTTGCGCGCATCGGAGCTGCCGCCGCTGGCAAGTGAGTCCAGCGTATACTCGCGCACCGCGGCAGCCGCATTGCCTATATTCTCGTCAATCGCGCCGGCCTCGTAACCGTAGAGCGAGGGTTGATGAAATCTCTCGCGCGCGGCGTCGATCTCTTTGAGAGCCTCGTCAAACCTGAAGTAGTCCCAGAAAACCGTGGCCGCCTGCAGGTAGCCGTCAGGCGACCCGGGATGCGCGCCTGGCATCTGCTGCCAGAAATCGGCGGCGTCGCTCATGCGGCCGCGGTCGGCGTAGATGTCACCGATGTGCGCCAGCCGCTCGGTATCGCCAGGCGAAGCGAGCAGAAGATTCTTTTCAACGGCGACAGCGCGATCTGTGTTTCGCGGATCGAAGTATGCCAGCGACCGAAACACATTCGAAGCCTGTTCGCCGATCTCCCGCTCGGCCGGGTAGGCCGACGCAAGCTGGCCGGCGAGCGGTGCGCTCCGCTCAAAGTGCGAAGACCAGATCTCCGCTTTGGCCAGCTCGTTCATCGCGGCGTAATCTCTGGCGTCTGCCGGATGCGCTACGTCCCGCGCATCGACTTCGCGCTCCAGTTGCGCCATCTCAGTCTTGAGCCGGCCCGTCCTGCTCAACTCCTCAAAGAACTCCGACTCAAAACCGGGCGACTCAAACCAGCACTGGCGCAGCAACTCCGAACGTTTTTCCTGGTCGGCGGCCAGCCGCGTGTTGTATGCGTTCAGCAGATTCCTGACAAAGACCAGATCGTGCGGAAAGCGCTGGTGCGCGTAGAGATTCACCTGCAGATAAAACTGGGGCTCGCTCCGGTTCACGCGGGCAAAGTAGGTTTCGAGGTCCGTGCCCTGAAACGTGTCCACCACCTGGCGCGTAAGAGCCACGTACTGCATATACTTGCTCTGGCGCAGGTAAAACCGCGCCAGCTTGTCGTACCAGCTCTTGTCAGGGAACTTTTCCATCGCCCGCTTGTACACTTCCTCTGCCTGCTGGTCGAAGCGGTTCTGGACAAGGAACTGCGCCAGACGTTCGTAGATGCCGGGATCGTTTGGATCGCGGTCGACCTCGCGCCGCAAAACGGCCAGCGCCTGCGGCAATTGCTGGCGGGAAGTAAGCCGCGCAAGATATCGCTCGAGCACCTGCGCGTATTCGCTTGCCGGCGACGGCGCACCCTGCGCGGTTGCTGTAGCCGGCGCAGCCTGCAATGCGCGTTCCTGCGACAAGTCCTGGGGCTGCGAAGAAGCCGGCGAGTTGCCGGAGCTATTCTCTGTTTCTGAAGCATCTGCGTTCTCGCGCACCGCTTGCCGGGATTGAGATTCGGTTGCGAGCGGCACGCCTCTGGCCGCGACAGCCAGCTCGCCCAGCATCCGGTCGTAGATTCCGAACTCGTCCTGCGCCCGGTTCTCGCGGGCATAGGCATCGGCAACTTTCATCGCCACTCCGTAGCGGTCCGAGCCCATGGGGAACTGCTCAAGATATGCGTTGCCCTCGCGAATCACGGCATCGCTCAATCCGTAGTTGGCGTAGGCGTTGATCAACTGCGCATGCAGGCCGGCCCGCTCCGGCGCAGCAGGAAACTTCTGATCGAGGATTGCGAGCAGTTCGGCCGCCTTGGCGCGATGAAAATACGGTTGCGCGCGCACTTCCTCGTCGTGCGCCTCGCTCTCGGGATTCGTCGAGTTGAAAAACAGCGAAAGAATGCCGTTGAAGTAGCCCGGGCCCGTGTCCATGGTGGCAATGTCGCGATACATCGCCAGGTTTCCCGCGCCGAACTGGATGGACTGGCCGGGCGAGGTCAGCAGCAGCTCGATCAATCCGCTCAGTGCAACCTGCTGCGCAGGCTCTCCACGCACGCTGCCGGCCGCATTGTTCAGCGCAAAGTAGTAGCGCGCCGCCTCGGCGGGATCTTGCGCGCGCAACGAAAGTTGCGCCAGGGTGTCGACTTCCTCCGCACTCCACGCAGCGTGGCGCGAATCCTTGCTTTGGCGAAAATCTGCAAGCGCCTGGCGCGCCGCGTCGAGACGGCCCTCCTCTTCGTATAGCCAAAAGATGCGCGCGGCCGCATTCAGATCGTCGGGATTCTTCCGGAGCCGCTCCCGCGCACCGGTCAGAAACTGCCGCTCAGCGTGCGTCTGCTTCAGCAACTCCGCGTAGCTCGCAATCAGTTCATCGGGCCAAAGCGGCTGAAAGCCATGGTCGTAAACCGCCAAGGCCTTCTCGGCTGACCCGCCGCCATACTCGACAAGCGCCGTCGCCTTCACCGGGAACACAGAGTCAGAAGGGAAGGCCTGCTGATAAGCGGCGATCGTCTTGCGAGCGTCGTCAAAGCGCTTTGCACCGGTCAGAAAGCTGAATTCGTCGCTATATACCGAAGCAGCACCGGGATAGCGCCGAACCCACGCCTGGTAGATGTCCGCGATCTCTCCATCGCTGAGCTCGGCGTCGCCTTTCAACCGGAGAATGCGTTCAAATGCCTTCCACGAACGCTCGCCGCGCACATCGGAATTCTGTTGGTCACCAGCAGCCGGAGCCGTAGCCACTTCCATCAGCACCGCAACCTCATCGCGCCAGCGCAGGCGCCGATGATAATAGTCCGCCAGCTCCAGCTTTGCGCCGGCAGGGTCGCTGGCATGTGCCGAATACTGTTTCCAGTCAGTTTCGGCTGCGGCAAAATCCAGCGCCTGCTCATCGGCGCGCGCGCGCAGCGCATACAGTTCCGCCTTTTGCGGCGATTGTTTCAGCAAGTTGCTGAGCTCGGCGCGTGTCTCGGCCGGCGGCCTCGGATACATCACCTTCACGCCGGCGGCATCCATCGCGCGAAAGAGCGCATTCTCAATATCGCCGCCGGCTACGGCGAACTGCATCCACTTGGGCAGCTCGGCACGAGCCGCCAGCAGCACTGCAAAACTTGCCGGCAGCAAGGCCGCCGCAACTGCCACGGCAACGCGCAGGGCATTGCGCCGGGGCGCAGACGATCTACGGAAGCACTTCAATGGGCACCTCCCCGGTTCCAAGGTTGTGCGCAATGTCTTCGGCGGTAACGGTAAGTTTGTACTCGCCGGGCGGCAACGACGGCGGAATCGTAAGCGTGCCCGTGTTGGTTCCGGCCGCAGGGTTCCAGCGCAGGCTCACCGGCGCGGCCCCGTCGATGTGCGCAATCAGGTCGCGCGTGCTGGCCGAGGCGCCTGCCTTGATGTTGATTGGCTGGCCGCGGTGGAACTCGCTGCGATCGAGCGAAATCTTCACCGTGGGCGGCGTGCTGGCAATCACGAATGTCTTCGCCTCGCGATAGATGTTGCCGCGCTTATCGCGCAGGATCAGCCGCACGCTGTAGGTGCCGTCTTTCATGTCGACCGGTGCAAGAAAGCGCGTCTGCCACACGTCATCGTCGCTCAGGTAGCGCAGCGGTGTGGTCAGGCCGAAGGGAAAAAGCGCGATCACCGAGACGATGGATGGGTCAGTGTGCACGCGCAGCACAGGATCGCCCGGCCGGATCACGCGCGGCCGGAGCAGTGCCCTTGGAACCGCCAGAAACGACGTGTACGGCGTAACGAATTTGTACTTGCGCGAGAGGCGAATGATCTCATCCACCGCGGCGCCGGTTTCACCGTTGCGCGCAATCTCCTCGAGCAGCGCATTCACGCGCGCCTGCGCCCACAGCCGCGGCAAGCCGGGGTGGTCAAGCTCCTCGACGGGAAACGCGGTACGAGCAGTCGCGTCGAGCGGCGCTCCATCGCGAAGGGCGCGCGCCTCAAAAGCCACCTTCTTTGCCGGCTGCAGGTACTCGCCCACCCAGGTTGCCTCAGAACCGGTATACACCGCGTCGTCGAGCTGGTAGATTTCCTGTGCCGCGGCCGGCGGCGTGAGCGCAAGGCCGAGCTGCGAAACCGGGCTGCGCACAATCTTCGAAAGAAAAACATCGAGCTTGGCGTCGAGCGGTTCGGTCGAGAGCACGCTCACCATCGCGCCGTCGTTCTTCGCCAGCATGCGCATCAGCGTCAGGTTGGCGTCGTCGCCCACTGCAAAGACTTCAGTTCGCGGACGATTCGCGGTCTGCTTCCATTGCTGCGTGTACGCCGCGGCGATTTTGCCGTCGGTCAGCGTGCCGCGATCGGCGTCTCCGTCGCTCAGCAGGACAATGTAGCTGTTGGGCTCGGCGCATTGCGCAAGGCCCGCTGCCAGACCCTTGCTCAAATCGGTTCCGCCACGCAAACGGCTCGCGCGCACAAAGTTCAGCGCATTTTGAACTGTCGCCGGATCGGCGGCCGTGGGATGCGGCTGAAATGCAACCACGTCCTGGTTGAAAAGCAAAACGTTGAAGTGGTCCTGCGGCCGCAGAACGAGGAGCAGTTTTTCAAGAGCGCCATAGCTGCGCTCCAGCTTCTCCCACTGCATCGAGAGTGAATTATCGAAGAGCACAACAATATTGCGCGGCGCGCCGGTGTCGGCCTGTGCGCCCGCCTGCTGCGCGCCTCGGCCTTCGCCCACCAGCACGCTGGCCTCAAAGAAACCCGGCTGGCTCGCGGCCTTCTGCGGCGAGATTTCGTCGGGCTGCGGCTCTTCGGCCCGGGGATTCCGGTAGGTGAGCACGCTCAACTGATCGGAGTTCGCAGCATCGATCTTCCAGCTCGTGGAAAGATCTTCGGTAAAGTTCACGTTGGAACCTTCAAGCGATCCCCGCACCATGTGCCCATCGTTCTGCGCGATGGTGAGCGGCAATGTTTTCGACAGCACCTGAAAATCCTGAATCGCGAACAGCGAGCTTAAAGTGAAATTGATCTTCAGATGGCCAGCCGACTGCTGCTGGTATGCGTCGGGCCTGAGCGGAAATGCGAACTGCGATTGAAAGCTGTTGACGTCGATCTTCTGGTGATATTCGAGCTCGAGCCGCTTGGTTCCGTATGCCGGAATAGGCGCGATATGCGCTGAAAACAGCATCGACTGCCGCGCGGAATCCTCAGTGCGCTCGCCCATCTCCAGCAGTCCGGGGTCGAGCTGCTGCGCGCGCACGTCGTCATAAATCTCTCGCGCCTTCCGCCGCGTAAGGATGACGGCGGGAATGCGAACGGTTCCGTCCCACACGGCAAAGTCAGAGACCGTGCTGCCCGTCGGCAGAGCGAAGACGTAGTTGCCCTCCTGCGGCATTCCAGTGTGGTTCGAGAAGATTTCGAGCACAAAGACGCGCGCATCGCCGTTCTCAATCGTTATGTCGATCTGCATCTCGTCGAGCGACAGAATCCGCGGATCGGGCTGCGTGCTGTTGCCGGGGATCAGCACTCCCGCATCGGCGCATCCCACGCGCGTGACCACGCAAAGGGCAGCGGCCACAAGCGCCGCAAGCAGGCGCGTAGGTTTCGTTGCTCTGCTTTTCATTGCGCCAGGCTCCTTTCAGCAATGCGAACCAGGCCGTTGTCAGTGCCGATGTAGATCTCGCCATCGCGCTCGGCAAGCGCGGTTACGTTCATTGACGGCAGGCCGGCCGTCCACTGGCGCCATCGCCCCGTGTCGCGGTCGTAGATGTAGAGGCCATCGCTCAGCGTCCCTGCAAGCACATGCGAAGCCGTCACGAGCATCGTATTGGGGTTCACTTCCATCGCCCGCGTCGCGTGCTCGAATGCCGCGAACTGACTGTCGGCTCCGAGCCGCATCACGCCTGCTCCGTACGTGCCTACAAACCACTCATCGCCCACCGGAACAATCGCCGTGATCCAGTTGTGCCTGAGCGTGGAGTTCGCGACGGTGAAATTGCGTACGACATTCTTGCCCTCGAAAAGCGAAATGCCGCCGAGCGTTCCGGCCAGCACGCGATTCCGGCTTACTCCCAGCGCGTACACATGGTTGTTCACCAGCCCCTCAAACGCGTATAGGCTTTCGGCGCCCTCGCGGTCCAGGAACGTGATGCCGGCAGGCGTGGCAAGGGCCAGGCCGTCGCCGTAGTTCTCAACATCGGTCACATCCTCGGCGATGATGCCATCATGCTTGCCCAGCACGCGTTCCAGCTTTCCGTGCTCGTCAAACAGGGCGAGCCCGTTGGCTGTCGCCACGTCAATGCGCGCGTTGCGATCGTCGGCAAGAATGCGATTCACGCAGAAGATGTGCTCGTCCTCGCGGTGCGCCACCCTCCTGACGTCTGAGCCCATGATGGCCACATCGAGCCCGCGATCGAAGTAGCCGATCCACAGCGCGCCATCCGGAGCAAAGGCAAGCGCCGAGATATTGCTGTCGCTTAACAGCGGCCGCGGGCCCTCCACCACGGGGCGCCATGTGTTCTCTCCGCCGCTCCTCTCCAGCAGCCCCTCATTGGTGACTGCTACCAGCCCATCCCGGGTGTTGAAGAAGGCGCTCGCTACTGCAGCATTTTGCATCTTCCCGGCTCCAGCGCCCTCCGCGCGGATGCGCCGGTCAACCCTCCCGCCTTCAATCGGCCCGGCATCGAGCGGAACACTGACAATGCCTTCGTCGACGGTGCCCACAGTGAGCGTTCGACCGTCCACGGCCAGGGC
>Ga0326727_10009168_pt1 | contig 24540 bp, 20 predicted proteins | sample MB2enrmetagenome_FD_207643 | JGI IMG/M metagenome (GOLD analysis project Ga0326727, IMG submission 207643) | Lab enriched peat soil microbial communities from McLean, Ithaca, NY, United States - MB29MY | ecosystem: Environmental > Terrestrial > Soil > Wetlands > Peat | place: USA: New York... | reverse complement strand
TGTCGGGCTTCACTTGGGCAGGCGTTCTGGCCTGGGATGATATCCGCACGGTCGACTATCTTCTGACCCGGCCCGAAGTGAATCCCAACCGCATCGCCTGCGTGGGGCTGTCGGTGGGAGGCTACCGAACGAATTTCCTCGCCGGCTTGGATCCCCGTATCAAAGCGGCCTGTGTGGCGGGTTGGATGACCTCGTGGCGGGATCTGGTCCCCGGTTTCGAGCCCCACACGATCATCTCGGGAGTCACACCCGGCCTGCTGAAGTACCTCGATTATCCTGATGTGGGATCACTCACCATGCCCAACCCGCTCATGGTCGTGCACGGCTGGCGCGACGGCCTGTTCTCGACCCAGGGCGTGCTCTCCGCTTTCAGCACTCTGCGCCAGTGTTATGAAGCGATCGGCAAACCGGAACGCTTCACCACCTATACCTACGACGGTCCGCACAAGTTCCCCGCCCGCGCCCAGCAACTTATGCTGGAGTGGTTTAACCGGTGGGTGTAACTAGCCTCGCTTGCTCTGCCCGATGAGGAACGCGGCAAAGATGAGCACGGCGCTTCCGGCGATCATGCGGAGGAACGCTGCCCGGCTGGCTTGTTTCCACTCTGCCAGCAGAACTCCCCAGGCATTGGAGGTGAGAATAATCAAGGCGACGAAAACCGGCCACCCGAAACTGCTCCCCAGCGAGCCCAGGCCAAAGGCGCTGCGCCCGTAGACAAACACGCTGGCAATCCAAAGCAGACTCATGGCGGGCACCTGGAGCGCGTCACGAGTGCGCATCCCCGCGGCGAAGACTGCGGTCGAATGTTCACGGACGGCGCGCCCCAAACAGTATCCGGCCTGTACCACGGAAGCCGATGAAAGGAATACTGCCCAGGCAAGATAGATTTCGACCGGGAACCCCTGTTTCGAACCCGCCCCCGCGCCTTTGCTGAGAAGGGAAGTTCCGTACTGAATGCCGAAATTGAGCGTGGGCGCCAGGACGCCCCCAACAATAGCGATCAGGAGTCCCAGATGGAACCGCTTGGCACTGGAACTGCCGGCCTCGCCTTTGCTCCCGCCGGCCTGAGCGCACAAGATGACTCCCGCCACCATCAGGGCGAGTCCCAGAACGAAAAACCAATCTCCTTGCGATCTCAATTCGAATGCCCCTGCCCATAACAGAGGCAGCAACGCCCCTAGCACGATCGAGAGCCCCAATTGGATAGCGAATCCGAGCGCGATTCCGAGCAGGTCCACGGCGATGCCGTAAAGCAACGAGGCGATGCCAAACAGCACTCCCCACCCGATTAAGATCATCCAGCCCCGCGCCGGGACACGGCTCAGAATCGCGCGCCAGCCCGGGACGGCCGCCAACACAACGATCCATGGCATGGCGCCCATCGCCAGCAGCGAATGCAGGGTCCAGATGTGGTTAAACTTCCAGACGCGCGTCGTCTTCAAGGGGACCGCGAAACTGCCGTTCAATAACCCCGCCAGAACGATCCCAGCCCAACTCAACATGAATCAGCCCTCGGATGTAGAGCGGGCGCCTCGCCCGCTGTGGCGCGGGCATTCCTTCGCTTCGCTCAGGACAGGCTCTGCCCGCGACGTTGTGCGTGGGCGGGACGCCCCCGCGCCACCGTTTACCGCATACGCGGCGCGACCCTGGCGATGTAATCGTCAAACACCTGACGATTGTTATCCGGACCGACCGTGGTTACATTGGGAGAAACAAAGGCTCGGAATTTCACGCCGCGTTTCTCAAGCCCGGCCGCAATCTCTGCCGTCAGAGCCATGGAAATGGCAATCACCGCCAGGGTGGAACTGGCGCCCACCGGAATGCCGGCCACGTCAACGAGAGAATCCCGCGGAGGGCAGCAGTTGTCGATCACCACGTCGCCCAAATCCGCGAGTTTCTTGCCGCTGGAATGCGTGGTCTTGGCAATTCGCGCGTTGTCGAGCGAGGTGACGGCGACCACCTTCAACCCCAGCGCTTTGGCGTGCAGGGCCACATCGATTCCTGCGGCGTTCAGTCCACCGTGCGAGTAAACCACCATGGTGTCCATCGTCTCAAACTTGAAGTTGCTGAGAAACGTGGCGACGTATCCTTCCGTCCGTTCCAGCTTCAATAATTCGCGGACGCCGCCCGAGCCCAGCACTTGCGTCCACATCAGCCGGGCGTCCATCAAAGGATGAAAACCGGCAAAGCTGCCGTAGCGTGGGAAGACATCCATGATCGGAATCACCGAATGCCCGCTGCCAAACAAATGAACCAATCCCCCTTGCGAAATCGAGTCGGCGCAAAACTCTGCCGCCTTCCGGATGTTTCCGGCTTGCGTGGAACGAATCCGGTCGTAAATCTTCTGTGCTTCTGCGAAATACGTTTCTGCTGACATTATCCTGTTTCCTCCATTTTTAGTAAGGCATACCGTGCTGCGCCTAGAATCCCGGCCTGCTCTCCCAGGCGCGATATCACAATGCGAACTTGCTTTCGGGCCAGCGGCTGGCCCCATTGGCGCAAAGCCTTGCGGAGCGGCGCGAGGAGCGGGGTTCCGATACCCGCCAACCCGCCGCCCAAAACCACCACCTCGGGGTTCAGCAGGCACACGATATTGGCCACTCCCAAACCCAGAGTCGTGCCGATCTCGTCCAGCACTCGACGGGCAGCCTTGTCGCCGCGGCGCGCCGCGGCTGCCACCACTTCGGCTGTAATCCTCGCCTGGATTTTGGAATCCGGAAGACCAGTGATCTGCGATGTGGAATCTCGAATTGTGTTGTTCTGAGATTTGGAATCTGGAATTTGGAATCTGAAATCGTGCCTTGGCATTTCGCCGCTGCCGCCTTGTGCCCGGGCGCCCATCAGTCTCGCGTGGTCTTTTTGCCAAGCCGACTTCCCTAGCCTGGCCACCGCCGGACCGGCGCCCAATGCCTCAAAACATCCCACCCGGCCGTATTCCGGCTTCCACTGGCGGTCAATCACCATCCAACCCGCCGCTCCGGCGACGCCATGGGCTCCGGGAATCAACCGCCCCTCGGAGATCAGCCCGGCGCCTATCCCCGTTCCCACCGTCAAGAAAACCAGATTCCGGACCCGCCGTTTTGCCCCTAAACCGAGCCAGGCTTCAGCTAACGCCTGCACGTTGCGGTCGCTTTCGACAAAGACAGGACGTTGCAGGGCATTTCCCAGAAGCTGTCTCAAGCGGACCTTTGACCAGCCGGGCAAGTTCGGCGCCCACACAGTTTCTGCTCGCGGATCAAATGCCCCGGGCACTCCCACCCCGACCGCCCGTATGCTTTTCCAAGGAAATTTCGCCGCGCTCACCGCGGCGTGCGCCGCGTCGAACAGCGCGGCCAAATCTGTCTTCGCGCCTTGGGCGGGCGTCGCCACCCGTACGCTCGAGAAGAGTTTCCCCCGCGAATTGACAACCCCGGCGGCGATTTTCGTTCCGCCGAGGTCCAGACCTAGAACAAGCTCGCTAGTCACTATTCTTCGCCCTCCAGCCTCTCCGAAGGGGTGGGGAACACATCTCATCCGTCGGCTGACGGACTAAGTCGCAATGCAACGCAAAGCAGGAGCCCATGTTTTTCTTTGCGAGCTTTGCGTTCTTTGCGCCTTTGCGTGAAACCGGCTCTCGCCTCGAAAGTACAATTCACCCCGTCGCTCATTTGCGGTCCAACCGAACAACCCAAATTCCTTGAGCAGCCAGCGGAGCTTCGATCGCTAACCCATCGCCAGACTGACGAAATGAAACTTTTTGATCGCTGTTCAAGCTCCGAGCCTCGCGCACTGGCCACGCGACGCGAACCGAAATCTTCGCCGCGGCGGCACGCTCAGAGTGGTTAAAAGCAAAGAGGAATTGTACATCCTTTCCCTCCAGCCGCCGAACTTCCACTTGGCTGCTGTTCTCGCCCGAGACGGTCACTTCCGGCTCCACGCCCGCGGCGCGAGCAAAGCTCAACAGCATTTGTTTCGTCGCCTCGTCGTGCAGCCGCTGGAAGGCCACGGCCAGGAACGATCCCACCAGAATCGCCTTCCCCTTGCCATAGCTGTTCTCGACGATGGCGGGCGCGCCGTCCGCGAAGCGGGCCAGCACGCGCGCGCCGGGCAGGGGTTCCAATTCCTCCTCGAACGCCGTCGCCGCAGCGCGCGTGCCGGGCGCGCAACCGGGCAGCCCGGCGTTAGGCTCCAGGATAACTTCCGGCTTCTCGACCGGGCGGATCACTTTCTCGCGCGCGCCGAATACCTCTGCCAAGCCCATGCCCGGCACCTCATCGCTGGAAAAGCCGCGCTCGTCGTTCCAAGCCAGGCGCGCTTCCGCCACCACGGTTCCGCCGTCGCGGATGTAGCGCTGCACTCCCTCGGCCACATTTCTCGAGAGCATCACCGGAAAAGGCAGAAACAGAATCTTGTACTGGCTTAGTTTATCGCCCACCACGTCCATGGGATGGACGAAGTCTACGGGGATCTGCTGTTCGAAGAACGCCCGGTGCACGCCCTCGAGCGAATCGCGCGTGGCGTTTCCCAGCTTCGAGAGCGAAGGCTCCGAGCCGCCCACCATGTAAGAGAGCCGATTGAAGAGGACGGCTACCTGCGCGCGGGCAGGCTCGCTGGCCAGCAGGTCGCCGCTGTTCTGCGCAATCTCCTGTGCCACCTTGCCGGCGGCGCGCGCCCGCGGCGTCAGCGTGCCGTCCAGGTTGATCAGGCCGTATCCGTTCGATTCGTAGCCGGAGCTCATCGGGTACCACGCATACACGGCAATCTCCCGCGCGCCGTGCGAAAGCACTTTCCACATCCAGAACTCTTCATCGTGCGAGTCCACAGGCTCTGCGATGCGCATACCCGTCACGCCCTGGCCGGCCTGGAGTTCGCCAATCCAGAAGCCCTTGCCGGAGCTGTGCCCCGCGGAGCGCGTGAAGTCCAGCCCCGCGGCCAGCATCTGGTAAGACCACGGGTGCGTGGACTCGGCGTGCTTCGGATAGAGCGAGGTCCCGAAGAAATCGGCGCTCGCCGACATCTTGAAATCGTCGGGTTCGCCGAAGCCGTCCCTGGGCGATGTGAAGAGCGCCGGCCCCGCCGCGTGGCTGGTGATGGCGTGCGCGTGGTCCTGGCTGCGGATGGCCTCGACGCGTGTGCGCAGGTCCCCCGCCAGCTTGTCGTCGATATAGGCTCGCCAGTCGAGGTAATCGGTGTAAGAAAGAATCGTCGAGGCGCGCGGCGGCTCCACCTGTTCCCAGCGCTCGAAGCCGCGATACCAGGCGGCATTCAGCGCCTCGAGCGCGCCGTATTTCTTCTTCAACCATTCCCGGAAGCGCGCCTGGCTCGATGGACAGAAACAGAATTCGGGATTGCTGAGATAAGGGAATTCAGCCCAGTTGATCACGTGCGGCTCGCTCCAAACGTCCCACCCGTAGAGCGCCGAAAACTTGTTGGCCTCGCCCGAGAGGGCCTCCAGAAACTTCACGATCGCGCTCCGCACGCCGTCATGATCGATGCAAAACCCCGGGGCGGCCTGCGAAATAATCACCGCGCCGCTGCGGTCCACAAACTTTCCCTCGGGATACTTCTCGCCCACCCAGTCGGGAGCGGAATCGAGATAGATCTGCACCACCACGCGCAGTCCGCGATCGTGGGCAAGCCGCATCAAAAGATCAAGATTCTGGAATTCGAACTCACCCGGCTTGGGCTCCGCCGTCGCCCAGTCCACCCAGCACTTCACGGTGTTGAAGCCCACGGCTTTGATTTGATCCAGATCTTTTCCCCAACGCTCAGCGCTGCCGGCGTCCACGCGCTCCAGCATCGGCGCGCGAGCTTTTCCGCCGCCGTACCATACGGCCACGGGATAAAAAGAATCGCCGCCGGCAGCCTTAGCGGCTTCCGGCCCTCGCGCCGAAACAAATTGAGCGAGCAGAAGAACCCCGACCGCAGTTCTCAGAAGCGTGTAGCGCGGACCTCCGCTTATGAGGTCCGAGGCTCTTCCTGATTTCTGGAGACATAAACGTTTCATGGCACACACCCCAAAATTTCAAGCCGTCAGTATATACAGCGCTGCTCGGCCGCCGCAACCAAAACGACCTTCTCCGTGTCCTCCGTGACTTCGAAGCCTCAACACTGAGAACACGGAGGATCTCAGTGAGCTCTGTGTTCAGTCTTTCGAGGCACAGAGAGAGATCACGGAGAAGACCTCTTCGCAAAATAACAATGTCCCGTGAACTAGTGCTACAGATCGTCGCTCGCGGCCAACCGCGCTTTCAGAGTTGCTTGCGGTGTCATTCCCAGATCTGAGGAAGACCTTTGCCCCATTAAAGTTGACAGGGAGTAACTGCAAACTTAGAGTGGGACCAGGAACTGAAGGAAAGCTCTTATGACTGGGATCCAGTTTGTCACCGACGAGAAGGGCCGCAAGGTGGCCGTTCAGATTGACCTGAAAAAATATGGCGCCTTGTTGGAGGATTTCTTGGACGGGTTGGTTTCACAATCGCGCCGCCATGAAAAGGGGATACCGCTCGGGGAGATTAAAGCAGACCTCGCGAAACGCGGGCGACTACCAGGATAACTAACCCGTCGAGGTCAAGCCTATGTGTGAATCGCAGGCCCCGGGTCACGACCGGTTGCGCGGACCTATTGTTGTTCTCATCTCGCTGTTCTTGATTTCCAATGCGTACGCTCAGGAGCGGCCTTGTGCACGCGACGAAGAGCTTCGCGCAAGCAATGAGGCGGACACGCTTCGCAGTTGGGACGCCCTCTACAAATCGTATATGCTATACCGACAGTGTGACGATGGCTCCATTGCTGAGGGTTACAGCGAGTCCGTCGTACGTATCCTGGTTGACCGCTGGAGCACATTGCCTCGACTGGCCACGCTTGCAAGAAGGAATGCTCCCTTCCGGCGTTTTGTGGTCAATCATCATGTTGATGCCACCGTCAATTGCGATGATCTTGAACAGATCAAGATGAACGCAAATACCCAATGCCCCCAAAATTTGGGCGCCCTTTGCGTAGACCTGGCAAAGGAAGCAGGTGATGCCCTCAAAGATTGCCCATGGTTAGGAATAAGGTAGCGGGTAGCGAGGACCTCCGCTTTTGAGGTCCGCGGCTCTTCCTACGTTCTGAGGATATAGACGATTCATGGCACAAGCCCCAAAATATCAAGCCGTCAGTATATACAGCGCGGCAAAGTCGCAACCAAATGCAGATCCTTCGCTCCGCTCAGAATGACATGTCATCCTGAGCGAAGCGAAGGATCCGCTTTTCTTCGCGCGCCTCGAAGTCAAGCCACCGGCGCGAGGTATACGAGTGACAACTCACGCCCTACCGGTCGCACCAAACCTCATTGACACATCACGCCGCTGAGCCATAGAATCCCCCCATGAAAACCATCTTTCGGACGGCAATACTGGCCTTACTCGTTGGAATCGCGGGGTTGACAGCAGCAGGCCCGCCGACCGCCCAACAAGTGCTCGAGAGCGCCAAAGCGCAAGCCGCCGCGCAGCACCGCAATGTCTTTCTGATTTTCGGCGCCTCCTGGTGAGGGTGGTGCAAGCGCCTCGATAGGTTTATCGAGGCTCCCACAATCCAGCCCATCTTCGCCCGGCATTTCGTGATCGCCCGCATCGACGTGCAGGAGCGCGGCGACAAGGCCAACCTCAACACGGCTGGAGGCGAGGCGCTCGAGGCCCAATTCGGCTCCAAAGGCCCCGGCCTGCCCTTCTTCGCCTTCCTCGGCGAACTCGGCGAACTGATTGCAAACTCTAATCGGCCCGTTCCCGGCAAACCCGATGGCGAGAACATCGGCCATCCCATGGCGCCCGAAGAGGTTGACCATTTCATGTGGATGCTCAGGAAGGCCGTGCCCGCGCTCTCTCCCGCAGACGGACAGTTGATAGAAACGTATTTGCGCAATCAAAAGAAATAGCGGCGGCATCACGCGGGTGAGGGGAATCAGTGATGTCCACCCACGCGGGGCCAACGCTGCCGCCTGGGACCTCTAGGACGCGCGGTTCGTGGTTCATATTCACACCTTAGCCGTTTGCAATGCCCGCTGAGATTCCGAAGTGTTATACTCCCCCTCTGCCTCCGCTCCGGCGCAGGAGTTGGGGAAACTCGGAGGGCGGCGTGGCGCTGGCGCTCGGCAGCTTGCAGAAAGCAGTTTCGGCCTTAGCCGCCGTCCTGGCTAAGAGCGACGATGTCGAGTTCATGAACAGTCTGGATGGCGTCGCTCGCAACGCCATCAAGGCCGGTGTAGTCCAGCACTTTGAATTCACTTACGAACTTTGCTGGAAATTCATCAAGCGCTGGTTGGAAACAAACATCAGCGCCGGAGTCGCCGATGGCGTGACGCGGCGCGAACTTTTCCGCCTCGCGGCAGAGAATCGCCTGCTGGACAACGTCGATCAATGGATGCGCTATCACGAAGCGCGAAACCTGACCTCCCTCATTTATCAGCCCGAGATCGCCGAGAGGGTCTACAACACCGCCCATGAGTTTGCCCGTGATGCCGCGCATCTGCTGGCGGCCTTGGAAGCGCGCAATGATTGATCTTTCCCCTCAGCATCTCCAGACTGTCCGAGCCATCCTGGGTCAACATGTCCCCAACTGCGAAGTCCGCGCCTTCGGCTCGCGGGTCAATGGGCCCGCGAAGAACTACTCCGACCTTGATCTGGCCGTTGTCGCACCCACCAAACTGAACCGCGAGACACTCCGCCACCTCAAAGAGGCTTTCGAGGAATCCGATCTCCCGTTTCGCGTCGACGTGCTCGACTGGCACGAAACCTCACCTGAGTTCCAAAAAGTGATTGAGAAGGCCTACGAAGTCATCCAGGCGGGTAACTAGGACACTTTGCCCTCCTGATAGGGACTACTTGTTTGGACTATTTTTTGCTTGACAAAAACCTCATGCCATGCTAGGCTATGACCGTAGGGATGGGGACGGCTCCAAGGCCGGGCCGGGAAGGGCTTCCCGATCGGTTGGGGGGGAACGGAAGAAGGTTACACAAATGGGGGGAACGAACTCAGTCCTCTGCCGCGAAGGAGGGCGCCCGCCAGGAGCGCTCCAGCGGGGGAGGCCAGTTCAGCGACAAAATGTGGCCGATGCCCGAACGAAGCGAGGCTGTATCGTCGATAACTCGGGGAACAAAGCGAGAATGTCTATGAAAATAAAGGATGAGGCCGAGGAAGTCAAGGAGTCGAGGAGTCGAAGAGTTGGACGGCAGAAGGCAAGAGCCGACAAATAGTCATAGTCACACTCTGAGAAGCGCCGCTTGGCTTCTCAGCTCCTCAACTTCTCGACTCTTCGACTCCGGAATTGAACGAACGAACCGAGAATGTCTATGAAAACAAAGGATGATGGCAAGAAAGGCGAGAAGTCAAGGAGTCGAGGACTCGAAGAGTTGGACGGCAGAAGGCAAGAGCCGACAAATAGTCACAGTCACACTCTGAGAAACGCCGCTTGGCTCCTCAGCTCCTCAACTTCTCGACCCTCCGACTCCAGAATTGAACGAACGAACCGGGAATGTCTATGAAAACAAAGGATTGCTCTCAAGCGCCCGCGGTTTGGAACGGCAGCGGGGCTGCCGAGCGGCGCTTTGTTCCAGGAGATTCAAAGAGGTCTGCTTAATTGCGATTCGACGGGGGCAACTTCGCTGCTGCACACCAAGACTCGCGGAACAAAGCGAGGATGTCTATGAAAACAAAGGGTGGCCAGCTGATATCACGCCACGATGCTCCTATGCCTATGAAAACACTGCACTTATAGAGTAATTCCTGTATAGTATTGAAAATAAACGACTTAAATTAATCACTCCTCTGGCTCTTGCGGTGGCATCTTGAACGCCGTAGGTTGGGCGTAGTCGCGCAACCCCACCGTGGTAGGCGCGGCCAAGTCAATGAGGCGATCGATATCGAAGTCCTTGAACAGATCCAGGCAGAAGAGCTCCGGCGCAGCCCGGAAGATCACGGGCGTGTCCAGCAGGAAGCCGAGGCTCGCCATCGCCTGGCGGCTCATCTGCTCGGAAAAGAGCGCGGGTTCGAGCGCCGCGGCGACGAGGCCCACCACCTCGCTCCGAATCCCGCTGGTCTCAAGGCGCACGGATTGCTGCCCCGACATCTGCCGTAGCCATTTCGCCGCGGCGATCACCTGGCCCGCCTCGATGCCCAGCGGCCGGTCGCCGGTTGTTGCGACCAGCAACTCCCAATCCGTCGGGTCGGGTTTCTGCGGAATCGTTTCGCCCATAAAGAGCGGGTCCAGCGCCAGCACCTGTTCCCCGCGATTGACGCGGTCGGAGACCACCGCACCGGATTCCCTTCTCCCCTTGTCGTTCAGCACCAGGGTAGCGGGAGCGTCGGCCGGCACAGACAGGGCCTTCAGCCAAACGCCCGTGGCGGTAAGCCGGTTGTCGAAGTCAAAGCGATAGGAGATGGTCTCCAGTCCTTTGTTCTTGGTGTTCCACATCCTCCAGGCGTTGGCGATCTTGACCGGTTTATACCGCACGTCCGCCTCGAGTTTGGTGCGCTCCTTCGTCGCCCAGGCCGCTTTTGCTGATGAATCCGTAGGGGCAGGATCTCGCTCGATTCCCGCCGCCATTTTCCGCGCCAAGCCGAGGATCGTCAGGTTGTCCTTGGCCAAACCCACCAGCACTTCCTCGCGGCTCTTGATCTCCGCATCGCTGGGAATCTCCGCTGTAGCCACCGGCAGATTGAAGTGAGTGGTGAAGAACTTATAGGCCGCCTCGCGGTTATCGATCTGATAGTTGTGGGTTCCCGGGTCGCGGTTTTCATGCCAGGCGAAGGCCGCCTCAGCTCCGTACAGTTTGAAGAAGGGTTGGATATTCGTGTAGATGTAAGGCTTGACCAGGTCAGCGCGGAAACAGCAGGTGTCCTCCGCATTGTGGATGAGGAGAGTGGGGCGCGGAGCGCGCAGGGCGGTGAGAATGGTGTAGTCGAAACCCTCGTCAAAATCGGTGGGATCTTCCTCGATCTCATCCGTGTCCACAGGATGTGTGAGGTTCGATTCGAGAGAACCGAAACCAGCTACCTCGACCGCGACCTTGATCCTTTCGTCGAGCGCGCTGAGAACAATGGTCTGCCAGCCGCCTCCGGAAAGGCCCGTGACGCCCAGCCGCGCGGGGTCCACTTGTGGAAGCGAGGCAAGGTAGTCCACGCCCCGGCGCATGGCCAGGAAGAACAAGCCCAATTCGTTAGCGCCCACCAGGTCCAGGTGGACGCCGAAGTCATGCGCATTCTCCGGTTGGTGGAGTTCGCCGCAACCCATCCATTCCAGGTTGAGGACCACGATGCCGCGCTTGGCGAAATTGATGGCGCGCTTCTGCTTGTACTCGGCGGCATTCCCCAGCGGGTCGTGCCCGTTGACGTTGATGATCGCCGGCGCTCGTCCCGCCAGGTGTTCGGGCTCGTAGAGGATTGCGGTCGAATTGAACCCCGGTACGATTTCAAACCGCAGCTTGTGCCAACGATAACCATGCCCGGTTTCAAACACCCCTAGGTCCTCAAACTTCGGCGCCGCATCCACCCAGGCGCGCGGCCAACCATGAAAGGCGATGTCCTTGAGGATATGCTCACGCCAGCGTTTTTGCTCTGAGGTCCATTGCTCAGCCGACGAAGGAGACGGCAGCTTGGGAATCCGCGCCGTGAGGTATTGACTCAACTGGTAAGCCACGACCGAGACAGGCTGGATCTCCGGTTCCAGAATAGAATTTAGATCGTTGGGCCTGGTTTGAGCCTTCAGGACCAACGAGCCCGCCAAAACGGCGGCCACCACCAAGGGTGTCGAGCGCATGTTTCCTCCCACTCCGCGGAATGTGGCTGGGTCAAGCGGGCAAGCATCACGGACGCGTCCGCCGTTGTCAAGTGCATTTTTCGTGGGAGTGACAGTTCAAGGGCTTACGATGAGGTGACGGGAGGAGACGGAAATGCGGGAAGGGCCGTCAAACGGTCTGAATGCGGCGTGGGACCTGCAACGGCGGGCGCAAGGGTGCGACTTGCGGGATGCGTTTGGATTGGCGCTTTCTGGAGTTTTGAAAGACGCGCAATTGGACGTGGGCGATGAGCGGTGCCATAACTATCCAGCCCACAGAGTAAAAGCTGCAGGTTATTTCTGTGATGGAGTAGACGGTGAAGAATGTCATGACAGCAAGGAGTTCGCCCGGCAGAGAGCTGGCTTCTCCGGCCGGCTTGGTGGAGTAGAATCGCACGATGCCGATCCACACGCAGACGAGGGCAAGTACGAACGGAACGATCCCCACCAAACCCGCCTGGATCAAGGCGTCGAAAAACGTACTCTGCATGTTGGAGCCGTGAATAAACAAGCGGTCTCCCCAAAATCCAAGTCCGGCCCAAGGGGATTGTTGTAATGCCTGCCAGCCCTCCAACCAAGTCGCTGTACGGCCTGTCAGCGTCGGATCAAATGCCCGCTCGCGGGTCAGGTAAAGCGCAAAGGCGTTACCCACGCCGGTCAGGAACACGACCGGGAGCGCCATCAACCCGATCATGATCAACGGGACTCTCCACCGCGTGGGCGCGCGGGCCACGAGCACTGCGGCAGCGATTACAGCCGACACGCAGGACGTGCGGGCCTGGGACAACAGCAAAGCCAGTCCCCCCGCCAGAGTCAGCGGCATCCAGAGGAACAGCGTTTTCTTGTCCTTCCGGTCGTGCAGGAGTTTCGCGAGCCCCACCAGAACAACGATTCCGGCAAACCTCCCGAATCCCGTGCTCCTGGTTCCTGTCATCCCCATCAAATGCTCTTGGACCTTGCCATAGGCGATCACCCCCAACGGGCTGCCGGAGGTTTGACTCATCGCCTCCCTGCCGAGCAGTGGGATCCCCGCCAGTAAACCTATGCAAACGGCAGCGCAGCAAGCCCAGTTGAGAGAAATATAGCGCGCCAGGTGCGCCTCCGGCTCGGGGCCGGAGGCAACCGCCATCACCACGATGATCACCGAGATGTATTGGATCGCCCAATATGTTGCTCCAACCGGCTCCGGCGAAACCAAAAGGGACGACGCCAACCCAATCCCTGCGTACAGCAGCAGAAGGGCCAGTGGGCCGGATGCCAGCCAGACACGCCGAAACCGGCGCTGGGCGAGTCGGACGGCCCCGATTACACCCGCGAGGATGGGAAAGAAAGCTCGCGCGCCATGGAGGAGGTTAAGAAAGCTCCTCGGAAACAACGGGTCCAGGCAGGCATAAATCGAGGTGTTGTATCCGGACCAAACCAAAATGCAAAGCGCCGAGGTCAGCAGCAGCCCTCGCGCTTCTCGCCCTCTTCGGCCGGGCGTGATTTTGGTCAGGCGCTGAGTCAAGAAAGAAGCAGCATACGGCGGAATGAATCTCCTGGTTGCAGCGTGCAGACACTGGGATGCGTTGCCCATGAGGTTTCATTTGGGTCTTGCTGGGGTAAGGCTTGTCCCCGCCGTCTTGCCGAACGGGCAGATGAGCAAATCCACTGACCCCTCGTTCGCAGCCTATGACTGGCAGGGGGCGGCAAGCCGCCCGCCTAGGGGCTGTGCCAAGGCGGATTCGTAACACAGGATGATGCGGTCGGCAAGGCGGTCCCAATCGTAGACCTGGCGGGCTCTTTCAAAGGCAGCAAGACCCATCTGCGCGCACAAGTGGCGATCGCTTGCCAGTCGGTCGAGCGCCTCGGCCATGTCCCGCACGCCTTGCGCCGGATCGCGTGCCGGCACCTTGAATCCGCACTCAGGGTTGACGTGCAGCCCGGGGCCGCCCAGATCGAAGCAAACCACAGGCTTGCCTGCCGCCATCGCCTCCACTACCACGAGGCCGCCCCCGTCCCGCAAGCTGGCGAAGAGAAAAACATCGCAGGCGCGCATCTTTGCCAGCAGCCGCTCGCGCGGCATCCAACCTTCAAATCGCACTTGGTTCTCGATGCCCAGTTCTCGCGCCAGCCTCTCGAGCCGATTCCGCTCCGGGCCGTCACCGACGATCACCAATTCAGCCGCCGGATATCTCGCTGCAAAGGTGGCGAACGCACGCAAAGCCAGATCAAATCCCTTGAGCGGAACCAAACGACCGGCGGACAACACCGCGAACTTGGCACTTCGCTCCCCCTCTCGCCGAGGCGTAAGTTCGTGACCCGAGACACCGTTGATTGAAAGCAATCGAACTTTGTGGCGCCACGGCGCCGGCACTCCCTCCGCCGCCTCGCGGTTACACGCCAAGATCAGGCGTGCCCGGCGCTGGCCCAAAACGAAAAACGGATCGTGCCGGAAAACCCACTGCCCGAAGGAGCGTCGGAGTTCCGCCAGGCGGCTGGGCCAGTGGAAATCCTCGAGAAACTCTCTCGGAATGCGGTGAGCGCCGCCACCAGGGCCGCGCACATAAGGAATAGGAAGCAGAGCCCCGACGATGCTAGCCATCCAGTCGTTCTCATAGGTGAGATGGTGAAAGAGGTCGAAACTGACCTTCCGGTGCAGTTTTCTTGCGGCGAAGTAAGCTTTCCATTGCCACAGGTAGGCGTAAAGTTGGAGGCCGACCTGGGCGCGCAGCAGCGGCCGCAGCCAGCCTGGAAGCCCTACGTAATTGAACTCCACCGAGGGCAGCGGTTCCTCCTCGAGGGCCGCTTCGAGAGCGCGACGATTTTCGGCCGCCGTGAGTACCCACAGCCGATGCGCGCGGCCCAGACGCTTGATCAAATTCCAGGCCATGAGATCACCACCGCCCGGAAATTTCGACGCCGGGTCAACTACACACGCGTAAGCGCACATTAGCACGCGCGTATGCATCGTTCATCCCGCGGATCCTGCCCGCTCGCCTCCGACGGCGCGGCATGTCTTGTCCCAGCGCCCCATGCCAAATCCAATAGTTTCGGCTCCACCTCGGAGATCAACCTTTGCCACGAGTACTTCTCAACCGCCAAGGCTCGCGCTGCCGCGCCCAAACTCCGCGCCCGATCGCGGTCCCGCAGCAGTTCGACCACTCCTTGGCTGAAGTCCTTCTCGTTCGCAGCGATCACGAGGTGCTGGCCGTCTATCACTTCGAGACCCTGGCACCCGGTTGGTGTGGAAACCATCGGCAGCCCGCAAGCCATCGCTTCCACAACCTTGATCTTCGTTCCCTCGCCGTACTGGTACGGCGCAATCGCCACTTTGGACATGGCATAGTAAGGGCGAACATCTTCTACTGCGCCCGTAACGTGAATTCCCGGACATGCTTCGAGCTGCTTGATTTCGGGGGTGGGGTGGCTTCCCACGATCCAAAACTCCGCGTCCGGCACTTGGCGGCGAATTGCGGGGAACATCCGGCGGGCAAACCACTGCGCGGCTGCTCGGTTCCGGTAAACAGCCAGGCCACTGCAAAGCACAATGGCGTTCTTTTTGATGCTTTCCGCAGCGGGGGCAAAGCGCTCAGTGTCCACCCCATTGGGAAGGGGCCAAACGCGGACACCTGGCGGCGCGTGCTTACTGGTAAAGCTCGCCTCCCGCACAGAATTGCTGAGCACAACTGCGACTTGGGCCATTACTCTTCTCTGGAAGGCGGGGAGCTTAATCAAGTTCAGCGCTGCGAAGGCTCCCATAGCCGGGTTCCCCTGCCTCAAATACTGCCGCCAGAGCAGCCCTTCCGATTCGTGCTCGTCCAAAACCACCGGCACAGCGCGGAAAAGTTCCCGCGGAACCGCATAGGCCATAAATGCGAAATTCGCCCAGATCAGGTCAAACGCATACCGATCCGCAGAGTGCCGAATGGTATCCCCAAGGTGGCGGGCGCCGAACTTTGCGGCCACATACGGCAAGGGCGAGAAGAGCGAACGCAGGGCCGAGAGTAAATGGGAGCCTGGCCGGGCGCTCGAGGGAGGCTTATAGGTAAAAACCTCCCGGCAAAGTGAAACGACGGGGTGCGAGGCTGGAAGAGGCGGACCCTCGTGACCTGCCAGCAAAACAATCTCATGTCCGCGCTTCGCCAACTCCCTCAGCACGTGATAAATCCGGATCGGCGGACCGCCGTCAAGCGGCCAAGGCAGATAAGGCGAAAGCATCAAAATGCGCATGATTTCGGTGCTTCATCCGCCGAAGCTTGCCGAGCCAGCCGGCTCTTGCAGCCCCTGGTGGCCACAAATTCCCCCACCAGGCTCCGGACGGTCTCCTGGAATCGTTCCGTGGAAAGCTCACGACTCCGTTCACGCAGGTGGCCTGCAAGCGCTTCTTGCAAGCTGCGGTTTTCCAGCGCGCGGACGATCTTCTGTACGCCATCATCATCACCCTGGAAGGTCAATGCCGCATGATCGACGATTTCAGTTTGTCCGCCTCCATCCGGCACGAAGGTGATGCAACCCGCTTTGACGAGTTCGGCCACCGCAATTCCGAAGGCTTCACCCGCGCAACCATTGATCCCGAACCGATGCCGCGCCATCAGCTTGCGTTTTGCCGGCCCCGCGACCTGCCCCTCGAGGAAAACCCAATTCCGATAGCGCGAAGCCAGCGTCCGCACCTTCTTGGCAAATGGGGAATCGTCGAGATCGCCGAGGATGTGAAGGTGGAGATCATAGCCGCGGTCTCGCACCTGGCGTAAAATGCCGATCACCGCGTCCATGCGTTTTTCCGGCACCACTCGTCCAACGCACACGAAGCCGTTCTCTCTTTCCTCCCAAGGGACCGCCGGAAAACTCCCCGGCACCGGAGGAAACAGGACGCGGCGAGCGGTCAATCCAAACTGTTTTTCCAGCATGCGGGCTGTCCACTGTGAATTTGCTACGGTGATGTTTTTGTGCCAGTTTTCGGTGCAGGCTGGGTTGAGCTTGTGGCAAAGGCCCAGATAGGCCCTGCGTAATTTCGTATCACCATACCACCAGCGCCGCGTGGTGGTGATGCTGGGATGAATCGCCTGCTGAAGCCTGGGGGCAAAAGAGAAGTCCGCCACAAACTGGATGACGGGCACGCCCAGGTCACAGGGATTGTAGTGCCAGGTCAAAACGTCAAAACGCGGTGCCAGGCGCCGACAGGCTCGGGCAAACAGCGCTCCGCGCAGCCCCGCGAACTTTGAGCTGCGCTCGAGACCCAGGGGCAGCCGCACTTCCAGGATTGTGACTTCACGTGCGTCAAGGTTCGTGCCGTAGTACTGGTTAAGCCGTGCCAGGTCGACCCGGCCGCCCGTCACCAGGGACAAGTCATATTTCCGCTTCAGCGCCTCGGCGGTCCACAATGCGCCTGTCTCGGAGCCGCCGCGTCCGAGCTGGGGGTGCATGACCGCTACGCGAGTTCGCATGCTGACTGGGCCTGGACTTTTTCAGCGATCAGGTGGATTTCGCTTTCCCGGGCTCGAGACTCCGCCCGCGTGAATCCCAATGAACGCACGAATGAAAACACCACCTCCGCCGAAACCTCGGCGGGCATGAGCGAGGGGTGAATCTCGAGACAAAGCAGCTCGCAAAGAGGACTGGAAAGAGTTTTCTCGAGACCTGTCAGCACTCCCAACTCTGCACCCTCCACATCGATTTTGACGGCTTTGGGGATCGGTAGTCCCGTCTCCTCCCTCCAGTCGTCACCGCGCTTCGCGGGAATGGCCGCCACGGGCGAGTTACCATGCCATGCCGCCGCCCGCGGCACAGTGGTTGCCGTCGCCCCGGTTCCATAAATGGGGAGCTCGCTGTTGCGGTCGCCCAAAGCCAACTGAAATAACGTGACATTCCTCAGGCAGTTAAGCGCCACATTCTTGATCAATTGTTGATAGTTCGCCGGCTGGGGCTCGAAGCCGATCGCCTGCCCACGTTCCCCAACGATTTTAGCCACAGGGATCAGGACACACCCGACGTTACTCCCCACGTCGTAATAAACGCCGCCTGACCGCAGCTTCTTTGCCAGCGCCTCGATGAAATCCCTTTCACCGTCGTAGCAGCACTCGAGGGTGCGAAACGAGGTCGCATCGGGCGCCTCCAGCACAACCTCCACACCTGCGATGGCGTGGCGAACCACCCCATCGGAGGGCCCGCGGAGCTGGTACTCGCAGCGTTTGAGCGCAGGCGCGATATGACAAGCCCGCGCCAGGCCGACGAGTCGCTGGTTGCGGGTCAAATCTCGGATTGCGTCGTTAAGCAACCGATGCATTGCCGCCCTGTCCACACACCGCTGCCGCCGTCATCTCCGCCGTCCGTTGCCAGGAGAATCGCGCGGCGCGCTGGATTCCCCGGTCAATCATTTCACTCCGCCTCTTGGGATCGTTGACGCATTCCAAGGCTCGCGCCAGCGACTGCGGACTGCCGGGATCCACCAGCACCGCGGCGTCGCCCACGACCTCGGGAATGGCCGTCTGGTTCGAAGCCACCACCGGGGTGCCGCAAGCCATGGCCTCGAGCGGGGGAAACCCAAAACCCTCGTGCCACGCCGGATGGATCAATGCCTTCGCCGCACCATACACGGCGGGCAGATCCGTGTCCGGCAAGTAGCCGACCAGATGGAAGTATTCTCCCACGCCCAGGCGCTCGATCCGCTTGAGTGTCGGGTTATCCTCGCTTCCGCCCCGGTCGGCGCCTACCACTACGACCGGAAGCTTCAATCGATTAGCTACGCACCCTGAGGCGTAGGCCTCCGCGATGATGCGAAGGTTTTTGTTCAAGCACAGGCGGCCCACAAACAAATAGAACTCCCTCGGCAACTCGTAAGCCTCGCATACCTTCCGGATGCTCTCCCGTGCCTCCAGTGGACGAAAGCGGTCGTGATCGATTCCCAGAGGAATAACCGAAGTCCGCTTCGCTGCGTGTGGGAACAAGTCTGCAATCGTGGAGGCGACGTAGCGGGAGTCCGTAATCACCGTATCCGCGGCTCTTAGGGCATGCTCGATGGCGAGGCAGTAGTAGCGATGCCTCAAGGCGTTAGCCTCGACCGGATACCCTGCCAGCTTCTGTTGCAACGGCAAGACGTCGTGAACGGTGACCACGGTCCGCCGCCCTCCCACCGGCAGCAGCGGCAGTAGATAATCCAGGGAAAAGGTCGCTTCTGAATGCCGGGCTAGAACCGGGATATAGAGATGCTCCGCAAGGATTCGGAGAATTCCGGGATTTCTCGAAACCGGCAGCCGCAGTACTCTCGCCCGGGCGTCCAGGTGCGGCACCTGCCCGTTTCGACTTAACAGGATGGTGACTTCGCAGCCCCTGGCGATCAAGGAGGTGACAAGCGGGGGCAGTATTTGCCGCTGATAATGGCCTGCTCCGCCCATGGCGGGAGCAATTCCTGTCGCGACCAGCAGGACCTTCACAGGTGAACAATCCTCGGACTATGGCGCTGCGGCGCACCAGGATCACCCTGCGGCGCGAGCAGCTTATCGATTGCCTTGTCTCGAACGCAAAGCACGTTGATCGTGTAGCCTTTCTCGAGCGCACTCTTGACGACCGGGCCCGCCAGCCCCGTCTCGATATGAAACCGCGCATCGTCGATCAGCGCCAACTCGAAGCCCTCCTCAGACAGTCTCCGCAGAAACGCTTCACCCCGCGCGCCCGGAAAATAGAAGGGGTTCAACTCAACAATCAACGCCAAGTCTGGAGTCTTCCTGATCAGGCCGGTCATCCCGCCCAGGGCGGCGAGTTCGGCTCCTTCAATGTCGATTTTCACGAGTTTCGGCGAGCCGTGAGCCTCGGAAAAGTAGTCATCCAAGGCTAAAGTCTGGACGGCAAGGTGGTCGCGCTGGCCCGGGGAAAGCTTGGCGCCGGGCGGTACCGAGACCAGGCTGTTCCCGCTGGTGTCATGGCTCAACATGAGGTTGGCGGAGCCCTTCCGGTCCGATACCGCCCGCGGCACGATGTCGACATTGCTCAGGTGGTTGGCATCTACGTTCTTGGTCAGAATCGCAACATTCTTGGGATGTGGCTCGAAGGCAACCACCTTGCCCGTTTCGCCGCACAAGGTCGCCGCCAGGAGCGTGAAGTAGCCCCAATGCGCCCCCACATCAGCAACCCAGTCTCCGGCGGCTACGAGGCGCTCGAAGATGAAGGTCGTCGCCGGTTCATACGAGTCGAACACCCATCCGTTCCCAAACTCCTTCGCGTCGATATAAAACACAAACCGATCCAGCCGGATGGGAACCAAGCCCTCTTCGATACCCAAGGTTGCCAGCCAACGACCGGCGATGGCGCGATACAACGGCAAGAGTCCTGGAACCTTGCCGAGCATCAAGCGTTGCCGGCTATTCAGTTGCCGGTATAAGAACGAAATGCCGCGCCTCGGCAAGGCAGGCCAGTTGGGTCGGCGAGGGCCACTCATCACGGCCCTCCCGGCTTCCGACGGCCGTGGTGCGGGTCGAGACCAGTTCATATTATGCCCTCATCGAGCAGGCGGTCCGGACGGGGCGAATTTCCGCTCGCCGATTCTGCCGCAGGCCGCGCCTCTCCGTCATTTCTCTCTGCCCGCCTCAACCTCGACATTGCCGGCAAGCGCCACAAAGAGCCTCGCAATTGCTCCGTCATAGTCAGGAAAGCCGTGAGGAGAAACGCGCTGGTCGCCAGCAGATATGCGACGATCAGCCGGGCGGGAGTCGGCGCGCCCCGGGAGCCGAGGATGATCCACGCCAATCCGTAAGTCGCTCCCGCCAGCCCGAAGATCTTGCCGACCTGCCCGAACCACGTTCTCGTCGACATGCCCAGACACTCCCGGCAGAACCGCGGTATGAAATAGGCATAGGCGAGCAGAGGATAAAGCGCCCATCCCAAACCAGCTCCGGCCAAGCCCAATAGACGAATAAACACGATGTAGCCCAACACCACGACAAAGACGGCGAAATAATTAAGCCGTGCCACGATGTCGGGCCTGCCGGCGGCGAGGGCGGCGACGCTGGGGATAGTGACCGTTGCGTACAGATAATTGGCCAAGGCCAGAATGGCGACCGGAAGCATCAACATGCGGGCCGTTTGAGGTGCGAACAGGAAGGTAAAAACAGGGGGCGAGAGAAAGGGTATGGCAGCGTAAACAGGCAGGATGGCCAAGCAAACCAGTTCCTGGAGCTTCTGACATTGGGCGCGAAAGCCCTCGATATTGTTGGCCTTGAAAAGCGCCGATAAGTGCGGGTAGGTAGCCTCATTGATGGCCACCATCAGCATGGAGCACCGGCCTGCCGCGCCCTTGGCCACCGTATAAGAACCCATCACGCCGAGCGGCAATAGCCGGCTGATTACAAACTTGTCAGTTTCGCTCAGAAACCATCCCGACACGCTGATGGCGAAGACCTGCGCCGAGAAGGCCCGGTTCGACCTCACCACCTGGAGGTGGAATCCGGGCAACAGGGAACGCCAGGAAAAGAAGCGGGCGCATACGGCAAGGTAGGCCAGCAGTCCGGCTAGGCAACTGGCCACAATCCAATACGCCACGATCAACAGGCTTCCGTGGAGCAGCAGCACCAGAAAGATGCCAAGTTGTTGGGCAGCGGCGTTGCCAACTCGCAGGACGTTGGCATGACTCATTCGCTCCAGGCCCAGCAAGAGGCTGTCATAGAGACTGCGCGGAAGGCTCAATAATGTCCCTAGAATCAGGATGCGCATCACGCGCACGGCAGTGAATTGATCGAGGCTTTGGAGATGGACCCAATGACGGATGAGTGTGGGAACTACGAGGTAGGCGAGACTCGCCAGCAGAATATACGCCGACCAGTAAAAAGAGGTGGCCGTGCCTATAAGTTGCCGAATATAGTGGGGATCGTCGGTGGAGTGAGAAGCCACCTCTCGGACGGTGGTCTTGCAAATGCCCAGTTCCAGCGCCAGCATCAGGGCTACGCTGACCGACTGGTTAAAATAGATCAGCCCCAGCGCGTCACCGCCCAATCCGCGGAAGACAAACCGCACCGCCATGAAACTGACGATGAGGGATAGGCCCTGCCCGAGCACATTGTAGAGGATGTTTCTCGACAGTCTTGACATCAGAAAGGGGCCCAAACCAATATTGGGCGGCGGCCATGCAGGATCAGTGCTTCAAGCTGAAGGCGAGGACCTCGCAGCCCGGGGCTTCGACTTCCACCGCCCACTCGCCCACCCACTCGTGCCACTCGGCGGTCACGGGGAGGATCCCCACCGCTTCACCCCGCTTGGGGATAAGTGGAACCACACCTTCAGCAAAGACGTTGCCACCCTTGTCGGGCGGATTGCGCAGCCGGACTTTGACGTTCTGCGCGTCTTTGTCGCCCAGGTTGATCAGGTAGGCCCGCATCGTCTTGGGCACCACTAGTCGCCCCGTGCCATTCTCATCGTAGTTGGGCTGCACCAGGTCAGGGGAGACGGCCAATGTCGGCTTCTCATGCCGGCTGGAGAAAGTCTTGGCCACAGCCACGACGTCTGCGGGCAACCCCGCGCCGTCGGTCGGAAGGTCGGCCAACCGGACGCACAAGGCATCCGCGCGGGTCAACAGTTCGGTAGTGCCGCCGTAGAACCCCACGCCGGGCGATTCCGGGGCGATCAGACGCACAAAGCGGATTTGCTGTTCGAGCTCCTCTTTCGTTTGCGCCCAGTTCTCGCCAGGATTGCCGCCTTTCCCGACGCCGAGAACCACGATAGTCTTCGAAAGGATGCCATACCGGCGCGCTGACCAGACCTGGCTGGCAATAAACCAGTACTGCCTCTTGTTGCCGACGTAGCTCTCCATCATGACCAGATCAGCCACGTCGCGGTAGGCCTCCGCTAGAACCTGGGGAATGGGCCCGCGCATATCCCAGACAGCGAGGGCGAGTTCCGGCCTCCGGCGTTTTGTCTGGCGGAGAACCTGGGCAGACTTCTCATCCATGCCTCCGCCGAAGTCGAAGCCGAACTCGTCGATCATGACCACGGGCCGGGGATTTCCGCCGTAGTTCTGACCTGCCAGATTGTCCACCGCCTTGTCGAGTGGCGAGCGCAACAGATCGAACCAGGTGTGGCCGACACCCGTCACCACACCTCGCGCCTGCCAATACTGCCAGTCCTGCGGCTTGCTTGGCCCGAAGAACGTCACCGAGCGCAGTTGCTTGGGATCAAAGTCTTTCGCAGGGCCGTAAGTGAAGGCGATTACTTTGTCCAGCCCCAGGACCCTTTTCTCGGGGCCTTTTCCTGCAAGAAGGCAGGCAGCTACGACGCCACCCAGCAAAATGGTCAGCCTACCCCCCATACTTACTCGGTCCATCCTCGAGTCCCTCATCTCACTTGTACCTGCGAACTCCGCTGAATTCGAGGATCGTAAAGAGGGCAAATTGGGGCCCGTAAAGCATGGAGCGCCGCCAGCAGCGCCGGGGTTCACGGATCAGTCGCCAGAGCCATTCAAAGCCATTCTCCCTAATCCAGGCAGGCGCCGGGGCGACGCTCCCGCTCAGGAATTTGGCCGCCGCACCCACGGCGACCACGATGGGCACGCGAAGCTTCTGCCGGTTGGCGAAGATCCAGCACTCCTGTTTCGGAAGCCCCAGGCACACCCAAAGCACGTGGGGCTTGGCGTCGTTGATCCGCTGGATTATTTCGTCGTTCTCTGCTTCGCTCAGCGGCCGGAAAGGGGGTGAATACGCCCCCGCAATGGGCAGGTTGGGAAATTGCCCGCGGAGTCTGGCAGTAAGCCGGTTCAGCACCTCAGGCGTATCACCAAAGAAGTAGCTGCTATAGCCGCGTTGGTTGGCCAGCTCACAGAACTCCCACATCAAGTCGGCTCCGCGCACCTGCTGCGGCTCGAGCGAGAGCCGGGCCGCAGCGGCGCGCGCCGTCCACTTGCCGTCCGGAACCGAAAGAGCCGCCGACTCGAGGATCTGTCTGAAATCTTGATGCTTGAATCCCTCCATGATGCCGTGCGAGCTGGTCACAGCAATCCATCGCTGGCCTGCCCCATTTTGAAGCCAGTCCTGCATCACCCGGACTACATCGTGCAGGCCAAGCAGGTGCACGGGGACTCCCAGCACGCGCGCGCACGGAATGTCGCGTTGAGGCATGATGATTTGAGGCGCTGATCTTCGGGTCAGCAGGGGGAGGATGCCGGCCTGAAGGCCGGCGCTCCATAGCGTTCAGGGCGAGGGGCGGGATTGCGTAAAACCTTTCGACAACAATCCTTCAGCAGGCCAGGCGGTTTTCGCCGCCGCCGGCTTGGCGTGTCGCCGCTGTCGGGGACGCCAGACCTTGGCCTCCCGGAGCTCCCACCGCCCCGTGAAAGTCACGGCGAACGATAACAGGACCAGCCGCATGTCGAGCCAGAAGTTCTGACGCCGCGCGTAGAGCAAGTCGTAGCGGAGCTTATTGCGGCGCGACATCTCGCTATGCCCGTAGACTTGGGCCAGTCCGGTGAGTCCGGGCGTGACGCGATGACGCAGATCGAAGCGGGGAATTTCGGCGCGGAACTTCTTCACCAATTCCAGCCATTCCGGCCGGGGGCCGACGAAGCTCATATCGCCCCGCAAGATATTCCAAAGTTGCGGAAGTTCATCCATCGCCGTAGCTCGTAATACTTTTCCAACCTTTGTAATTCTGGGATCGTTGGCCACCGCGGGCGCCGCTCCCCACTTCCGGTCCGAGTCAGGCACCATCGAGCGGAACTTCAGGCCCATGAAGACTCGCCCGTCTTTCCCTACCCGCGGTTGCCGATAAAACACCGGCCCTCCGTCGTGAAG
>Ga0326727_10009167_pt1 | contig 24542 bp, 21 predicted proteins | sample MB2enrmetagenome_FD_207643 | JGI IMG/M metagenome (GOLD analysis project Ga0326727, IMG submission 207643) | Lab enriched peat soil microbial communities from McLean, Ithaca, NY, United States - MB29MY | ecosystem: Environmental > Terrestrial > Soil > Wetlands > Peat | place: USA: New York... | reverse complement strand
AATTGAGTTGAATCCCGCCGTTGGCCCCAATTTTGTGACGGTGGGTGTCTGGATGCTGAAACCGGATGAGGACGTGATCGTCGCCCGGCGCCTGCGCGAGGTTTTCCAGGGGGCAATTCAGTCCTGATGGAGCGACAGTTGTAGCGCGGGCCTCCCGCCCGCTGTCCCAGGGGCGTCTCGCCCCCGCACCAGCTCACGGGCAGAGCCCGTCCTCAGCGGAGCAATGCCCGTGCCACGGCGGCCGCTACGGGTTGCTAACTTCAAGTAATACATGATGTTGCGGATGTTGAACTCAAGGCCTCTTCAAACGGCGCGACCATTTCTGATCGTTTTCACGGTCCTCGTCGCCTTCCAACCCTTCTTTAGTCTTGCCCAAGACAAGGGCACTTACCAGGAGGAGGCCGACCGTCTGGCCGTGCTGCTGGATTGGCAGCCTTCCAGCACCGTAGCGGAGATCGGGGCCGGCCACGGCCAGTTGACCCTCGCTGCGGCCAAGCGTGTCGGCAAGATCTACTCCACCGAACTCGACGATAAACTGGTCACCAACCTTCAGCAACTCGCGGAAACAGAAAAGAACATCGTTCCGGTTACGGCCGCTGAAACGGAAACGAACCTTCCGCCAATGTGTTGCGATTCTATCTTCATGCGAATGGTGTATCATCACTTCACAAAACCGGACCAAATGGATACGAGCCTTTTTCGCGCCCTGAAGCCCGGAGGACTGCTGGCTATCATTGACGAAGAACCGCGTGCAGGCACCAAGCCACCGGAGGGCGTGCCGGAAAACCGCGGCGGTCATGGCATGCCGCAGAAACTCCTGGTCGAGGAGCTTACCTCCGCTGGATTTCAGGTCGTCCAAACCGTCAACGATTGGCCCAACCACTGCTATTGCAGCGTGTTCCGCAAGCCGAGCCTGTAAGGGGACTTGCCGGAAATCCGGAACTAGACCCACCCTGAAGTTAACATAACATACCTTATCAGACGTAGCGATTATGCGTCAGTTGCCCACAAATCCTCCACCAACCCGCTCTTTTGCTCCTCTTCCCTGGGAGCTTTATATGCCAGAACCACCAAAAGCACGCGCGAAAGACCGAAATCCTTCTCCGAGGTCAGTAGGTATCGAGTCTCGAGGGCAGGCGCGGAGAGCGACCTATTAAGCAAGTAGATATGGGCGTAATCTCAAGCTAATGTTGAAAACCTGTAATCGCTCACGCGGAGAGATGTCGACGCGCAGACATTGGCGCCCTGGCATGATGCTGAATAGAACGTCGGATCCTGTCATTCTGAGGAGTCCCGATCTGATCGGAGCGACGAAGGATCTCTGAAGTTGCTTGATGCTCCAAACTTGAGCGAACTGCGGTGATCCTTCGCTCCGCTCAGGATGACGGTTCGCATGGGTTTTTCCGCAGCTTGCTGGTCGCCTCGCCGCATCGCATGTATACTGATTGGTTCACCATACTTTTTCCGAAATGCCACTTATGCCTCTTGACGTCGATCGTTATCGTTCGCAATTCCCAGTTACTGAATCTTTGGTTTACATGAACCACGCCGCGGTGTCGCCTCTTTCGCGGAGGGTGCGCGACGCCATGGTTGGACTGCTTGACGAAGTCCATCAGCGCGGCGCCGAAAACTGGCAGCAATGGGTCCGTGCTTACGACTCCGCTCGACGCTCACTGGCGCAGTTGCTCAACGCGGACCAGGGCGAGATTGCCTTGACCAAAAACACCTCAGAAGGTGTCTCGACTTTCGCAAACGGCCTCGAGTGGCAACCCGGAGACGAGATTGTTTCAATCGAAGGCGAGTTCCCTTCTAACTACTATGCTTGGAAGGCCCTGGAAAAACGCGGCGTGGCCCTGCGGTTGGTCCAGCCGGAACGAGGCCGTACGAGCCACGAGTCAATTGTGAATGCCTTGACTGCTCGCACGCGCGTGGTGGCGGTCAGCTTCGTCGATTACCTCAGCGGATTCCGGCTGGATCTCGGAAAACTGGGTCAAGTCTGCGCGGCGCACGGTTGTCTGCTATTCGTAGACGCGATCCAGGGGCTGGGAGCGTTCCCCCTGGATGTGAAGGCAGGTCAAATCGCCGGCCTGGCTGCCGACGGGCACAAATGGCTGCTGGGTCCGGAAGGCGCCGGAGTGCTTTATGTCAGTCGGCAGGTGATGGAGCGGGTCACGCCGACAGAAGTTGGATGGTGGGGAGTGCGCCATTGGGCCGATTTCACCAAGCGCGAGCTTTCCTGGCGAGACGACGCTCGCCGGTACGAATGCGGGACGCTTAACACGGTTGGAATCTATGGCTTGGGGGCCGCAGTTGATTTCCTGCTCGAGGTAGGAATTCCGAATATCGCCGAGCGTGTTCTGGATTTGACTGATCGGCTGCGTCGCGGACTGCTGGGACGCGGCCATTCTGTATTCGGTCCCCAGGCACGGGAAGAAGCCGCCGGGATTGTCTCTTTTGTGCCCCGCCAAGGCACCGCCGAAGGCCTCCTGGAATCATTCCTCGCTCATCGGGTACAAGTGGCGGCTCGCTGCGGGATGGTCAGGGTCTCTCCTCACTTCTATAACACGGAGGCGGAAATCGACCGCGTGTTGGAGTTGGCCTCACAGTAAGGGTTGCCCTTCGGACCCTTTCAGTCAATTAGACCTAAACTGCTCTGAAAATCGTGGCGCGGGCGTCTCGCCCGCGGTCGCGCGGGCATCTTGCCCGCGTGCGGGAGCGGGACGCTCCCGCGACAGCGGGCGAGACGCCCGCACCACATCCGCGTCATTCTTGCCGTAAGACTTCGATGGGGTCGACGCGTGTGGCGCGTCCCGCGGGCGCAGCGCAGGCGGCCAGCGCGACAGCTCCCAACAAGAGGCTGACGGCGCCGATCACCAGCGGGTCTGAAGGACGGACTCCGTAGATCTGGCTCGCCACCGCCTTTTGCAGGGCTGCGGCGCCCGCGAATCCTATTGCCAATCCGACGCCTACCAGGGTAACGCCTTCCCTGAGGACCAACTTCACCACCGCAGTTGTCGTGCTGCCAAGAGCCATCCGGATAGCGATCTCCCGCCTCCGCTGCGCCACCAGGTAGGCGAGCACCCCGTAGATGCCGATTGCCGCAAGGAACAACGCCAAGCCGCCGAACGCCAGGGCCAGCGTCAGCGAGGCGCGGCGGGGTGCCATCGAGAGCGCAGTGCGCTGGTCCATGGTCTTCACATCGAACAGCGCCAGCTCCGGGTCGATGCGTGCGATCGCCGTGTGGAGCGTGCTTGCGGCGCCGCCTGCTTCGCCAACGGTCCTGACTACAAACGTAAAATCTGAAGACGGGTGCTGTGCGTAGGGAAAGTAGTAAGCGCCGAACCCGCTTCTGGTTCCGGCGAGGTCTTCCTGGGTGATGGAGCGCACCACCCCAACCACCTGGTACCAAACCGTGTGCGCTCCGGGCTTCGTTGGCGCCTTCAAGTCGTCGGATTGGTACATCCGGTGTCCAATCGGATCGAGGTTCGGCCAGAAGTGCCGGGCCAACTGTTCGTCGACAATGACCGTCGGTGCGGCGCTCTCGCTGTCGCGCTCGTCGAAGTATCGCCCGCGTACCAAGGGGATGTTCATCGTCTCGAAGTATCCTGGCGTAACGATAAGACGATACGGAGAGAACAAGGATTCTCCCGGCTTCATAACATAAGTCTCAGCCATGATGATTTCGTCGTTCTCTTTGTTGCCGAAGGGGATGGCCGTGGTCGCCCCGGCAGCGACCACGCCCGGCTGGCGCCTAATCGAATCCAGCGCCCGGTTCATCAGAGTCCGCAAGTCGCCGCCTCCCCGGTACCCGGAGGCCGGCGCGCTGACGGACGCTGTCAGCACCCCGCTGGTTTTGAAGCCCGGATCGACCGCCAGCAAGTGTCGAAAGCTGGCCAATAGCAGACCAGCCCCGGCCAGGAGCACAAAGGCCAGTCCGATCTCTGCGCTCACCAAGCCCTGGCGCAGCCTACGGGTACCGACGCCGCCCGTGCCCGTGCGGCCGCTGTCTCGCAACGTGGCCGTCAGGTTGATTTTGAAGGCGCTCGAAAGCGGTACGAGTCCGACCAGCACACCGACTACGACGGCCAGCGCGAGGCTGACAAGAACGACGGTTCCGTCGATGCGGACTTCGTCCGCCCGGGGCAACTGACCCAGCCCCGTCGCCGCCACGGCCCGCAAAAGGGCCCGACCGAGCAGTACGCCGGCGATGCCGCCTGCTCCCGCCAGCAGCACGTTTTCAACGATCGTCTGGCGCGCGATCTGGGCACGGCCCGCGCCCAGCGCCAGGCGCGTGGCGATCTGCTTGCTGCGCGCGCTCGACCGCGCCAGCGCCAGGTTGGTGACGTTCAATCCGCCAATGAGCAGCACGAACACCGCTCCTCCCCAGAGCAGGTAAAGCGCGCTTTCTACGCTTTTGACCAGTGCGTGCTGAAGCGGCTCCACCTTGGTGTAGTACCCGGAATTGATGAGGAAGTCTTTCAGCGCGGGAGACCGCTCCAAGTTGGCAGCGTTAAGAGCGCTAACCTGCGCCCGGACTTGGGCGATGGTGGCGCCCGGCTTCAGCCTTCCGATATTGCCCCACTGGTTGTTGTGATACTCGGTTTTCTGCTGGGGCGCAAAGGCCACGGGCACCCAGAGACGAACCTGAGGGTCTACGAAGACGAAGTCTTTCGGCATGACGCCCACGATGGTGAACGGTGTGCCGCCCAGACGCAGTTCGCGTCCGATGGCAGAGGGATCGCCGCCGTAGAGCTGATGCCAGAGCGCGTCGCTGAGGATCACCTTGTTTTCATTTCCGACTTCGCCTTCCTCCGCAGTAAATGCTCGCCCGCGGGCCGGAGAAATACCCACCACCCGGAAGAAGGATGGAGTCACGTTCATGGCCTCAATTCTCTCCGGTGCGCCGTTGATGTCCAGCGTCGTATCGTTCTCCCCGAACAAGGCCTGTTCCTGCAAAGCCGTCACAACGCGAAGGCGATCGTAGTAGTCGGGAGCGGCGCTTACACTCTGATCGGCCGCGCCGGCTTTCGGATACTCGTTCGACATCAGGACAATGGCGTCCGCGTTCGGGCCCGGCAGCGGACGCAATAAGACCGAATTAACAATCGCAAAGGTGGCGGTGTAGGCGGCAATGCCAATGGCCAGAGTCAGCATCACCGTGGCGCTAAACCCCTTGTCGCGCAACAGGGATCCCAAACCGTGCTTAATGTCGCGAAGCAAATTCTCCATTGCGCCTCCTTCCTCCTCACTGTCTGATGATACGTTCGGAGAAGCGTTGCGGTTCGAGAAAAATCACTTCCAGCCGCCTTCCCTGCTGCTCTGAAGATTGTAGCGCGGGCATCTCGTGAGCTTTCACTTTAACAAGCGTGAGAAGAGGGACTTTTGGGTCAACCGGGAGCAGCTTGCGTCTCCAAACGTGGGGTCCGGCAATTGACTCCCGCGACGGGAGAGGTTAGATTATTGCGGGTCATGGTTACAACCTTCTTCGAGTATCTTGCAAGCTTCATCATTTCAGTGATTTCACACTCAGGCTACCTGGGCATCGTGCTGCTGATGGGCATTGAGTCCGCCTGCATACCTCTGCCTTCGGAAGTCATAATGCCCTTCTCCGGGTATCTGGTCTCTGCGGGTCGATTCAAACTGGTGTGGGTAGCTATTGCCGGCGCCGTGGGATGCAATCTCGGCTCGCTGGTGGCGTACTACGTGGGTTCATGGGGAGGACGGCCGCTGGTAGAGAAATACGGCCGATATGTTCTTGTCACCCACCATGATCTGGAGATGGCGGACCGGTTCTTTGGCCGCTACGGCGATTGGGCAGTATTCCTGGCGCGCCTGCTGCCCGTGATTCGGACCTTCATCGCCTTTCCGGCAGGAGTGGCGCGCATGAATTTTCTGCGCTTTAACGTGTTCACTTTCCTCGGTTCCCTTCCCTGGTGCTTAGCCTTAGCTTACGCCGGCATGAAGCTTGGCCAGCGCTGGGAAACTCTGCGGGCCTACTTCCATCGTTTCGATACCATCCTAGCCGTGCTGATCGTCGTTGCCGCCGTCTGGTTCGTGCATGACAGGTGGAAGAACCGCGTTGGTGCGGCGTAGACATGTGTCAACTCCTCGGCACCTCGGCGCCCGACGAACCAACCCCTCACCCGTCCCGCTCCGGCTGATGAAAGCACCGGCAGCGGGACACCCTCTCCCCAAGGGAGAGGGCTACTCATTCAAAAAGAGAGGACTGATTATTCCAAAGGACGTTAAATCGACCTCACCGGTATGTTCACGAGATCGTCCACGGCGGCGATCTCGCGGGTGACGAACGGCTCACCGTAGCGCACGCCGATCATGTCCCCGAAATGACGGGCTTGGGCCGCCAGACGTTCGCGGCAATCGGCACGCGAGGGGAACAGATTTTGCCAATCCTGGCGAGGCGAGAACTGCGAACCATAGCAAACCACTGCTTTGACCTTTCGTTCGAATTGGCCGGAGATGTCAACCACGAAGGTAGGAAGCACAGCGGGCACATAAAGCGACGAATAGATGATCTTGTGCGGACGATGCGGCGCTCCCTCGAGCGGCAGCTTGACCAGACCTGCAAGGAAGCACGCTTCGTAGCCTATTTGGCCGGCCGTATAGTGGTCCGGATGGCGCCCTTCCCAATACGGCAGAATCACGGTGCGTGGCTGGAGGGCTCGGATCCGCTGCGCAATCTTCAGCTTATAATCGCGGCGGTGCTCGACCCCGGCATCCGGCAGGCCCAGATTTTCGCGGTGAACGATGCCCATCACCTTCGAGGCGCGCGCCGATTCTTCCTGGCGCAGCGCGATGCTTCCGCGCGTACCGGTTTCACCCGCCGTCAGGTCTAAGATCCCCACCTTGTAGCCGGCCTCGACCATCTTGATGACGGCGCCGCCACAGGTCAGTTCGATATCATCGGGATGCGCGGCGATCGCCAGCAGGTCGAGTTTCTTGGGACGCGGCATTTGACCTCCAAACAAGCGTCGGTGCTACGCTAGCTTTTTCAGGAATTGCTCCTCATTCAAGTAGTACTTGAAGGCTTTCTTTCCATTGATGAAAACCACTGGAATCTCTTCCTTGAACTTCCGGTAGGCATGGGGATCTTCCAGGATGTTCACCACTCGCAAGCTGAAGGCGTGGCTTCTTTGTAGAACTTCAAGTTTTTCTTTAACATCGTCGCACAGGCAGCAGCCCGGTTTGGAATATACCACCACCTCAGCCATAACCTAAATCTTAGTGAACGGGGGTGATAGCGTCAAGGAATGACTTGCAGCGCTGGCCTTCAGGCCAGCAACTGCCGACCTGAAGGTCGGCGCTACGTTCACGATACGGCCGTCCCCCTACAGGTAGCGTAATTCCCCTTCGTGCGTTAAGCTATTTGCGAATTCGTCCTAGGGGACTCTCATGCCGATACGCACGATTTTCGAGCCATTCAGGATCAAGACCGTCGAGCCGATACGATGGACGACACGGGAGGAGCGAGAGCAACGGCTGCGCGCGGCCCACTACAACCTCTTCCTGCTTCCTGCGGAAGACGTGCTGATCGACCTGCTGACCGACTCCGGCACCGGGGCCATGTCGACTCACCAGTGGGCGGCGATCATGGAGGGCGACGAGAGTTACGCGGGCAGTAAGAGCTTCGAACGTTTTCGGCATTCAGTGCAGGGAATCTTCGGCTACCGGCACGTTATCCCGGCCCACCAGGGGCGAGCGGCAGAACGTATTCTCTTCGGCGTGATGTGTAAGAAGGGAGATGTGGTACCGAACAACACGCATTTTGACACCACGCGCGCGAATATTGAGTTTCTGGGCGCGGAGGCCGTTGATCTGCCCGCACAGGAAGGCAGGGAGCCGTCGGTCCCGTATCCGTTCAAAGGGAACATGGATGTGACGGCGCTGGAACAGTTGATTGAACGTGTGGGCAGGGAGCGCGTGCCGCTGGTGATGTTGACGATCACCAACAACTCGGGGGGCGGACAGCCCGCGTCATTGGAAAACGTTCGCGCTGTCCGCGCCGTGTGCCTGAAGCATGCGATCCCGCTCTATTTTGACGCCTGCCGTTTTGCCGAGAACTCCTATTTCATCAAGCTGCGTGAGACGGGCTATGAGTCGAAGACGCCGAAGCAGATTGCGCAGGAGATCTTCAGCTTGGGCGACGGCTGCACCATGTCCGCCAAGAAGGACGGACTCGCCAACATCGGCGGCTTCCTCTGCACCAACGACGAAGCGCTTGCTCAGCAGGAGAAGAACCTGCTGATTCTGACGGAAGGCTACCCAACCTATGGCGGCTTGGCGGGACGGGACCTGGAGGCGATTGCGGTGGGAGTCGAAGAAGTGTTAGAGGAGGATTATCTTCGCTACCGAATAGTCTCCACCGGCTACCTGGGCAGACACATCGCCGAGGAAGGAGTGCCCATCGTGCAACCACCGGGCGGACACGCCGTCTACCTGGACGCGCGGGCCTTCCTGCCGCATATCCCTCTCGAACAGTTTCCCGGCGTCGCGCTCGCCTCTGAGCTTTACCTCGAGGGTGGCATCAGGTCGGTGGAAATCGGCACGCTCATGTTCGGCGGTGCGGCAAAAATGGATTTGGTGCGGTTGGCGATTCCACGACGCGTCTACACCCAAAGCCACATCGATTACGTCATCGAGATCATTCTGGAGGTATGGAAGAGGCGGGAGCGGATTCGTGGGTTGAAGCTGACCTACGAAGCCCCCTTTTTGCGGCACTTCACGGCCTGGCTTGAGCCGGTGTAGGAATCTTCTTGAACCACAGAGACACTGAGGCACAGAGAGCGGCTTCATTCTTCGGTTCTCGGCGCCTCTGTGCCTCTGGGGCGAGGAGCTTGGTTCATGATCCGTCCATCCGAGATGAACAATCGTTCGCTTCAGAATCAAGTCGCTTTGGTCACCGGCGCCGGCAGGCGCATCGGACGCGTCATTGCGTTGACCTTGGCGCGCGCTGGCGCCGAGGTTGTGGTGCATTACAACGAGTCCAAGCAGGGCGCACTCGCCACGGCGCGCGAGATTGAGAGCTTGGGGAGCCGAGCCATGGTGGCGCGCGCGGACGTATCCCGGCCGAAGCAGGTTGCGGTGCTGTTTCGGTCGGTCGAAAAGCGTTTTGGCCGGCTCGACTTACTGGTCAATAACGCGGGCATCTTCTTCCCCGCCAAGTGGGACCAGCTCCGCGAAAAGGATTGGGACAAGATTCTCGGGATCAACCTGAAGGCAGCGTTTTTCTGCGCTCAGGCAGCCGCGCGCATTATGCAACGCCAAGGGCACGGCCGCATTGTCATCATCTCTTCCCTGGGAGGGCTTCAGGCCTGGCCGGAATACATTCACTACTGCGCCTCGAAGGCGGGCGCGATTTCACTCACGCGCTCCCTGGCTAAAGCGCTCGCTCCGCACATCCAGGTCAACAGCGTAGCCCCCGGGACGATCCTCTTCCCCGGCGATCCTCGCGACGCCGGAACCGAGAAGATAATCCGAGCCATTCCGCTCAAGAAGGCCGGCCGGCCCGAAGACATTGCGGAGACGGTCCTCTTCCTGGCCACCCGAAGCGACTTCATCACCGGGCAGGTTTTTGTTGTTGACGGAGGAAAATCGATTCCGTAGCTGGTGGCTCGGGGATTATCGATTTTCGATCGACAACGGCAGGCGGAAGGAAAGCCTCACCACAGAGGTCACAGAGAGCACAGAGAACAGTCAATCGTTTTTCTCCGTGAACTCTGTGCGCTCTGCGGTGAAAGCCGTTCGTGCTCACCACTTGTCAGCGGTTACTCCGCTTATTCGACGACGAAATCCGCGCTACGTATGGGGGTTACCCCACCCATTGAATTCCGCGCCCGGACCTCCAAGCGGTATTCGCCCGCTTGCAAGCCGTCTGTGGGAATCTGCTGTACCACAGGGATCAGAGGATCTCCAGTTTTCGCGAAAGTATCCACAAGTATGGTGTTCGAGGAATACACTTGCTGGTTGGTCTTGGAATTCACGATATTGAAAAGCACACCCACGCGCGGCGCCATGGCCGTTTGCATCTTGGGCTCAAACACCTCCACGTAGAACATCACTTTTTCCCCGTGTTGGAAATGGTTGCCGGCCTGGGGGAACACTTCGTGGCCCTGGAAGACCAGTGGGGTCTGATCCTCAAGGAGTTCCGAGTCCAGGCTTGCTACAAGCTGGTTCACCGGACGAACATCATCGCTGAGCGCGGGTCCACTGATCTCAAGCTGCTTGGCATCGAAAGGAGCGATCACCAAGGGCTTTTCGTATTTCGCAAACTTCTCCCCGCCCGAGCTTAGAACCAGTTTCAGCGTGTACTCTCCCGGCGCGATGTTAAAGGTGCTCTGATATTTGAAGGGCCCTTTGGTAAATTCCTTCAGATCTTTCTTTTCCATGTCGATCTTTACAGTGTCGCTGAACCGGGCGGCCACCGATCCGTCTGCTTTGGCGGCAATCCCGAGCACTTGCACTTCGGAGTGAAAATCCTTCTTCGCTTTGCCGAAGTCGACGGCCGACCCTGGAATCTGGAGCGACACGTAGACGCGTGCTACGCCGGGCGAAGTGTAGAAGTAGGGAGCGCTGAGCAGGACGGGAACTTGTCCGGGTTGGGAACCTGCCACCAGAGCTTCCAGATTCTTCCCTTCCGGCTTTCCGGCCAACATGTCGGGCCCCTTCACGTCGTAGTAACCATTCCGGTGCCGGACCTGCAGTCCTGCGCGAGTCACTTTAACGGAGATCTTATGGTACGTCCCGTCGTGCGCCTGGCTTGGAGGGACATACCCCAGAATGTAGTATTCGTCCAACTCGTTGGCGATCTTATTCAACCCTGCAAGGAAATCGTTGGTGTTGAGAATCGTAAAGCCACCCGTGCCGCGCGCCAACGCGTCGAGAACTTGCTGGTTTGCGGAAACGCTCTGGTCCATCAACTGGTTCAAGCGATTCTGAGGGCACATGGGGTTTTGCATGGCAGTCATCGGGTCATTGCACATGTAAGTGTTGCCCGGCAGGTTCGAATAATTCCCACCAGTGCCGTTGGGATTACCCATCCCCCCACCGCCTCTGGTGCCGCCGCCACCCGTGCCGCCCGTGCCGCCGGTGCCACCTTTCCCTCCGCTGCCACCCGTCCCGCCGGTGCCGCCGGTGCCACCTTTCCCTCCGCTGCCACCCGTCCCGCCGGTGCCGCCGGTGCCGCCACTACCACCGTGACTACCGCCGCCACCGCTGGACCCACCGCCACCGGTGCCGCCACCTCCACCTGTACCTCCGCCCCCACCGCCGCCACCGTGCTGGGGCCATGGGTCAGGCAGTTCGGCCAAGCAGGCGAGCGAGGCCGGTGCGTGTGGGAAGGGCAAATCGAGATACGTGGTGGCCGAGAACCCGGGCATGGTCGCCAAGCCTCGCGCATCGATGGCGTAGATCGCCACATTGGATCGATTGGCAGCATCGATCGTGGCATCGAGTTCGGGCTGCCGGTCCGCCGTATATGGGAACCCCGAGGAGAAAAGAATCAAAGTCTTGCGCCCGGGGACAGCGCGCAAAGTCTTGGCCAAGTCGCGGATCGATAGAAGCAACGACCGCGCACCGAAGTCGGATTGGTTCATGGCCATAGAGATGGACGCCATGGTGGGCCCCATGCCTCCGGCAAGGCCCCCTGGCCCCAATGCCTGCGTCTCGCTCATCGCGATCTCCGGATTGGACGCAACCGCGGAGTACTGCACCTTCTCCGTCGCGGCTCTCAGCTTCGCACCATCCGAGGTGAAGTTCTGGACAACTTGAGTTGTCCCCGTGAAATCCACCACCGCCATCAAGCGATCCGGTGAAGCCGTCTTCTCCACAAATTGGTTTGCCGCCCGCCTCGCCAGCATTTGATCCTGGGTGGACATGGACGAATCGTCGAAGAAGACCACGATATAGTGGGGCTGGCCCGGCCTTCGAGGACCCTGCGTTCCCTCCGGGCGCGAGAAAGCTGTGATAGTTTGCGGTTGGTTATCTTCCAAGACCTGGAATTCTTTGACATCCAGGTCGTTGATGTATTCCCCTTTTTTGTTGGTGGCGACCACGTCCACCAGAACAAGGTTTGCTTCAGTTCTCAAAACTTGAGGTGAAGCGAGGGGTGCCTGAGGAGAAGCGCCCGGCGCTCCTCCGCTCTGGGCAAGAGTGACCACCAGGCCTAGTCCCAGAATTCCGATCGCCGCAGGTAGGAGAATATACAGACCGAATTTGCTTCTTCGACGCATGCACCACCTCCTAATAAGGTATTTCAACGGTTCGGCTCAGTCCGGATAATTGTCCGGCCTGGGAGTCGCGGACGATCTGTCGAACCATGTATGTCCCGGGCTTCAAATCGAACTCCATTTTCAGCGTTATGCCGCTTCGCGTCAGTCTCGCGAGCGTGTCGTCGCGAAGCCGACATACTACCTTCTTCTCTTTTCCTGTCAGGTATTTTCCATCGCGATCGAAGAGAACAGTGATAAAGGTCAGGTCATCCAGATTGCGATCCTGTTGCTTTTGGAAACGCAAGGAGCTCACGTCCAAATGAGTGAGTACGGAGAGGCGCACATCGGATTCATTCAGTTTAAAAAACTGCGTATGCACATCGATCGGAAGTTCCCTGAGTTCGTCTTGAGAGTAGACTGCGTCTTGAATTTCTTCCTTGGCCCTGGCAGCAGCATCCTCTGAGGCTTTAGGCGCGAAATAGCCGCGTCGCGCCTGAAGCGTGAAACCTTTGGGGTTCGCCAAGCTCACTTTCAGCTTGTGAAATCGGCCATCGGGCTTGAGGTTGCGTGGAGAAAACGCTAGAACGTAAGAGACCTCCGCAAGCGTCCCTACCTGCCGGAAGCCCTTGTCCAGATCGTTGCTGTTGTGAAAGAACTGCCCGCCCGTGTCCGCGGCCAAGCCAGATAGAACCTCTTCAGCAACGGAGTATCCGTTCTGGATAAGCTGGGACTTCCTCCCCATCAAGCCGGCATCGTTGGGCATCGCGGAGTTTTGCTTGCTCGCATCACCGCCAGGAATGATTACATACAGCCCCCGCGGGTCCAAGGCGTTCACGATCACGTTGGAACGAAGGGCGCGATCCGAGAGATCATTAATCTGCGTTTCCAGGTGGTAGAGGAGAAACCCCGGCGAGAGGAAAATGACGCTGCGCTGCCCAGGCATCAAAGCGGTGCGGCGGACGACTTGCTCGAGGCCCCGCAGAATCTGGACGTGCTGTGTCTCCCCCGTCTCCATTACCCTCGTCGCGTCCCCGTCGATGGCCATGGGGGCCTGGTTCATACAGCTTTGCTGCGCTTGAGGCGGTAAACTCGAGCAATTGCACTGAAAGTACTCATTCGTAGCGATCGCAGTCGCATCCGTATCGCGCTGGTCCACGATCAAGTACGCCTGGTATTCAGCGATATCAGGGCAGGCGTTTGATTCTCGAAAATAGACCGGCCTTGGCCGAAGGTTGAAAAGGGCCTCGTGCAGTTTGCCGCGGTCGTCGGTGAAGTCCACAGCACCTTGGCCCGAGGAGGTGAAAATGCCCACCCTGCCCGCTGGAGTCAGCGTGGCCGCCAGATAACGGTCCGCTGCATCGCGGGCGTATGCGATGTCTTGAAAGCTCATTTGAACGTCGTCGAAATAGAGTGCTTGGTATTTCCTGGGGATTGAATCTGTCGCAGGGCGTTCCGAACCCGCTTCCCCCTCCGGTTCCTTCTCGGATGCTCGTGCGGAGACGGCGGCGGCGCTAGCGGAAGATTCCACTGCGAATTGGTCAATCTCCTGCGGCTTGCCGTTGTCGAATAGGCGAAAGTCCTCTTTCTTCAGTCCGGATACCGGACGGCCATTCGCGTCGCGGACGATGGTGCGCACCAACACCATGTTCCGCTGCACCTGTACCTTGAAGGTGGATTGGACATCCTGCGTGGCCAGCTCCTTGTCCCCCGCGCTTTGGCCGCCGGCCGCGTGCGCCGATATGAAAATCCCCGCCCCGACTAACGCCGGCAACAACACCAGCGCGCCGCCGCGGCCAATTCCGCATAAGCAGCGACCCCAGGCGCGCCAAGGAGCTGTCGCCAATGGAATCAAGCCCCGTTCGCAGCGCCGTCGCTCAAAACCGCGGTCCATTGTTGCCCCAGGTACGCAGATTAACCAAGCTAAGTATCCGGCGGGCTGACCCTAAAGTCAAGGAAGGCCATTCTGGGGTATAGACTGAGGTGATGGCCCTTTCCTCCGGCCTCGCCCCAACCGATCCTTACCGGGGGGGAAGTCCCTAGTAGGGTATCTCGACGGTACGGCTCACCCCGGATAATTGGCCGGCCTCGAAGTCCCGGACGATCTGACGCAGCAGGTACGTTCCGGGCTTCAGGTCCACCTCCGTCTTAACGGTTATTCCGGTTTGTGCGAGTTTTGCAAGGGTGGCATCGCGGAGCTTAAGTTCGACCTCTTTCTCTGTAGCGACAACGCATTTCCCGTCCCCGTTAAACACCACAGTCAAGAAAGTAAGCTTGTCGAGATGGAGATCCTTTTCCTGGCGGAACCGCACCGAGCCGACAGCCAAATGTGTGAGCACGGCCAGACGAGCCTCGGATGCATTGAGTTTATAGAATTGCGTATGCACATCGATCGGGAGATCCTTCAAGTCGTCTTGAGAATAGGCTGCTTGCATGATTTCTTCCTTGGCTCGGGTGACCGAATCTTCCGAGGCTTTGGGCGCGAAATAGCCGCGCCGAGCCTGTAGCGTGAACCCCGCCGGGCTCACCAAGCTGACCTTCAGCTTATGGAATCGGCCGTCGAACTTGAGGCTGTGAGGAGAGAAAGCAAGAACGTAATAGACCTCCGGGGGCGTCGCGACTTGCCGGAAGCCTTGATCCAAGTCGTTGCTGTTATGGAAGAACTGGCCGCCTGTGTCCTCCGCAAGGCCGTCAAGTACCTGTTCATCGAGGTTCAGTCCTTCCCGGATAATGGTCCCTTTACGGATCATCAAATCCGGACGCAGGTTAAGAAAAATGCTATCCTGCGTGGCGTCGCCGCCCGGAATTATCGTGTACAGCCCCCTGGGGTCCAGCGCGCTGACGACCACGTTCGAGCGCAAGGCGCGGTCGGTCACCTCCGCGAGCCGTGACTCGAGGTCGCTCGAGAGAAAACCGGGCGAAATAAAAATTACGTTGTGTTGCCCCGGGAGCACGGCGGTGCGGCGAACAACTTCTTCGAGGCCTCGCAACACCGCTTCCGCCTGCGTTAGCCAATCATTCCGTATGCGCGTCGCCTCCGCCATGACGACCTCGCCGGCCGACACCCGATCAGTCCCTTCCAATAGCCCATCACCGAAGGTACACTTGATATACTCCATAATGGCGATGAGCGACGCATCGGGGTCGTTCCTTTCGGCCATTAAGTAAGCCTGGTATTCACCGATATCAGGGCAGGTGGCCTTGCCGGTTGTGATGCGAGGCCGCGGTTGGAGCCGGGAGAGCGCTTCGTGGAGCTTTTCGCGATCGTCCGTGAAATCCTGGCCGCCCTGGCCCGAGGAAGTGAAGATACCAACTCGGTCTTGGGGTGTGAGCGTATTGGTGAGATATCGGTCCGCAGCGTCGCGGGCATGGGCAACGTCTTGAGCTTGCATCTGAGTGTCGTCGAAATAAAGCGCCTGGTAATTCCGCGGTATCACTCTCGACGCTTCGCCTGTTGAGGGACCTCCCTCCCCTGCTTCTTTAGCAGTTGCCGCGGGCGCTGCGGCCGGAGCGCCACCGGTCGACTCGACACTAAACTGATCAACTTCCTGCGGCTTACCGTTATCAAATAGTCGGAAGTCTTCCTTGCGCAGCCCCGGCACAGGATTGCCCTTCGCGTCGCGCACCACCACCCGCACCAGCACGATGTTGCGTTGCACTTGCAGCTTGAACTGGGATTGTACTTCCTGGACGGCGATTTCCTTTTCGCTTGAGGCCTGCCCGGCCACCGCACGGGCGCTGAATATCCCTGCCGCGGCCAAGGCACACAGCACGAATAGGGGGCCGGCTTCCTGGCTTCTCATGGGCCGGGGAGAAGGTAAATAGGTTGGCCCGAATGAACGTGGGCGAGTTGCGGGGTTGCGTAGCGTAGTACGGCAGATCATTGGCGGCCCTCACGGCGCGCGGTAGCGCTGACCGTCAGGTCAGCGCAGCAAGTGGCAGCGTCTGCGCAGATCAACGACGCCAAGTATCCGGCGGTGCGGGCGCAAAGTCAAGCTACGGCGCGGCAAGACCTGTGGCCACCCTGTTCCAGCTTGATTTGGTTCGTGCAATCTGCAATGCTTCCACAACGAAGGGTTCTTCATCGTCATCGGAGAGGTCGCAGTGGCCTACAAAGACTTGCGCGAGTTCGTGAAACGCCTGGAAGGCGAAAGAGAGTTGAAGCGTATTTCCCTTCCGGCGGATGTGGATCTAGAGATTACCGAGATCACAAATCGGGTCTCGAAGGCCGGCGGACCCGCACTTTTATTCGAGAAGCCGCGTTCGGCAAAGAACGGCGTGGAATACTCGATGCCGCTCCTTATCAACATGCTGGGATCCAAAAAGAGAGTGGAACTGGCGCTCGAGGTTGACTCGCTCGAGGACGTGGCGCGGCGCATCCAGGATCTGTTGGACATGAAGCCGCCGGACGGGTTTCTGGATAAGGTCCGGCTGCTTCCCAAGCTTTCCGAACTCGGGTCGTTTTTCCCGAAAAGCGTGCGCTCGGGTGCGGCACAGGAAGTGGTCGAAACAGATGGTGCGTCGCTGGCGAGCCTGCCGATCATGAAGTGCTGGCCGCAGGATGGCGGGAACTTTATCACCTTCCCTTTGGTGATTACGAGGAGTCCTAAGAACGGCCGCCGCAACGTGGGTTGCTACCGCATGCAAGTGTATGACTCGCAGACCACCGGCATGCACTGGCAAATCCATAAGGGCGGGGCTGAGCATTTTCGCTGGCTGGAGCGGCAGGGCAAAGGCCGCCGCCTGGAAGTCGCCGTGGCGCTCGGGGCCGACCCGGTGACGATGCTTTCCGGTGTCCTGCCACTGCCGGAGGACCTGGACGAATTCTTGTTTGCCGGTTTCCTGCGCCAAGAGCCCGTCGAACTGGTCAAGTGCCACAGCGTCGATCTGGAGGTGCCCGCCGATTCGGAAATCGTGCTGGAAGGCTACGTGGATCTCGATGACATCCGGGTCGAAGGGCCTTTCGGCGACCACACCGGTTATTATTCCCTGGAAGATAAGTTCCCGGCCTTTCATCTCACCTGCCTGACGCGGCGCCGCGATCCCATTTACGTTTCCACGATTGTCGGCCCTCCGCCCATGGAGGACTATTGGATGGGCTATGCCGTGGAACGCATCTTTCTTCCCCTCTTTCGCAAGCAGATGCCCGAAGTGGTTGATATGCACCTGCCCGCGGAAGGAATCTTTCATAACCTCCTGATTGTGGCGATCCGCAAAAGCTATCCGGGACACGCGCGCAAAGTGATGAACGCCATCTGGGGCTTGCCGGGAGCCATGTTCAGTAAGTGCATTGTGGTCGTGGACCACGATGTTGATGTTCACAATCTTCGAGAGGTGGCCTGGAAGGCGTTCAACCATATCGACCCCGAACGCGATATTCAGTTCACTCTCGGCCCGGTGGACCAACTCGAACACGCTTCCCGCCTCCCGAGCTTCGGCTCCAAGATGGGTGTGGACGCAACCACCAAATGGCCCTCCGAAGGCTTCACTCGCCCCTGGCCGGATGAGATCAAGATGGACCCCGAGGTGAAGATGAAGGTCGATGCCCTTTGGGGCAGTTTGAATTTGTGATTTCTGATTTGTGATTTGCGATTTCCGCCGTCCGCTCTCGGCAATTTGAGGGGAACCATGAACAAGCCTGGCTTCGCGATCGACATTTCAGGATTGGGCAAACTTCAGATCAACGCGCTCCTCAGCGATTACACGGGAACGTTGTCATTCGGCGGGAAGCTGTCGCCGGGCGTCAAGGACCGGCTGCTCCGGTTGGCCCAACTGGTAGACATTCATGTCGTCACCGCGGATTCTTTCGGGACCGCCGAAAAGGAACTGGAGGGCCTGCCGCTGATCTGCCGCAAGCTCGCGGGGCCCGGCGAAGACGCGCAGAAACAGCGTTATGCGATGGACTTGAATCCCCGCTGCCTGGCCTCGTTCGGAAATGGCGTCAACGACCGCCTGCACATGAAACTGGTGAAAGAGGCGGGAGGGTTAACCATTGCCGTGGATAACGGCGAAGGATGCGCGCACGAGGCTCTCCGGCATGCCAACATTTTTGTAGCCGGCGCCGTCAACGCCCTCGACCTGCTGCTCGAGCCTACCCGGCTTCGCGCGACGTTGCGCTTCTGACTTTGTTCTTGAACAGGAGACTATACGCCGTTCATTGGATGGCGGCTTGAGCCTCTTGCAGGGTTGGAAAAATAGACAGGATTTGCTCGACTTTGGTCACTTTCATCAGCGTCCTGATCCGGTCTTGCACGGCCACTAACAAGATCCGGCGGCCCGAATTGACACAGGAGACATGCGCGTTAACGATGGCCCCTACACCTGCCGAATCCACGTAAGGGACCTCGGTGAAATCGAGAATGAGAGTTTTCGCGGTCTTTTCGGCCCGCACCGCATCCCGGAAATCAAACAAAGTGGCAATGGTTATCGGACCATTGAGCTGCAGGATTCGCTGATCTTCGTTCGCGCCCGGTGCGTTGATGATGGTCAGCTTTTCTTCCCACATATCTAAGCAATATAGGGTGCCTGGGGGGTTTTGTCAATAAGTAACATCCCGCGCAAGGCATGTTATATGAATTGTTACGGGAGTGTTACAGCGCGCCAGAGCCGCAACCAAATGCAGATTCTTCGCTTCGCTCAGAATGACATGTCATCTTGAGCGAAGCGAAGGATCTGCTTTTCTTCGCGAGCCGCGAAGAAACTCGCCCCTCGTCCTACAGTAAAACCGCCTCCCCGCAAAGGCAAGGCGGCGCGCAGGAAGGAAAATGCCTTTTCGCTGCGCCTCAACGGTCAGTATTTCGATTTATGCCTCCTTGTAAAGCAGCGTTGACATACCTCCGAGCAACCCCTAATATACCGCTCAAAGGAGGTAGTCATCATGCAACTGATCATCGACGCCAAGGAAGTCGAGGGGGTTCGCGTCTTGAGCCTTAACGGCAGAATCGTGGCCGGCCCTGAAGTCGACAGCGTGCGCAGTTTCGTCAAGGAGTTTCTGGGCAATCATTGGAATCATATTGTACTCGACCTCGCGAACGTGACGCGCATTGATAGCACGGGGATCGGCATGCTCGTGGAGTCGGTGATCTTAACGGTGAAGGAGGGGGGGCAACTGAAACTCACGCGCCTTCCTCGGCTAATTCATAATATCCTCTCCACTCACCGCTTGCTGCAAGCCTTCGACATCTATGCCACCGAGGCGGACGCCTTGGCGAGTTTTGCCAAGCCGGCCCCCTAACCGGCCTTTCACCAAGCCTCGCGGCGCCATGCGAGTGTCGCGGCGTCATGCGAGAGTGGCGCTGACCTTCAGGTCAGCACTACGGATGCCGACCTAAAGGTCGGCGCTACAACTGAAACGGAGGCGATTATGAACACCCTCATCGCAATCGAAGCATGCGGAGTATTGCTCTGCTGGGCAGTTCTTGCTCGGGCGATTTGGAAGTGGGGACCGGGTCTGCGCAGGAGGTCGGTTCGGTGCCCGGAGCGGAGGGTTGAAGCCAAAGTCCTGGCGGACCAGCGCGAGGCAGAATTCGGCTCCCTGCGAGTGATGGACGTGAAGGGATGCTCGCTGCTCGGAAATGCGCCCCTGGCATGCAGCAAAGGGTGTCTCGTCAGATTGTGAGTACGGCCCGACGGTTGAGCGATCATTGCTTCTTCATCTTCATGGCAGGCTCGCCGAATGAGACGCAGAGCGCAATCGCCGACGCCACCCAGATATACCACGGAAGTGGATCATGATAATGAAATTGTAGGATGACACATACTGCAAAGAGTATGCTTCCGAACATGATTCCTCCTAGCCCGGCAGCCGCCCGCTGATGGCCAAGCTGATAAACCCCAGGATAAGAAACAGGATTCCCCCCAGCATGGTGGTCAGCGCTTTCTTACCGGCGGCCTTCCATTCTCCAGTCACAAATCCCCAGACGTTCGACGTGATGATAATGGACGACATAAAAAGAGGCCAACCTAGAATCGGTCCCATCTCCGACAGGCGCGCCGAGACGCCTCCATAAATGACCGTGCTTCCAAACCAGAACAAGCCCATCACGGCGCCAAAGACCCAATTTAGGCCAGTCCCTGGAGCGCGGAACAGGTGCGCGGACCCATTCTTCTTCCACAGGTACGCACAATAGATGAGATAAGGGATTAGTGCAGCCGTATTCAGGGGCGCCCAAATCACATTCGCTTGGCTGCCCGGGCCGGCTCCTTGTGCGATCGCGGCATTGATGAGTGGCTTCCCAAAAGCCAGTCCGAAGTTAGTAAACGGGGAACCGATGCCAGCCAGGATACAAAGGAACAATCCCAGCTTGAAACTTATCTTAACCGCAGTGGATTCCTTGGGGCCCGCGCCGGCGGCGGCGAGTTGTTTCTCCTTCATGCCCCCGGCGACGGCGCATCCTACGATTCCGGCGATGGCCAGCGCCACTCCGACGAAGATCATGTGGCCCTGAGGTGTGAAAATTTTCTGCCTCTGCAACACCAGCAGCGGTACCAGGGAGCCGAGGGCCGTGGCGAGGCCAATGGCGATAGCAAAGTTAAGAGCGATGCCAATCGCGGCAATTCCCAGGCCAAAGAAGATTTGAGCCAAGCCAAAACCGACGCCGAAGAGCACCATCAGCAGCAGCACTCGCGACCCGGCCGCCTGGAAGACGCTCCAGGCATTCGGAATGGTCAGCCACACTGCCAGCCAAGGGAATACGACCATACCCGTGATCGCCCATACCGACCAGATGTTTTCCCACTTCCAGGCTTTCACATATTTGGTGGGAGTCGCAAAACTACCGTTGAGAATCCCGGCAAGCAACGCCAGGCCCACGGCTAAAGGCACATTTGCCATATGAGAACCCTCGCAAAAGCAGAAATTGGAAAATAGAACCCAGAAGTCAGGAGCCAGAATAAAGAAGTCAGACGAAAAACCCGGCTTGTTCTGGGCCTAGTCCCTAGTCCCTAGCCCCTTGTCCCTGACACCTGGCACCTGAAACCGGCGTTTCGGCTCGTCACTCGTCACTCTCCACTCGTCACTGCCTTATCTGTCCTGACCCAAGAATCTGGTATTTAACGGACGTCAGCTCCGGCAAGGCAAACGGACCGCGGCAATGGAGCTTTTGGGTGCTGATACCCATCTCGGCGCCTAAGCCGAACTCTCCCCCATCCGTGAAGCGTGTGGAAGCGTTCCAATAAACCGCCGCCGAGTCCACTTGGTCCAAAAACCTCTGTGCGCGCGTGGCATCGCGGGTGATGATAGCATCAGAATGGCGAGTGGAGTAACGATTGATGTGCGCGATGGCGTCGTCCAAGCTCGCCACCACCGCTACGGCCATTTTCAAGTCGGAGTATTCGGTGAGCCAATCCTCCGCAGAAGCGGCCCAAACCTTCTCTTCGCCCGCCAGGCGGCGCGTCTGCTCATCACCCCGCAACTCAACCCCGGCGGCGCGCAAACGCTCGACAATTCGAGGGACGTATTCCGCCGCGATGTCGTGGTGCACGAGCAGCTTTTCCGCGGCGTTGCACACCGAAGGCCGCTGCGTCTTGGCATTGATCACGATGCGGTCCGCAAGCTCGAAGTCCGCTTCCTTGTCCACATAAACGTGACAATTCCCTGCCCCGGTTTCGATCACCGGAACAGTGGCCTGCTCCACGACACGGTTGATCAGTTCCGCCCCGCCGCGCGGGACCAAAACGTCCACGTAGCCGCGCGCCCGCATGAGTTCCGCCGCCGAGTCACGGGAACGGGAATCAAGCAACTCGATGGCTCCTGCCGGCAACCTCGGCGCCTGGTTGAGAAGTTCCACTAACCGCTCATTGGTGTGAACCGCCTCGCGCCCTCCGCGCAGGACCGCCGCGTTCCCGGCTTTCAGCGCCAGCACCGCCGCATCCACCGTTACGTTGGGGCGCGACTCATAAATGACGCCCACAACGCCCAGCGGCACTCGCACTTTCCGAATGCGCAGGCCGTTGGGACGAACCCATTCCGCCAAGACTTCACCCACCGGGTCAGGCAAAGCGAGGACCGCCCGAATTCCCGCCAGCATGTCGGCCAAGCGAGCAGGATTCAGCAGAAGCCGGTCGCGACTGGAGGGACGAAGCTCATTGGACTCGAGGTCGGCGCGGTTGGCTGCCAGAATAGTTTCCTGGCCCGCTGCCAAGAACTCCGCCATCGCCTCGAGGATGGTATTCTTTTGCTGCGAAGTCAGCAAGGCAAGGTTGGGAGCAGCCGTCCGGGCTCTGCGCAGTTTGTCTTTCGTACTCGACATGAAGATTCGCCGTAAATCCTACTCAAAGTAGCCCTCTCCCTTGGGGAGAGGGTGTCGCGCTCCGGCGTACTCGTCAGCCGGAGCCCGACGGGTGAGGGGTCACTTGCTAACCCTGGCACGGTCTGACCGGCCCTCGACGCCTTCGCGCCCTATGGACACCAAGCCATGAGGATGCTCTCGGGGAAACCCTATCGCAACTCGCGACCAGTTGATGCCAAGGTTTCTCGACTAGTCTTTTTTCGCAGCTTCGGTCCAACTCTGGCTTGGCGAGGCAGTAACCCCTCACCCGTCCCGCGACGGCTGAAGAAAGCGCCGTCACGGGACACCCTCTCCCCAAGGGAGAGGGCATTGTGCCGATTATGGGGCGCTCTCACCCTTAACACGCAGCGGCGCGAAGTACGTCCCAACGCGGCGCTGCAGGGCAAGTGGAATGACCTCAGGATGGTTCCCGTTGGCAATCACCACCTGAATTCCCGCCGCTGTGGCCCTCAGTGCCGCTCGCAACTTGGAGCGCATCCCGCCTCGCCCCAACTGGCTTTTGCCGCTGCAGGCGGCTTCCATCGCGGGTGTGACACGACGGACGGCCCGCACCAGGTGAGGTTTTCCCGAGACACCTTGGGACCGGAAGAAACCGTCCACGTCGGTAAGCAAGATCAACCAGTCCGCTCCTAAAGCGGAAGCTACAAGGGCGCTCAGCTCGTCGTTATCACCGAACGCTCCTTCCAGTTCGCGCACTGAGACGCTGTCGTTTTCGTTCACGATGGGCAGCACTTTCATGCGCAGCAACTGGTGGAGCGTCTTGCAGAGGTTTTGATAGCGGAGGGGAGAGGAAAAGTCATCGCTCGAAAGGAGCAGTTGGGCCACCACTTTCTTCCCAAATAGCAGCCGCTCGTAGGTGTGCATCAACCTGCTCTGGCCGACTGCCGCGGTGGCCTGCATCAGCCCCAACTTCTTGGGCCGCCGCTTGATGCCCAGCGAAAACATTCCGCAGGCAATCGCGCCCGAACTGACGATGACGTACTCATGATGGGCCAGTTCCAGTTGATCGATCAACGACCGCATCCAAGTGAAGTTGATCTGCCCATCCGGGGCGACCAAACTGGTCCCGATTTTGATGACTACACGCATGGGTTCGGCTCGCCGCGTGGAATGAGAATGGCGTAGAGTTGTTGGGAGGCGATACACCACGCCCCCTTGGGAAAAACCGCGGACCCCAACATCGGGGGTCCGCGCTTATCCCTGTCTTACCAACGCGGCCTGCACCGAGGGGCAAAGCTACTTGCTTTCGGCTTGTTTCTTGCCCTCCCAGGTGCCGTTTTCGGTGTCGCTTGTCCACTTGCCGGAAAGCTCGCCCTTCTTGAGTTTGGCGTTTAGCTGGTAGTTGCCTTGCGGCGTGTCGATGTGAATTTCAACGTCGTCTTTCTTGACCGTTCCGGCACTGATCTGAGTCCCGCCCATGGGCGAAGAAACCGACCCCGTCAACGAATCCTTAGTCTGCTCGAGATACAGAGTGAACGGCATGTCACCTTGCGAGCCCCCGTGCGCCGTGCACTCCCACGTTCCCGTCAAAGGGCCGGGCTTGGGTTTCTTCACTTGCGACTGCTCTTGCGCCAGCGCGAAACCTGCCACGCACAAAATGCCCAGGCTCAGAACGAAAGGAATCATCTTCCTCATCTTCATGCATTTGCTCCTTGTTCGATCTCATGAAATAGACTATCGAGGCATTTTACAGCGGCAGCGGGACTTCCGTCCAGAAGAACAGTTGACAGTCCACAGTTAACAGTCGACAGTCACCGGTCGAGCGTGGATATTTGTCATTCCCGCGAAAACGGGAATCCAGGGTCTTGCAGGCTGCAATCGACCCCAGCTTCCGCGGGGACGACGGTCCCACTGATATCCAGTCGGTGCTTAACTGTCGACTGTCAACTGTCAACTGTTCTTCAGAACCAAAAATGCCATGCCGTGTCGACCAGTGCGTGGGTCAAAGCGGAAGCGGAAATCCTCTGCCGGTTTCTAAATGTGTATCCGTAGAAGATTCCCGCCACGGTGGCCATAATCGCGTATCGCCAGT
>Ga0326727_10009165_pt1 | contig 24546 bp, 17 predicted proteins | sample MB2enrmetagenome_FD_207643 | JGI IMG/M metagenome (GOLD analysis project Ga0326727, IMG submission 207643) | Lab enriched peat soil microbial communities from McLean, Ithaca, NY, United States - MB29MY | ecosystem: Environmental > Terrestrial > Soil > Wetlands > Peat | place: USA: New York... | reverse complement strand
CAGTGGGGTGAGACGTTCGGGCCGACGGCGACCAATCCGGGTGTGGCACCGGCGATCTCCGGGATCGACGCCTGGGGAAATCTGATCAACCGCTCCGGCGTCATCGGCAAGACCAACACCGAGGGACTCAGCACCTCGGCGGGAACGAATAACCAGCTCTCCGGCTTCGGTTATGATGTTGCCGGGAACATGATCAGCAACCCAGCCATCGGCGCGGCTTACGTGTATGACGCGGAAAATCGGCTGATCTCGCCACGATCCAGTTTTAGCGAAGCACAAGCCCGGCAAGCCGTTCTTGCGGGGGCGCTTTTCAGAATTCCCAGAGGGCTTGAAATGTGTGGAGCGCCGAGAAGCGGGGAGAGGGGCTGGAGTCCCGACTCGTCACGCAGGTCCGAGATCGGCACTCCTTCCACCAAATGCCTTCGTGTCTGGCTTGGTGTGGATGCTTCTTTACAACCTAGGGCTGCGATCCACTTTGAAACCGCAATGCGGCAAGGTCTGCTTCATAGTCAAATCGGGCATTGGCCTCGGCGATCTGCGCCTGTGTTTGTTGTAACTGGGCCTGACCTAACTCAACAATCGAGCTTAGCCCCAGGCGATACCTTGTATCGGCCAGGTCCAGTGCGGTGTTGGCCTCTTGCAAGAGCTCCTCGGTCACACTCATTTTCTGCTGTGCAGTATTCGCTCTCAGCCAGGCTGTGCGGACATCCCGTACGATGCGATTGATGAGCACCCGGCTCTGCTCGTCGGACGCCTTGGCGCGCAGGTCTGCTTCCGCGGCCTGGGCATGGAATTTGAAGCCGTCGAAGATCGGTATGCCGACGTTCACGCCTGCCGCTCCATACCAATTGGGGGTGAAGTAGGCGCTGGATCCGATAGGGGTAATGCCGACTGTGCCTAACCCCGAGATCGTAGGGAGTAGTTGCTCATGTTGCGCCTGGCTGAAGCGTACATCCGCCACGTGATTGAGTTTGAGAGCAAGAAGATCGGGGCGCTGTCGCAACGCGAGAGCAATGATCGCATCTACCGAAGGCGCGACCGGCAGCGGAGGCGACGGGTCGTCGACGAGTTGGTACTGTTGGTTGCTCGCGGTTCCAAGCACTTCATTGAGATTCGCCATTGCGGCATCGAACTGGTTCTGCGAATCGAGATCGAGTAATTTGGCCTGCGACAGATTGACTTGCGCGAAACTCTGGTCGAGCGTGGACTTAAGCTTGCTCGCAGTTAATGCATTGACCTGATCACCGACCGCTTGACGAGCCTTTACGGTGCTTTTCGCAACCTGTAGCGTGGCCTGCGCCTCCAGAGCATTGTAGAAGGCAAGGTCCGCCGCGAGGACGATGTCCTCCCGCGTCGCCTCAGATTGTTGCTCGGAGGCTTTTGCCTGAAAGGATGAAGAAGCGACCAAATTACGCGTGCGGCCAAAATCCGTAATCAACTGATTGAGGTCAACCCCAGCGCCCACGTGATAGAGAAGCCGGGAGGCGTCAAGCGACCCAGCCGAGATGCGGCTTGCTTCCTCAGCGTCAACGCCAGTCAAATTGCCACTCAGCGTCGGAAGCAACGCCGAGCGAGTCTCGCGGACGACCTGCTTTTGTGCCAACGCGAGCAGTGTCGCGACGCTGATTCGTGGGTTGTTTTTGAGCGCTAACTGCTCCGCCTGTTGACGCGTAAGCGTTTTTCCGGTCGAGTCTGGCCGAAGGGAGTCCGCAAGATTCGTTGTCACGGAATTTAACGTCGATGTTGGCTGCTGGGCCTGCGTCTGGAGCCGTGGCGCATCTGGAAGCTGCTCGATCTGCTGCGGAACGATCTCCTGTGCGCGCATGTCGACCGGACACAGCAGAAGCCAGAGCGGCAAAAATAGACTTCGGTTACGCATGAGTCACCTCACCGGATCGGGGCTCGATTTCGTCATCACGAATCTCTTTGCGATGAAGCAGCAGGTACGCTGTCGGCACTAAAAACACAGTTACGATGCCGGAAACGGTCAAGCCCCCGAGAATTGCTCGTGCCAGGGGCGCGTACTGTTCGCTGCCGGGCTCCAGAGCGAGCGCCATTGGAATGAGGCCGAGAACAGTAGCTAGTGTGGTCATCAGAATGGGACGCAAACGCACTTCGCAGGCTTCCGCGAGAGCTTGCTTGAGGGGACGACCGTTTGCGCGGAGCGTGCCGACGAATTCCACGATAAGGATGCTGTCGGAAACGGCGATTCCAGTCATCATGATGACTCCCATGAGCGACATGACGTTGAGCGTCGTGCCCGTAACCATCAGGAATAAGATGACGCCCGAAAGCCCCGGAGGAATGGCCAGCAAGATGATGAAGGGATCGGAGAACGAAGCGAACTGCGCCATCAGGATGAGATAAACCAGCACGATCGCGAGGATGAGACCGATGCCGAAACTCTGGAAGGAACTCCGCATGTCAGAGATCGCTCCGCCCATGGACACGGTGATCTGAGAAGAGTGGTGCATGCCATCAAGGACGTGTTTGATCTGAGCGCTCACGCGGCCGAGATCTTCCTGCTTCGGCATGACGTAGATGTCGAAACTGCGACGCAGTTGGTAGTGATCGACCTCGGTCGGAGTATTGATCTGCTTGATAGAAGCTAGCGACTCAAGCGGAGTTGTGCTTGTGGCTCCGGGGGCGCGCAACGGAATCTGCTTTAAGTCGGTGAGGGTTTTAATTTGATTGTCGGGATATTGCACGCTGAGAAAATAATTGTTGCCGGTCTTCGGATCGACCCAGAAACTCGGGGCGATCATCGTGTCCGATGTAAGTGCCGTGATGACATTGTCGAGCGCCGCCTCGGGCGATATGCCGAGCAGGGCGGCATGTTCGCGATCGATATTGAGTTCGAGCCCCGGATAGTCGAGGTCCTGCGGAATCAACACATCATTGACCGAGCTCAATGCTCTGACCCTCGCGCCAACGGACCTGGCGACGGCAAACGATTCATTTAAGTCACTGCCCCCGATTCGAATGTCGATCGGAGCGGGTTGCCCCTGGTTGACGACGGCGTCTACTAATCCGCCGGTCTGGAAATAAGTGCTCACTTCTGGAAAGTCGTTTGCCAACCTCTCGCGCACACGTTGCATGTACGAGAAGCTGCTGGTCTTGTGGTCCTCCTTGAGACTGACTTGAATGAAGGCGGTATGCATTCCGGAGTTGCTGGTATAGATGGCCGAAAGGTCTGGCGTAATGCCAATGTTCGACACAATCATATTCATGTCGTGCGGTGACACCACATCGCGGATATCCTGCTCCATCTTGCTCACATATTCATCAGTCACTTCAAGACGAGTTCCGGGCGGGACTTTGGCATTGACCACAAATTGCCCCGGATCGGTACGCGGGAAGAACGCTACGCCAAGGAATGGAAACAATGCGAAGCTCAACACCACGAAAGCAGCGAAACTGCATACGATCAATACGGGGCGATCCAGACACACGGCGATAGCTTTTTCGTAAGCCTTCTGCAGCCGTTCGAATTGCTGATTGAAACCGATGACGATGGGTCGAAAGATGTTCGCACGCTTTATTCTTTGTTCCTCTTCGACTTCCTTTACCGCCTCCTCGGCGCCGCCTAGGGTACTGTAAGGAGCGCTGCTGTGTTCAGGTTCCAAACGAATGAACTTTGCGCAGAAAAGTGGCACGACGGTCATGGCGACGGCATAAGAAGCAAACAGTGCCAACACGACCGCGAGGGCCAGGGCGCTGAAGATATATTTGCTGACACCAGACAGCACAATGACAGGAAAGAAGACGATGCTTGTGCTGCACGTAGCCGCGAGCACGGCAAGCTGGACCTCTTTGCCGCCATTGATGGCGGCTTCAACCGCCGGCTCGCCTAACTCCATGTGACGAAAGATGTTCTCAAGAACGACCACCGAGTTGTCGATCAAGCGGGAAAGGGCGAGCGCGATGCCGCCAAGCACCATGGTGTTGATCGTGCTTGCGCCCAGGTTCAACGCAATGAAGGCGGCGAGGCACGAAATGGGGATCGAAAGCAGTACCGAAATCGTCGCGCGGAGATTGCCGAGAAAGAGAAGTATCATCAGCGCGGTGAGGCACAGGCCAATGCTGCCCTCGTTGATCACGTTCTCCACCGCGATCTTTACAAAAACGGATTGATCAAAGACGACCGCTGTTTTCAGCGTCTTCGGAATATCGAGCAGATGTTTCACGGCCTCTCGAATGCCGCTCACAATACTGATCGTGTTCGATCCCCCACCCTGCTTTAAGATCGGAATGTAGACGGAATGCTGACCGTCGACCCGGACGATGTTGTATTGCAGCTGGCCTGAGTCCACCGCTTTCCCAACATCGCCAACGAATACGGACTCGCCCATATGGTCCTGTTTGTCCGTCTTGATCGGCATGGCATTGATTTCATCAACCACCGGAATCTGGCTATTGGCATAGACGTTGTAGTCCTTCGGTCCGATGCGCACGTCGCCGGCGGGCAGAATCAAGTTCGATTCATTCACCGAGCGCACCACGTCCATCAGCGAGAGTTGGTGAGCTTCAAGTTTGACCGGATCGACATAAATCTGGATTTGCCGGTACTTGCCTCCGTAAGGCTGCGGCACCGAAGCGCCGGGAACGTTGGCGATTTGATTCCGCACCGCAAACTGCGCCAGATCTTTAAGCCGGGTCTGGTCGAGACCCTGACCTTCCAGTGTCACCAGACACACGGGAAGATTCGAAGCGTCGAACTTCAGCACCACCGGAGGCAGGGTTCCCGGCGGAAGCCGCCGCAAATTCGCCATGGCGAGATTCGAGATATTGCTGACCGCGGCGTTCGCGTCTGTGCCAGGCTGAAAGTAGATCTTGATCAGGCTCACACCGGGCAGCGATCGCGACTCGATGTGGTTGATTCCGCTTCCCAGCGTAAAGAAACGCTCGTAGCTATCTGTGATATCCGCCTCAATCTGCTGCGGCGGCATGCCGGCGTAGAAGGTCGCGACTACGACAACCGGGATATTAATTTCCGGAAAAAGATCGACGGGCATACGTGCGACTGTGGTAACACCCACGACGATCACCATGAGACAAAGCATTAGGATGAAGAATGGATGCTTGATGGCAAAAGAGGACATTACTCGCTTACCTCCTGCGCCGCCGTCGGAATGAACGCCGCATGCGGGGACACAACTTCCCCGGGCTGGTAGCCGGTCTGTCCAGCGGCGATCACGTTGTCCCCAGCCTGCAGGCCGCTGGTAATCTCCACGCGGTTCGAGGTTTGGATTCCGAGAGTCACATTGCGCTTCTCGACATGGTTCGTCGCATCCACTACCAGCACATAAGATTGATCGCCGCTCTGCACCACGGCCTGTGCGGGTAAAATAAGAGCGTCATTCTTTTGCTGGAGTTGAATCGTCGTGTCCGCGTACATCCCTGGATTCAGACTCAGATCACGGTTGGGGACATCGACCTCGGTCAGCATGGTTCGAGTGTTGGTATCGAGTGCGCGAGAGAAACGGATGATCTTGCCCGTAAATGTGTGCCCGGTCGCGTTGACTTTCACCTGCACATCGCCACCAACCTGAATGCAGGGAACGTCGGTCTCCGGCACGGGCATGCGAAGTCGGAGCAGGTCGCTCTCGGCCACTTGTACCACGGGGAGTGTCTGCGTGTTGTTGTCCTGTCCGGCTTGAATTAGCGAGCCGGTATCGGCGTAGCGCTTCGTCACCACGCCTGTAAAAGGGGCGATGATCTGCTCGTATCTGGACATGGTTTCGAGCCTGCTGCGCGTCGCGCGAGAAACCCCGAGTTGTTGCTGCATGGCATCGAGCGAGGCCTTGGCGACACCGACCTGTGCCGCGGCTTGCTGGTCTTTGGCTCGCGCGTCGTCCAACTCCTGTTCCGCGATCAGTCCCGGTCTTTCTTTGGACGCTTCTTCCAGACGGGTGTACTCCGCGTGCACCGCGGAGTAAGTCGACTCCGCGCTGACGACCTCGCTTTGTGCGCGAGTGATATCCGATTGGCTGTGGCGGACCTCAGCCTGAGCGCCCTCCACTTGGTTCTGCAGCTCTGGAACTTCCAGCAGAGCCAGGACTTCGCCCTGACGAACGCGGTCGCCGATATCGACTTTGATCCAGCGGATATATCCCGAGACTTTGGCATGAAGATCCACCTGCTGATAGGGCTGGAATTGACCGGCAACGGTGAGGAAACTGGCCAGATTGCCACGCGTGACCGCGACGACCGCGGCCGCCCTCGGTTGCTCGGCAGGAGCTTTGCCATAGTGATTTCGAACGATCAGGAAGAGAGCTGCCAACAAAAGGCAGGGAAGCACCGCGATCCAGAGGATTCGCTTACGATGCATGGAGCCACCTTACTTTCAATCCCGCAAGTTCGGGATTGGAATCGACGACCGCACAATTGCTTAAATGGACTGGCGATCACCAACATCCTGTTCGATGTTTGAGAATAGGCCGGGTTTGCGGTAAATATATCGCCGTGGAGGGATTAACAGAAGGCTGGAGGAGGACGCTGCGTGAGGTGCGGATCGTGGAAGTTCCATCTGCGAGATCTGCAGAAGTTCATTTCAACTTGGTAAAACCTGAATGTAAGAAACAAAATCGCCTGGGCCAAAACCAATAGCGGAATCAGTTTCAACGTATCCGGAGCCGTACCTAATTTGAGGGCCTTTTCAAGCAAAGCCACCGTCTGGGCGGAACGCCTCTCGGTCAAGAGTTTGGCAACAGTGACGGTGGATGGAGATTGCCGGGACTTGTAAAGGGAGAGTTTTGCCTGCAATCCCCAAGTGAATACGGCACACGCCAAAAAGAGGAGAGCGCACTTGAATGCGTATGTCGACGCAATTTGAGGCCGCTTTAACATCGGTCCCCTCCTTTCCAAGAGCCCTGTCAATCAAGAGCCCTGTAAATAATGTAGCCAAAAATGGCCTTGCGGTGAGCGGGAAGAATACCCCAAGCATTCCGGTTCCGCACGACGACCTCAGTAGTAAAATTATACAGACCACCCACCTGAAAGCAATGTTACAGAAGCAATGGTATCGATCCGATCCCCTTGATCGGCGACGCGGCAATACTACCTTTAATCTGCAAATGAGGAGGCATTCATGACGGCCAGCGGAGGCAAGGGGATCATCGACACTCCCAGCAAACACTCGGTCGACCAGACGGTGGAAAAGCTCAAGGGAATTCTGCAAGCGAAAGGAGTTACCCTGTTCGCTCTGGTTGACCATAGCGGAGAGGCGGAGAAGGTGGGAATGAAAATGCCTCCCACCAAGCTGTTGATCTTTGGAAGCCCCAAGGCGGGCACGCCACTGATGCTGGCGGCGCCCAGTATCGCCCTCGACCTTCCTCTAAAGATTTTGATTTGGGAAGATGCTCACGGCAAGGTCTGGGTCACCTACAACAGCCCGGTCTACTTGCAAGAGAGGCACGGCTTGCCATCGGACCTGCTGCAAAATATCGCGGTAGTCGAAACATTGGCCACGAAGGTTTCGGAATAGTTGGATTTCCTTCTTGTGCCACTCCTGATGCTACTGGCATCGCCGTGCGTGCGGAGATGAAGCGGATCAAGCCTGACATTTTGGTCTTGTTGCTTTCGGCCATAGGCAGCCAGACCCCGTTTCTGCTTGACTTCTTTGATTCGTATCTTAGGAACTCGGAACGACCCGAAGCGGTTTTTGACGACCTAGACGCATAGAGTCGCAGTGTGTACCTCACGACCCTGATTGGTTCTAAACAACGAAGCAGTCCGCGAAGGCCACCGTGTCACGCCTATGGAGTCTTTGTCACACAACTGGAGGAATTGTGAAGACCACAAAAAAAGCATAGATTCAGGCTGGAATAGAGCAAAAACAAAAAACAAGTAGAGCTCCAACGGGAGCTTGAAAAGAAAGTCGCCCCGGAGACCCGCACCGAACAATCTAAGACTATTCTAAAACTTTTCAAGCAGGACAAGGTTGGACATGTATGTCCTCTTGGTAAAGGCAAGGTATCGGCCATCGGGAGAGGCTATCGGCATTCCGATCCAAGCTTGCCTCGGGTTGACCTCGTGCAAAACTGCTAGCTTGCCATTCGGGTCAATCAAAATCACGGCCGAAGACGACTCAGATCGTGCAACCGCAAACAATCTTTTTCCGTCTGCAGCCCAGCCGACACTCGTCAAGTCTTTCCATTTTAGCCGCTGCACGGACAACGATGTGATTCTTCGGTCTCCCAGGTTTAGAATCTTGATTGCTTTACTCTCCCCAGTGTCTGCCATCGCAATTTGGGTGCCGTCAGGGGACAGACTCCAATGAGGCAGTTCGCCGGTATGATAAACGACTCGGGCGATCTCTGTACCCTTGCCCCTGGCGGGGTCGAGAGTGGAAAAAACAAGTTGGTTGTCTTTCAGATCTGCGACAACACACGGGGCGGAGCCTAGGGAGGCGCACTCGTAGCTATAGCGACCTGCCATCAGAACCGAACGCGGTCCACCCTCCATCGGGGTGCTCATTAGTCGCCAATTTCCGACATCTGTCTCGACATCCGCCGATGCAAATGCGTTGTATAGAAGTCTTCCCGCAGCACTAGGGATAGGGTCGCGATAGTTTTCCGCCCCCGTTATCAAGGTTTCTGGCATATCCGCATTTATGGCCCGCCTGAGAATCGTCCACCTGCCATTTCTTTTTGATTGAATAAGAATGCTCTTGCTGTCTTTGGTCCACGCAGTGGCGGCGTTTCGCCAACTGTCGGCCATCAGGCGTTTTGCTTCGAATCCTCGGGCTCCCGACGCCAGAGCCCCGACATAGATCGCGTCCTCCGAGTGCCTCTCGAGTGCAACCATTCGTTTCCCGTCCGCTGTCGATTGGAAGCCCGGGGCTCCAAGGTTTCTCCAGGCTGTCAACATCTCCGGCTTGCCGAGTTCGCCCCCGCTATCAGCGTTAACCTTGACGGACCAGAGGTTGTATTCATCTAATTTATTGGAAATCGAATAGACGATCCGACTGTCGGCTAGCCATGAAATACCCGCTACTCCATCACGGCCCAACAGAAGTGGTTCGGAAAGGACAACGGCGCGATTGTGCCCCGTCAAGTCGCACGTTTCGATAACGCTTTCGTGTTTCGCAAATGTACCTCGTAGACGGATATAGGCCAGGCGTCGTCCACTTGGCGACCAGACCACGTTTCCAAGACCATCTGGCTCACTGAACTCTAAGATCCTATGCGGCTGTTCGCCCTCGCCCCCCATCACCCATATCTCGTGCGCATTTTCGCCATTTATGAAAGCAATGCTCGACCCATCCGGGGAGACGGACGCGTTGCGCACGGGGCCGCCGTCTGAGTTGCCGACCGGGCCCTCCCAGAGCTTTTGCAAGCTGGAATCCCAGGTGGAGAACTTCCACAATCCCGGTCGGCCACGTACGCGGTTTATCAAGAGATGAACCCCGTCAGGGAACCAATCTAGGGGTTCGTAGGAAGAGTCCAACGACAAAGGGCGCACATCTCCGCTATCCGCTAAGAGCAGGTGTACACTCTTCAAGTTATCAGTGTAAGCGACATATTTGCCGTCGCGGGAAATAGCTGCGGCTGTTACTGGGTTTTCCGGAAGATTCGCCGTTAAATTTCTCTCTACCAGCGCGTCTAGAGTTGATGCAGTTGCCGACCTATGGAGAATCCAGTGTGTTAAATCCGTCAGATTCTTAATGCGAGTAGATTCGAATAAGATCAACAATGCGGCAAGAACGACGGCCAACAACCCGAGTATTGTGCGGTCACGATCGGTGGGAAGTGTTTCCAACTCGTGGACCACATCCGATGCATTTTGAAATCGTTGTTCGGGTTTCTTGTCTAAACAGCGCTGCACAATCCGCTGAAGGGCAACAGGGAGATTTGGAACGATCTTTGTAATCGCTGGGGGATCCTCGTTCAGGATTGCGCTCATCGTGTCCGCCGCAGTATCACGCCGGAACGCTCGTCTGCCTGTCAGCATTTCATAAAGCACGGCCCCAAAGGCGAAGATATCCGATCGCACATCGGCGGACTGGCCCCGAGCCTGTTCAGGGGACATATATCCGGGCGTGCCCATCACGACTCCCGTTTCCGTAAACGACTCTTCATTGCAGTTCGGTTGGGAGAGCTTGGCGATACCGAAATCGAGAATTTTGATCTGCCCATCCGTAGTGACGAACAAGTTTTCTGGTTTTAGATCTCGATGCACGATTCCTTTTTGATGGGCCGCCGCCAGCCCCCTCCCAAGCTGCTCCGCAAAATCAGTTGCCTGACGCAGCGGCAAGCGCCCGCGCTTGAGCCGGTCACGAAGGGTCTCGCCTTCCATCAATTCTGAAACGAGATAGGGTGTGCCCTGGTGCTCTCCCAGTTGGAACACGGCCAGAATGTTGGGATGATTCAGCGCGGCCGCGGCCCGTGCCTCTTGTTTGAAGCGCCGTAGTCGATCGTGGTCAAATACAAGATAAGAGGGCAATACTTTGATTGCAACCCGGCGCGCCAGCCGCAGGTCGCGGGCAGCGTACACCTCACCCATGCCACCCGATCCCAACAATGACTCTACCTGGTACTCGCCCAGCGCTGTGCCCGGCTTTAGCGTCAACTGGAAATTGGCAGAACGCAGGAAATTGGAGCAAGCATCTTCACTGAGGGAGAGTAGCGAATCAACTTCCCGCCGCAAGGAGTCATTCGAGGCACAAGCTCGATTGAGGAACGAATCACGTTCTTTGGAATCCAACTCCAGCGCCTGGTAGAGCAGGTCACAAATCTGTTCGTGACGTTCGGGGGTCATCTGACTCACGCCGCCTTCATCTCGCGATGGAGCCAAAGTCTGGCGGTCTCCCAGTGCCGCTTTACCGTTGCCGGGGAAAGGCCCGTGGCATGCGCCGTTTCCTCAATCGAAAGGCCGGCAAAAAAGCGGAGCACCACGATCTGACTCTGTTGCGGATTGAGTTTGGCTAATTCAGTGAGGGCGTCGTCCAGAGCTACTAGATTCATGTCGCGGGCCTTGAGGGCGAGCGCATCATCCAGCGTCAGCCTAAGTCCGCCATCTCGTTTGGCAGCTTTGTGTCTGCGCGCATGCTGCACGAGAATCTCACGCATCAGATTTGCGCAGATGGCGAGAAAATGGGCCCTGTTCTCGAACTGGATCACTCGTTGCTTTTCCAGGAGCAGATAAGCCTCGTGCACTAAAGCCGTACTCTGCAAAGTATGGTCAGAGCGTTCCTTCCGCAAGTTGCGGTGGGCGATGCGACGCAGTTCTTTGTAGACGAGGGGGATGACGGCGTGCAAGGCGTCATGGTCACCAGCATGCCAGTTCGCTAATAGCTGACTGACGGTTTTGGGCGAAAGTCGCGACAACTATAACCCCCAACGCGAGAGCCCCGGGTGCTTGGAAGTTAAGTTAACCACATCCGCCGCTCATGTCAACGCACGAGGTCAGAGAAAATCCTCGGGTTCACGCCAATCTAACCCGTGCGCGTCCAGAAATATTGCTGACAGAGTGAGCTAAACGCCCTTTTTCTTGCACTTCTAGTTAGTGAGGGCGAATTGCTCCCAACGGAGCAGCCACCCGTTAGCCAACGACCTGTCGAACACCAGAGAGCAATCAGACCAGAGTCGGGAGGTCGTAGATCACAACAACCAACCTTCGGCCCAATGTCGCCGAAAAAAGGAGAACAACAATGAAATTCAAAGCAACGTCACTCTTCTTGGGACTCTGCCTCGCCATCCTAGCCGTCGCAGCCAGTCCTGCGTATGCGCGCTCGACGACTGCGTTCAGCGCGTTCCACGTCTAAACCAATACTCTGACGAGGTACAAAGGAAATCCTTACCTTTGCCTGTATGAAAACAACGGGGCCGTAGTCAACTACTGCAAGTACACCGTTGACTTGGAGTTTGACCTCCCCATCGACACCCCGGATACGAAGAACATCATGGTGCAGGACGGTTGGTCCGGACTCGGAACGGGAGATGAAAACTTCAGCTGCCAGTCCTTCGCGTACACGGGCTCGGAGGGATCGTCGAATGTGGGCACGAATGAATCGTTTACGGGACCGGGCGGAACCATAACGACAACGGTCACCATGCCCAGTGGATACACCAGCATTCAGGTGCTCTGTAATGTTCCTCCTGGCGATGCTGTTGCCAACTTCACCCGGAACCCGTAAGTTCCAGCGGGAGTTTCCTCGCACTTCCCGTTATCGGCGATAACCCGCCCAACGGGTGCCAGCAATGCACGTATTGCCCCCCGGTGGGCAAGTGCATCAGCTACGCTAAGTGTCCATAATCGGCTGCGGGGCGCCCCTAGACAAGAGGGGCGCCCTTTTTTGAGGCGAGCAGTCGCAAACGGTCGCCCAATCGTGCCGCTTGACACGATCGACGAGCCAAAGTATTATCTTCGCCGCTTGTTTTTCGTAGTGTGAGTGGGGCGAGCTTGGGAACCGATGTGAATTCTGATGCTCGCGGGAATCCACGACAGGATTCGCTCCCGTTGATTTAAGTCAGCGTCAACAAATTCAGGATCGATTGGAGGATTGTGTGATCAAGTTCAAAGATCTCTATGTTTCCCTAACGTCACCGTCAAATGAGACCATGGCTGAGGGGTGCCTAGGCTCCCAAGTAAATAAGAATGAGCTTTATATGTTTGTGTCCACGACTTGCTGCCAAGGAGCAAGCAAGGCGGGTGTCGCCTTTAAATTTCCTAGTTACCCCGGCAGCGATCCATTTGAACGAGCATTGGTCTCTCTGAAGGAGGTATTGAAGAACGCTCTGGAGAGCGTAGGTGCTTTGGAAACGCCCGAAAGGCAGTAGCCGCGACCGTGGAAGAGGTCGAAAATGCTGTGGCGCAAGCCAAGAGTGGTAACCGACGAGATCTACTCCATTGCGGTTCGCTCGACAGGAGGTAGCAGTGTTAGCGCAAACGATCGCGAAACAGGCGCCGCGAGCTTTGGCGAGGGGCCTAGGCGACAGCATCTTTCGTGCGAATCCCGATTACGAGTTGCTGCTGCTCGACCAGTTACCTGCGGAAGAACAGAAACTGCTGTGCCCTTTACGCGGCGATGCGAACTTCTTCGGATTGATTCGTCACAGCACGGCGACGGGGCTCACAACAAAAGGCGTATCCGGCGAAGCCGCCGAACTCTTCAAGCTCTTGCAGAAGCCGGGACGTTTGCCAGTTGCATTGTTGGGCGAGTCGGAGTCAGAACTCATCGTCAGCCGCCTGGTGTACGACGGAATCCTACAGGTGGCACAAGGCTCGGAGTGGATCTGTGGTCCTGCTGCCTGCGAAGTCGAAACGCTACCTTTGCCCGAAGACAGCGGGCGAATCCTAGCAGGCTTATCGCTGCAGGCTATTAGGCACGCCGCGTCCCTGGCGAGCGCGGACAGCAAAGACTTATCCTCCCGGCTGTATCTGTACAATACACTGCCGTTAACTCCGCAGTGGCTGCGTCGGATTCCCGGCGGAACCGCGCTGGAGGAGTATTTGCAAATCCAACTTGGAGGCGGCTGTCGGAGCGAACTCGATCGAGATTGGGCTCGCGCTTCCCCTGAAGCGGAACAGGGCGTCTGGCTTGCGTGGAGCTCGCGTTCGTCGCCCTGGCAACGAACCGGGGTAGTCGGATACAAGCTCTACCTCAGTGCTCTTCCCTTACACCTTAGGGTCGCCTTTCGGGCTTGGCTTCCGGCAATCACCGCGGCTGGAGCCTACCACTTCAAGATCGGCAGCAATGCTCGTGGATTGCTTCGTCCCGACAAGATAGTCGCCTATTTTAGCGACCGGGCAGCCCTGGAGGAAGCCGCTTACTACATTACGAAAGAGCTCTCTGGCTGCCCGTCTCAGGGCGTGCCCTTCACGGCTGAACTAAATGCCGGTGCATTGCTTTCGTGGGCATCAGATCCTCCCATGGAGGAAAACGTGCCGACCTGGTTGCGAAGGCAGAGCTGGCGCCAATGGATTTGCTTTCGCCTGGGCTCGGCTTTGGCTATTGCCAAGCGCGAACAATCAGCCGCGATACCCGCGTGGCGCTTTGCTTTGGAGCGCTTGCGTCTAGAGGGCGTAGACGTTACAACCTGGGCTCCGGGTTCCGAGCTTTGGCAGTCGAAGTCTGACGCTGGAGTAGCTTCTCCATGACTGGCCCATTCGTGCTGCCAGCCGACGTCGAGATCATTTCTCTAGCTGCTTTCCCCGCTAACATGCGAGCGCAAGTTGGAGGCGATAGCCAAGACTACGCAGTTACGAGACCGCGCTCCCGCGTCCCTTCAAAGGTGATCGATGCACAAGGCGCCAGATTGCTTCGTGAATTCGAGAAGCCAACGACGTTAGTGGAGGCCATCATTCGTTTCAGTAAAGCTGCGCAGCGGGAACCTGCGCAGGTTCTGGAGGATGTGTATCCCTTTCTGGAGAGCTGTCTCATCGGCAAGCTGCTCGTCAAGCCCGGCACAGACTCAGAGGCGATTCGGGCGTCTTTTGATAAAGGTACCTTCGTAGCGAACTGGCAAGTGAAGGAGTGTATCCAAGTTCTGAATGATACTGAGTTATATCGCGTTTGCGCGGGAGATCTTGAAGCCGCGCTCAAGATCGCGCGTCACCGCTCCGGCACGCATGTGAATCACAGTGTCAGAAGAGAGTCCAAGATTCTTGAACAGCTTAACGGACAACTAGCTCCCCGAATCCTTTCCTCGGGCGAAACTGAAGATGGGCGCGCTTACCTTGTCATGGAGTGGATTGCCGGCGAGCGATGCGGAGAAGCTGCAGCAACGATGCGCGCCGCGTATGATCCGCTTCCGCCGGAGCTTGTCTCGTTGTGTTCGGAGATCCTGGATGCCTATGCCAAGCTACACACCCTTGGCGTGATCCATTCTGATGTGCATGCCAACAACTTGTTGGTGATGGAAAACGGAGAGGTCCGAATTATTGATCACGGTCTGGCGCGTTCTCAGGGCGATGATTTCGAACTCGCGTTGGTGCCGCGCGCTGGCGTGGGTTTCTTCTTTGAACCGGAATACGCGCAAGCAGTTCTCTCCGGTTCGATGCTGCCGTTGTCGAGTTGCGCCGGAGAGCAATACTCTGTAGCAGCACTCATCTACTTCTTGTTGACTGGCCAATACTATTTGGATTTTACCTATGGCAAGGAAGAGATGCTCCACCAGATTGCGGAGCATCTTCCACTTCCTCTGTCGTCACGGGGCATTCGTGGCGCTGATGCATTGAATGAAGTTCTGTTTCGTGCTCTTCGCAAAGAACCCTCTGCAAGATTTCCGGATATGGCTGCTATGGCGGCAGAGTTTCGATCTGCTTCAAGTCGCTTGGCCCTTCTGTCGAAAGGGCCGGAACACTCGCGAGCACTTGCTAGGGACCCAGTTCGAGGTGCGCAGGATCGGTGCCGCACAGACTGGCTGGACTCGACGCTCAACTCCTTATCGGATCCCACGATTGACTTGCCGATCTGCGGACTGAGGTTCCCAACCGCCTCGCTTACGTTTGGGTCCGCAGGCATCGCATATGGGTTGTTTCTCATCGCGTGCACTCGCGAAGACGCCCAGTTGTTCGCTTTGGCGGAACGCTGGATTGATCGCGCATTACGTGAGATCGGACAAGACACCGGTTTCTACCATCAGGATGTCCAGATCACTCCCGAAACAGTGGGCCGTATCTCTCCTTACCACTCGCCTTGCGGTATAGCCTGCGTCCAGGCATTGCTCGCGCACAGCGTTGGCGATGTACAGACTCGATCTGCGGCTGCGGAGCGCTTTCTAAAGCTTTCAAGTCAAGCGTGTGAGAATCCGGATATTACTCTAGGCAGGTCGAGTACCTTGCTGGCGCTCTCTTTATTGGTGGACGCGTTTCGCTGGGACACAACGGTGAACACTAAGAGCCTCATCGAGGCAGGTAACAGCTTGCTGACGGGTTTGTGGGAACAGTTCGACAAAATGCGTCCGATTGGAGATCCAACTTTCCCTACCTATTTAGGTATGGCTCACGGCTGGGCAGGGTATCTCTATGCCACTCTTCGCTGGATGCGATCCGCGCAAGCACCGGCACCGAACAATGTCCGAACTAGACTGAGAGAACTGGCGGACCAAGCTCAAAGGCGCGGATCACGGGTCTTTTGGCCATGCGAGACGAGGCCCAACAGCCCAAGACTCGGTGGTTGGTGTAACGGCAGCGCAGGCTTCGTGCACCTGTGGAGCCTTGCACACCGCCTGTTGCTAGAGCCTGAGTGGCTTTTGTTGGCCGAGGGCGCGGGCGAGGATGTCCGTCACGCACGGGAAGAGGGGCCTTCCCTCTGCTGCGGCCTCACCGGGAAGGCCTACAGTCAGCTCACTCTCTACAAACAGACCGGCAATCCAGGTTGGCTGGACAACGCAATCTCCATGGCCAGGCTCGCAGTGAGACAGACAGAGATGATGGCGAAGACTGCCGGACCAAGAATCCCTTATAGCTTATATAAGGGTGAGGTAGGTTTGGCCGTCCTGGTTGCAGAGCTTGAGCACCCCGAATCTTCGGCCATGCCGTTTTTCGAAGACGAAGCTTGGCCTACTTCTGGATCGCACCGCGAGCCAAGGATCCGCCAAGGTGGTTCAAAAGTAAGCGTCTGAACAACACACGATCGGCGGGTCGGTGCCGTCGGTGCGTGCAGAGTGGCGAGTTATACTCTTTAACTCGCCGCTTCTGCACTATCTATGCGAACCCATGGTGAACTGGAGAACTCCAGCCGCGCCAGATTCCTATTGCACCGTCAGCGGGTACGAGTTCGACGCGCTGGTGCTGTCGTCGTCGTTGCCCGCATAAACCGCGGTCAGCGTCTCGGGCCCCGCGGCCGTGAACGTCAGCAAGCACCTGCCGATAGTCACTGATCCCGTGCAGGTCTCTCCGCCGGGCGCTGCCGTCACCGTCACATTGCCCGTCACTGGGGCCATCCCATTGCTTACCGTGAAGTACACTTCCACCTTCAGCGGGTGCGCCGTCTCAGCGACGGCGTTGGTGACCGTTGTGGTCGTGCCTAGTAAAGTGGCAGTGGTGGATTGTTCGAGACTCGCGGCGAAGTAGTAGTCGTCCGACGGCCACGAGGCTTTCACGGTACAGGTTCCCGTACCCTTCTTCATCGTAACCACGCCGCCGCTCACCGAACATACGTTGGCGGTCAACGACCGGATGACCGGGGTGAGGCCGGAGTTCTGCGTAGTTGTCACGGTGAACGTGGACAGGTATGCGGCGCTCGCAGGTGCGCCGGTGAAGGTCACGGTGGGAGCAACCTTGGTAACTTTCTTAACCGCGATCACGGTCTCCGTCACCTGCGGGGCCGCCGTGTAGTAGGTGTTGCCCGCCTGGTTGGCGACCACATAGCAGGATCCGTTGTCGCTGGTCATAGTGTAGGTGGCGGCGCCCGAAAGGGTGCACACTGATCCGGCGCCAACTGAGAAGGTCACGGGGTTGCCGCTGCCTCCGCCGGTGGCCACGACCGTGAACATATCTCCGGTTTTCGCGGTGGCGGGGGCCGGTACCGTGAAGGTGATGACCTGACTGCCCCCGGTGCCTGCACCTCGCAGCGCGATGCTCTGGCTCGCCGACGGGCTAAAGTTGAGCGCGTTGTCGGTGAAGAGAGCGGTGCTGGTGAGCGGGCCGGGGTTTTGGGGCTCGAAACTGATGCTCAGGTTGCAACTGGCTCCCGGCGTCAGCGCAAAACCGGCGCTGCAGTCGGCGGGCGTGCCCGAACCCGCGACTTGCAAGAAGTTCGGTCCGGTGACGACCAGGCCCGGAGCCACTGCGTTCAGCGGCTGGTTGCCGACGTTCTGGATGGTGAGCGCTTGCGGGCTGTCGCTGCTGGTCTGGCCCACAACCGTGTTGGCGAAACTCAGCGCGGGCGGCTGCGAGCGGTTCACCTCCAACACCGTACCGTTCCCTATGATGAAGACATCGCCCGCTGCGTCCACCGTCACTGCAGTTGGCCCAGGCGCGCTGGCCACCGTGCCCTGGCAGCTGGCGTCGGCGCAACCCGCCGGAACCTCCACCACGCGGTTGTTGATGAGATCCGCGATGAAGACATCGCCCGCCGCGTCTACCGCCACTCCGGTCGCAAGACCCAGACCGCTGGCCACCGTGATCTGGCAACTGGCGCTGGTGCAGCCGGCCGGAACCTCGACCACGCGGTTGTCGCCGTTACCGTTATCCGAGATGAAAACGTCGCCCGCTCCGTCTACCGCCGCTGTGAAGGGCGAATTCAGACCGCTGCCCACCGTGGTCTGGCAAACGCTGCTGGTGCAGCCGGCCGGAACCTCCACCACGCGCTTGTTGGTGTAATCCGCGATGAAGACATCGCCCGCTCCGTCTACCGCCACTCCGGACGTAGGACCCAGACCGCTGCCCACCGTGATCTGGCAACTGGCGCTGGTGCAGCCGGCCGGAACCTCGACCACTTGGTCGTTGCCGTTATCTGCGACGAAAACGTCGCCCGCTCCATCGACCGCCACCCCCTCCGGCATATTGAATCCGCTGCCGATCGTGATTGGGGCGCCGCCTCCGGCCGGAATCTCGACCACGCGTTTATTCCCTATGTCCGCGACGAAAACGTCGCCCGCTTCATCCACCGCGAGGCCGTACGGGTTACTCCATCCGCTGCCTATTGTCGTCTGGCTTCCCGGCCCGAAGGCGATCGCCGGCCCCTGGCCGACGCCGTAGATCAGCTGAGTCGCCACCGTGCTGCCCGTCGAGCCGATCAGGTTGACTGCGCCCACGCGCAACCCAGGCGCGACCGGTGCGAACTTGAGGTTGACGTTACAACTGGCCGGACCCGCCAGGCCGCTGGTACAGGTGGTGCCAGACTTCACTAAAGTGAAATCGGCGCTGGTTGAGCCCTGGGCGACGATCTGCACCGGACTGGAGCCGAGCGTGGCACCGGGCGGGAGGTAGAAGTTCAGCGTCTGAACATAGCTACACGGCGCGGGCGTGGTCTGGCCGGCGGAGCAGACGTTGGCGGTAGCCACTTCAAACGCGCCAATGTCGCAACCCGCGCCTTGCGGGCGGGCGATGCCGCGCTGGTCGGTGGTGACCGGATTGCCAGACGCATCGGTGCACGCATTCGCCGGGATGGCATCAATGGCGGTGCTGCCGGGGAGCAGCGCGATGGTCTGGGTGAGGCCGCCGTTATTCTGCAACGTCCCCAGGAAGCTGGCAGCGTTGGTTACGCCGCTCTGGTCGCCGGTCTGATTGAAGCCGCAAGTGCCGTCGTCGTCGAGGTTGTAGCCTTCGGATACAACCGGGGAGGCGCAGTCGCCTAACCCCTCGCCGTGGTTATCCGCCAAAAGCGTGCCTCGCAGCGTTAAAGGGTCCCGTTGGGGAAGAAGATGCCGGGTCCTTGGTTGCCGAATATCGTACTGTTACTCACAGTTACTTTGCCGGCGAGCGGGAAAATGGCGCCATAGGCATTTCCGAACATCGTGGTGTTGATCACCGTGAGTACAGGGGAGTTCCCGTAGTACTGCGCGTTGCATATGGCCCCGCCTGTGTTATTGTTCGACACGGTACTGCCGATAATCGTCATCGTGGCAGCGTTGTAGATCGCGCCACACCCCTGAACAACCCCGCCGATAAGGCCGCTGTTGGCCGACACAGTACTATTGATCACGGTCATCGTGCCACTGTTAAAGATACCGCCCCCTTGGGGTTCTTCTTTAACATTATCCGTGTTAATCGTGTTTCCTGACACGTTGCTGTTGATCACGATCGCCGTGCCACTGTTACTTATGCCGCCGCTGAAAGTTTCGAATGCGCCGAGCGAGTAGACCGTGTTGCCCGACACAGTGCTGTTGTCCACCACCAGAGTGCCGAAATTCAATATGCCGCCGCTCTGGTTGATGCCCGAGTTGCCCGACACGGCACTGTTGGTCAGCGTCAGCGTGCCAACATTCACGATGCCCCCGGCGAATTCAAACCCATTCTCGATGGTCACGCCGGAGATACTCACCGTTACGTTAGCGTTGTTTAAGTAGAGGACGTTGTCCTGGCTCTGCGGCGGTCCGTTCATCCCGACTCCGCTGATAAAGAGCGCGGAGGGGCCCGGCCCGTTAATGGTGACACTTGTGTTGATGTAGAGGCCGCCGTTCACCAGCGTAATGGTGCTGGGGTTGGGCAGGTTGAAGACGATCGTATCGCCATTTTGGGCACTGTTAACCGCGTAGCGCAGCGATCCCGGGTCCGATGCATTATCGGACGTATCGGACACCGTCCAGGTCGTCTGGGCCAAGCCAGGCAAGGCCGCGCCGAAGACGAAAAAGATAAAGACAAATACAAAGACGGGCAGGGACGCGGCCAGCCCGCGCCCGGCAAGCTTCGAGCCGAACCGGCCGCAGCAGCGCAAGCCGGAAGGAGATACAGTCGGTCTGTGGGAAGTCGAAAAGGTGGTTGTGCGCGGCGTCGAAGTGGTCATAGTATCTCCTGGGTTTCTCCTCGAAATGTCCTCAAAAAGGCTGAAACGGGGCCAAGCCATGCTTTGCGTACTCTCGAATCTGCGAAAAACTAACCACCAGTTCCGATCCCCGGACGACCTTGCCGCCGTAGTCGCCGCTGGGCTCGCTTTCGAGCGTGCCGAACACCAGCCGCCGGTCGTCGTCGCATCGATTGACCCGGAGCCATAGCCGCTCGTCTCCGATTTCCACCTTGACGTGGTCGGCGACTGCGTACCTGGGCCTGGTTTCGCTCATTTTCAAAAGTGCTCGGCAGCAGGAACACAAGCCCCCTGCGCGAGGAAACTTCGCACTCTCCTGCGGCTCGGTCAATGGAGGCAAAATGAAACTTCTGTTGTTTTAATCTGTCGGATTTCTGAAGCCGCAATTGATTGAGACGAAAGGGGATGGGGAAGACAAGCAATTCTTATTGGTAGAAAAAGTTCCCTGAAATCGGCTACAATTCTTTGCCAAGATCGTGGGGGGAGAACATTCTGTAGGTTCGGTTCGGCAATGTCCCGTGGAGATTGGGTAAGCCGAGTGGGGATTCCGGGCCTGATTTTGTCGCTCTCCTTGATATTTAAGACTTCGTGATCTAGCCCCCCGAGAAGACGCGCCTATGGTCACCCGATTCGGGAACTTCGAGCTGGACTCGCGACGCTTCCAGTTGACCCGCGAGGGTCGTGTGGTGAAACTGGAACGCATCCCTCTGAAACTCCTGTTCTTTTTAGCGGAGAGCAAAGGAGCGCTGGTCAGCCGGGAAGCCATCGCCGAACATCTTTGGGGAAAGGATGTGTTTGTCGATGCCCAGAATAGTGTAAACACCGCCATCAGAAAACTGCGCAGCGCCCTGCGCGACGACCTGGCTGATCCCAAGTACATCGAGACGGTAAAGGGGATGGGCTATCGGTTCGTGGCTGAGGTTGACGTGTGCGATCCAGAAGATTCCGCGGTCGAGGCGCAGGTCGGCACACTAACTCCATCCAACGGAAATCACCAGGAATCTGTCGCAGCCGGTTCCGGCGACGAGACTGGGGAAGAGATCGCCGAAGAAACGGCGGTGATAACCGCGACGGATTCTCCCACCAATGGAACGATGCGAGCGAGCTTAACGCCAGATCGAGCAGATCTTTCGGGAGATCATTTTCCAGGAGATCGATTTCAAGTAGATCGTTCCGCTGCCGCCTCGGGCACAACCGAGGCCGAAGTGACCGCGGCGCAGGGACTAAAGCTCTGGAAAATTGCGGTTCCCGTCCTGCTGGTGGCTTTGCTGGCCGCGGGCGGTCTTTACTATCGCACGCATCGAAGCAAGCCACTAACCGACAAGGACACCATTGTCCTTGCCGATTTCGCCAACAGCACGGGCGATCCAGTTTTCGACGACACGCTTAAGACAGCTCTCAATGTTTCGCTGCGGCAGTCACCCTTTCTGAACGTGCTTCCGGGACGCCAGTTCACTCAGACACTGAAACTGATGGCGCTTCCGGCGGACGCTAAGCTCACGCCCGAGCAAACCCGCGAGCTCTGCCAGCGGGTCGGCAGCAAGGCTTATGTGGCGGGATCCATTGCCAGTCTGGGAAGTCAGTATGTGTTGGGCCTGAAGGCGGTCAACTGCGTGAGCGGAGACCCGCTCGCCGAGGAACAAGTGACGGCGGCATCCAAGGAGAAGGTCCTGGACGCGCTCGGCGAAGCGGCCTCTAAACTGCGCGGCGAGTTAGGCGAATCACTAGCCACGGTGCAGAAGTATGACGTCCCGCTTGCGCAAGCTACGACCTCTTCGCTCGAAGCTTTGAAAGCCTACAGCAAGGCCAACGACAATAGTCTTCCTTTCCGCCAGGAGCTTCCTTATGTTCAACGCGCCATCGAGCTGGATCCGAATTTTGCCACAGCTTACCTTACCGAGGGCATGCACTATCACAATCTCGGCGAGTTTGTGCGGGCGCGCGATTACTTTACCAAAGCTTTCCAGTTGCGGGAGCATGCCAGCGAACCCGAGAGACTGGATATCGCGTCCAATTATTATCAGAGTGTAACTGGGGAACTGGATAAAGCAGCGAAAGTCCTTGAGCAGGAAGTGGAAGACTATCCGGCGGTGCCTGCTTATCTCAATTTGGGCAATGTTTATGCCGAGCTGGGACAGTATGGCAAAGCGGTGGAGACGACAAGGCAATACCTGCCGCTCGCTTCCGATAAGGATATCTATCGCGCCAATTGCTATGTCAATCTCGCGAATTTCTCCCTCGCATTGCAGCGCTTTGATGAGGCGCGGCAGGTCATCCATGAGGCGCAGGCGAGAAATATCGATCCAGTTCTCCTCCACCAATCTCTTTATGCTCTGGCGTTCTTCGCGGGAGACACGGCGGGGATGGCGGCAGAGCAACAGAGGTTCGCGAAGCGGGCCGACACGGAGAACTTTGGGCTGGAATTTGCATCCGACACGGAGGCCTATAGCGGTCATCTAGGCAAAGCGCGGGAACTGACCAGGCAAGCCGTGGACTCGGCCATACGGGGCGACGCGAAGGAAAACGGGGCAGTGTGGCAGGCCATTGCGGCGCAGCGGGAGGCCGCTTACGGCTATGCTCCAGAGGCTCGACAGTTGGCGGCAGCGGCTCTGAAACTAGCTCCCACGAGTCAGGCGGTCGAGAGCGAAGCGGCGCTTGGATTTGCCTTGGCGGGCGATACGGCGCGAGCCGAGTCCTTGGCAGATGACCTGGGCAAGGCCTTCCCGCTGGATACACAGATGCAATCGATCTGGCTCCCTGCGGTGCGGGCGCAGCTGGCAATCGACAGAAAGAATCCGAGCGCCGCAATTCAATCGCTCCAAAGTCTTCCACCCATAGAATTCGGGCAAATTATGTTCGTTCTCAATGTCTCCTGCCTCTATCCGGCGTATGTACGCGGAGAAGCGTATCTGGCAGACGGACGAGGCAGCGCGGCCGCTGCAGAGTTTCAAAAAATTCTCGATCATAGCGGCATGGTGTGGAATTGCTGGACGGGAGCGTTGGCGCATCTGGGAGTGGCTCGGGCTAATGCCTTGGAATCGAGAAAATTGCAAGGAGCGGAGGCCGATGCCGCGCGCACTCGGGCGCTCGCCGCTTACAAAGATTTCCTTACCCTCTGGAATGACGCCGATTCCGAGATCCCTATTCTGAAGCAAGCCAGAGTGGAGTACGCAAAGCTGCGTTAGCTCACTGATATCGAAGTCTCTGCAATTCCATCTGGCGCAATAAAGCTCATGGAGCGTTAAGTTCTTCGCGTTTTTCGCTGATAGATGCAGATTAAGACCAAACCACAATTAAGGGCGCAGCTTGGCCCAGGCAGTAGGGATGAGTTCCGGAAGATGTTGGATTGTGACATCGGCCAAGCCCGGAAGGATCGCGGCTAAATACTCGCGAACGGAGACCCTCAGCCGTCGGCAGCTTTCTACTACCGACAGAATCGCCGCAACTTTAGGCGCCGCTGGTGGACTGCCTATGTGCAATCAATTCTGTGGTCCGAGGTGTGCTGCACACTCGAAACGAGCGGCGAAACGCAGATCATGGCAGAAACACCCAGAATGGGACATTAAAAGGAGGAAGCGCGGCAAGAACGATTTGCCGTGAAAGAACTGATCTGCAGCACTCGTCGCCCTCCCAATGCTAGCGATCCGCGCTCACAGCCTGCCCCTGTTCTAGCCTGCCACTTGAGTTGACTGTTCGCGCCAAGGAAGCGTCAATGTCCGGCTGGGAGGTTTCTATGCCGGATTCGGTTGAAAAGCGTCTTACCACCTTACCCACCCTGAGCAAGGCGGCACTGCACGATCTCTGGAAGCAGTGCTTTGATTGTCCTCCGCCACCCAAACTTCGACGGGATCTGATGATCCTGATCCTGGCCTATCGAATTCAGGAGCAGGCATTCGGGTCGCTCAGCGCGCGCACTCGCGATCGCCTTCGCCAGCTCCGCCAGGCCTTCGAGCAGGGAGATGATCCCACGACGGTTCGCGCTCCGCATCTCCGACCGGGAACACGACTGGTTCGTCAGTGGGGCGATCAGGTCTATCTCGTGAACGTACGAACCGACGGGTACGAATATCAAGGCGCTCGCTACCAGAGCCTCTCCGAGATCGCCCGCCTGATCACCGGTACCCGCTGGT
>Ga0326727_10009164_pt1 | contig 24550 bp, 12 predicted proteins | sample MB2enrmetagenome_FD_207643 | JGI IMG/M metagenome (GOLD analysis project Ga0326727, IMG submission 207643) | Lab enriched peat soil microbial communities from McLean, Ithaca, NY, United States - MB29MY | ecosystem: Environmental > Terrestrial > Soil > Wetlands > Peat | place: USA: New York... | reverse complement strand
GCCATCGACTAACTGTGAACCAGCAAGGTGATGATCGCGGATCGCTTGCCCGAGGGCACGAGAGCCACTGTGAATCATCAGCCAGAGCTGGTCCTCCTCGTCTGTCTGAAGCTCCAGAAAGTGGTTCCCGCTGCCCAACGTTGCGAACTCCACTGCGCCCTCACTTCGCCGGATCGACTCGAGCCTGGCACTGGTCAATTCAATGGAATCCAAGTCTTGAGGCTGGGCAACGACAGCCTGCCGGTTGCGACGCCGGCTTGGGATCGCCTTTGCGAATCCCGCCAGAATCTGACCTGCGGCTTTCGGGTCACGCAACGGCTCCGCACTGGAGTTCGTTGCCACAGCAAGCATTCCGCAGCCGATGTCGCCGCCTACTGCCTGCGGGTAAATCAGTCGCGACGTTGCCAGCACTACTCCCACGCAGACGTCGTTAGCCAGATGAACGTCTGGCATCACAGCAATCTGCCGGACATCCGGGGCGCGCTGGAGACGCCCCAGAGCTTCGGCGACTTCATGACTGAGTGGAGCCGTAAGCCACATTCTGATTGGAGGCAAGAATGGCTCAGTCATTCTCACCTCCCACTAGAAAGGCCGGCTCGAAGGTCAGTTCCGGCGCTCGCTTCCGTGCGATGGACATGGCGACCTCGGTGCGAAGTCGCGGTCGATTCTGCCGAAGCCACGTCATGGCATCCGAGATGGGACAACCCTCTGAAACCACAATGTGCGCCAACAGATGCCCGCAATCTGGAGCCGGCGAAACCTCATCGACGAAGATTTCGTAGCCCTGCAATGGCGAATCGCTGCTCGCGAGCGCTACGTTGAGAGCACGCTGGACCTGGCGACAGAACTGCTGTGTCTTCCGCATTACCTTGCGGTCGAGAGATGATCTCTCTGGGCTATTGCCCAGAAGTGCTTCGGCGAACTCCGGATCAACGGACTCCGCCGCTCGATTACGACGCTTTTGCCACTTCACAAACTTCTCCCTTGCCGCGCTTAGGCGCGACTTGCCGTTCCGCGCATTTGCGCAGATGCGGCTTCAACTCATGGGTTGAAATTGGGAGCCAGCCCGGCCGGCTGGATTAGGCGGCGACGAGCGGGCTCGACGGCTTCGGACTATTGGCAATCGGCGACATAGTCTCCTCCGGTCTTCGTCGAGTCGCAAATCGGCTTGTGAAGTTACCGATTCGCTCTACGATTATGCCTTCATTCGAGGAATCATTCAACCTTAATTGGGTAATTCGTTTGCTCCGAAATCGAAATCATGCTACTTTGTTCAAGGAAAGGAGACGTCCATGCGGATCAATCATCGATTGCGTGACTGTGTAACTGGCACGGCGCAGGACGGCTCTTTCTCTGCCTTCCTTTGCCGCGCATAACGGCAACCCCTAACAACTAGAAGGGAACGTATGACGACCCAGGAGTATCTGTGTCGGCACTTCGCCCGTATGGGTGCGCGCGTTGTTGTGCGCGGACCTCGCCTCAGGCAGCGGACGAAGATTGCAATCGATGTAGGCAGGGACCGTTCCGGAGAAGTGTTCGTCATCGGGTGTGAGGAAGAGGTTGCAATCGAAGTTCTCGACGTGCAGCCACAGTCGCATCACCTGGTGCTGATGACTCGAGACGGAAGTGCAAAGCACAAGTTCCTGCTTGGGCGCGATGAACGCCACTGGTTTGCTGCAGCCGTGCCGGGCGATGGTGTTCGCGATGTGCGAACCGCAATCGCCAGCCTGCGTCCCACGGAGATCGAGGGACGTGAGGCGATTCGGCAGGGTGAGTGGTTCTTTGTTCCGGAACCTGGCGTGAATGACAAAGACGCCGTGATCCTGCGCAACGAGCCGCTAAGCCGCGGTGGTGGCAGCAAGCCTCACATCTGCGAGCAGATGATGAGGAAGGGTGGCGAAGCGGTGATGGTCTGCAGCCGGTACCCGACGGGCATTGCTATCGGAGAGTACCAGAAGCTCATAGCACGCAACCCCGACGCACGGCAATTCGGCTGGAGCCGCATGGTGCGCGACGCCGAAGTCTATGCGCGTGGAGAAATCCGGCACCGGGATCACAAGACGATCGATCTCTGGTGCTGGCATCGCGTGTTCATGAACCGGGAACGATTTGCGAAGCACGCTCCGCAAATTGCGTTTCTGGACTAACCCAAAAACCTCAGGTCTCGATATGCACGGGACCTGGGGCACAGGAGCCAACTATGTTCGATGGTGTCACAGAGTTCACGTCGGCCCAGCCAGGAGACTCGGCCGAGTTCATGAAAAAGGTGCAAGCGCTGGTTGTTGGCGTAGCTCGCGACTACGAGCCGGCACGGCTATACGTCATTCGCATTGACAATTGGTTTGGGCCGAAATGGATGCACTTTGCCGGGAAGTTCTCCGCCGGAAAACACTTCTACGCCGGCATTCATAAGGTCACACTGCGCGTTCCGCCATTTGTTCCACACCGAGTGGTAGGAGAGCGAGTCTTTGCCGGTCCGAACTACGACGAGACCCTCGCCAGGCCGCCGTTGCATATCGAGTGCGCGAGCATGCTGGCGCTTACCAGGCGAATCGCGGACGTCGATAAGGAGGCCGCATTCGTATGGTTCAGCGGTCAGTCTGAGGTACAGAAGCGGGGTTCAATCATGGTGTATCTACCAGTTGCTTCTGCACCGACGGCGAACTGCCGAAACGAACGCCGCCGGACCGGAGCATTTTACGTGGGGCTGTCGGAACACGAAATCGGCTGGGAGCCAGCAATGCTGCGTGGAATCTCGCGTGGCGAGGTGGAGCACCTTGAGGAGTGCGGGAGAGCCTTGATTGAAAGGCCACTTTCCGCTGCAAACTGATAAAACAATGGCTAACGGTCTTTGACTGAGAATCTCGGCCAGTATTTTTTAACCAAGCATGGAGCGCTATTTCAGCGAACTGGCGACCGCGTTTGTTCGTGGCTGTCTGCCGGCGAAAGACAAGCCAAGCGATGGCCTCCATTCTCGTGGGCGACTTGACTCAATGCGATCCAACTCACGTTGGGTGACGCTGGGCGACCAACCGCCCGCGCGAGGCTGGCGAATCGGCAATCATCGGCTCATTTACTGACCTTCACGCTGCAACCGCTCAGTGTGTATCGCCACGCCTCGTGGTGACTTTCTCTGACCACGGCAACGTGTTCGGGCAACTGCACACCACCTACGGTCTGGTAAGTATAGGTGTAGATCAGGCGGTGGCCCGGCTCTGAGTTCCCATCTTCGCCCATGGTCAACGAGGTCAAAACGAACCCCCGCTGGCCAGATTCGAATGATGTTTCGAAGTGGTCGGATTGAGGCGCCTTCACGGCTGCACTCTGCAAACGCATATCAGGAGCAAGAACCATCTCGACATCAAAGGTCTGCATCTTGAAGTCAAGCTTGTAGCCGGACCGGGATTGCTGGAAGGAGACCGGCGTGTCGGGACCCGGAAGCATCGCGTTCGTACTCGCGGGCAGCCAAGTATAGAGGCTCTTCCGCACCGCGTGTTCCAGCAGGAACTCGGCCATGCCGCCGTGAGGCAGCTTGCCTATTTCGTCGTCGGTGAGTCCGGAAGAAACGGTAACATTCTGTCGCGTCACCGTGACGCGGTTCCGAATCGGCTGAAAGATCTTTTCGAGTTCCTCGTCTGTTCCCTCATCGCCTACGCGCGTGGTCTCAGTGAAGTGCTGCTTCCAACTGAAATCGACAGCGCAATCGAAGGACTGCAAATTCCTGTCAAAGGGGGCATCGTATTTCTCGCGCGCTTGACTGAGCAGCGCCTGATCTGTGTTCGCCGATTGAGCATGGCAAAGCATAGCGCAGAAGCAGAACACGATGAATGCACCATAAAACTTCATCACGTAATCTCCAGGTATTAGTGAGCTACGAGCAGGGCGCCGTGGTAGTACCATGCTGTGCCATTCCGCAAAAAGGGCGCGAAATGACAATCAAGGCCAAGGGCAAGTTTGACCTTGACGAGCACCGCTGGAGATCCGACGTCCACATTTGGTCCGTAGCCCTCTCCTGTAAGCTTGCCCTCCTCATTCACCGAGATACTCGTTGGTGTGATGCGTCCCGATGACGGGATTCCAAATACCAACGTCGCGTCGCAGCCGCTAATCTGTTTCAGTAATTCCTGACCGGTGAGCATTGGAAGCGGGTCGGCTATTTTCGACGTGAAGTGCAGCACCAACGGCATCTCCATTTGCACAGCGACGCCATCAACTACGAGAGGCTTGAACTTGTAGCGAAGCGCCTGCTCCATTCCGAAATCTTCGAGTCCCGGTTGGTCTGAGTTGTGCTTCGCAGTCTCCCGCACTTGGCCCGTCCGATCTGTGCGCGCATAAACAATCATGTAGCCTTCTGTCTTCCCCTCATGCACAGTTGGCCATTCAATCGTGGGAGCATTCTCTACCAGGCTCTCCTCTTTTTGCGTTGAAACAAACGCCGTCTCAATCTGCTGGTCAGCAGGAGTGGGCGACTTAACGGCAAACAGCTCTTCGGGAGAGCCGTGCAACTCCTCGAGCGTAGTCAGATGACCCACGACTTCCTCATAGGCGAGCACGTCGGTCTTGTAAGTTTGAGCAATTTCTTTCTTGCCGAAGGATTTCCAGTCTCCGAACTCGACGTCGTAGTTCATCGTCAGCACGGACCGAAGATGCGGCTTCGATCCACTGAAACAGATATCCCCCCAGGTCATGACATCTGTGATCCCGTTGCTTCGGTCATCCCGCCGCAAACAGCTATTCGTAATCTGAGGGCCAAGCATTACAGAACCGCCGCGGCCCCTGAAGTTTCCGATCATCGGGATTGGATTCATGATCGCATCGACAAAGTTCTCAAGCCAGCGCGGGTAATAGTCGCCGGTGTCCGTTTCCATCACGTCTGCGCCGTTCACGATCCGGGTCTGGCTGAATGTTGGGGACGCTAAGACGGTTCTGTACTTTTGCTTCGCGGCCCACCATACCTCAACTCGGCCCGAGTACGGAGATTTTGCGCTCCCGATGACGAGCACAGCGTGGAACGGCTTGCCCTCTTCCGTGAGCGAGGAGGTTGCCAGTGCACGGTTAAGAGCCGTATCCGCATCTACCCGTTCCCCCTGAAATTGAGGGAAGCCAGAAGGCTGACCCGAGATTTGCGACACCGCAGTCAGCAGCAGAAGACACGTGACGAACCTGAGTGGCGGCATGGAAACATAGTACCGCGCAGGACCGTGGGCGTATCGCCAAAAGGCGGCCCAAATTAACGTCGGGGCCGCGTTAGCGACACCGCTGAAGCCGCTTTGAGCAGCTCACACCGTAAGGCCCCCGGCTCACTGCCGGGGATATTTACTGAGACGAACGAGCGTCTTAAGGAATGCATTTCAGAAGAACATCGTTCCCTGATCCGCCCGAGCAGCGCCTTTAGTTGCTGGCGCAGTCGGCACTTCGATGCCTCGGAGTAAGATGGATACCCATGATCCGGAAACGGGCTCTTCTTACTGCTTTTGCAGTTGTGTGTCTCAGTTTCAGTTGGACCTTTGAAGCGAATGCGGCGCTCCCTGCGCCGCAGGTCGCTGTCAACGAGGCAGCCACCCAGGCCACGCTGTCCGGGAATACGATTGAGCTGAATTTGCCGCTTTCGATGCCCGCCCCGGAGCACACCCGTGTAACGGCGTGGACCCTCTCGCCGGCAGATGTTCCCTCAAACACTCTATCGATGAACCTTCCGATCGGAGCCCAGTCGGCACACTTGGCTCTCTCGTCGCCGGTCGATCAACACGGGAATCAAGTCGAGGAGGTCGGCTGGTACCGGATCGGCTACCGAATCGATGTGAACGATGCCACCGTGGCAAATGGCATCCTGTCAATTGGCGCTATCACGCCCAACTTGCTTGGGCTTCGCCTGGCAAAACCCCAGAACGTAAAAAGGGGGGCGCCGATCAGCATTCGTGTTTTGGCTGGTAATCCAGTAACCCGGAAGCCGTTTCGCGGAGTGCGCCTCAAGGCCACGCTGACCTTCGAAAACGGCACAGGTGATGGCAAGCCGGCAAAAAAGTCAGTCGTGCAATCGGGCGTGACCAACGCCAGCGGCGAGGCCATCTTCAACTTCCCCGCTGCGACCGATCCTGGCGAGTCGGCAACGCTAAAGGTGGAGGGAACTCTTGCAGCTGAGCGAGGTGCAGAAAAGACGGCGCTGGCACACGCGAGCCTGGAATCGGAAATTGAGGCGAGCGAGCAGGCATTGTTCAGCGACGAAACCGACAAGCCGCTGCACAAACCGGGCGAAGTTGTGCATCTGCGGACGCTGCTTTTCGATGACTCGCACCACGCTTTGGCCGATGTGCCTCTCACCCTCAGAATCGAAGATCCCGACAATAAGACGCTGCTGGAAGAGCCGCTCAAAACCAATCGTTTCGGAATCGCGTTTTACGACTGGAAGACCAGCGCGCAACTCGCTCCCGGTGATTACGAAGCGGACTTCGACGGAGATGGCTCCGTGGGCGGAACGGGCTCGGAAATCACATTGCCCATCGAGCGCTACGATCTGCCTGAGTTCAACGTGACCGCGAGTATGGATCGCGGCTTTTACCTCGCCGGGCAAGCTCCGGTGGTGAAGATTCACGCGGGGTACCTCTTCGGCAAGCCCGTGGCAGCTGGAACGATCAGCCTGTATCGCCTCGATGGCGACAGTTGGAATACGCGCAGAAATCACGCCCAGGAGAAAGCCGAGCCTGTGGCGAAAGGTACGCTCAACGCCGATGGCAACGCCAGCTTTACGCTCGACGTGAAGAGTGACTTTGACGACCTCGCGAGCGACACCTACGAGCGTTACACCGATCTGGCCTGGCGCGCAATTGTGACCGATGCATCCACCGGCCGCAGCGAACCGCGCAAGTTTACTGTGCGGCTGTCGCGCGATCCCGTGCATATTTATCTGAGCGAGCCTTTGGGAGACGAACGCGAAGGAGACGTGATCGTTTCCACGAGTTATGCGGACGGAACGCCCGTCGCGTGCAAGCTTGAGTTCGATTGGATGGACGAAAACTCGAAGGCAACGCGCACCGCGAGCATAGCCACCAACCGTTTCGGCCTGGCAAAGGTGCATCTGCGCTACCCGGCAGTGCCATCCGGTGCGGATGACAGCGACCGGAGCCTGCGCGTGATTGCCCGCGACCCCGAGGGCCGTATCACCACGTACGACGACACAATTCGTCCCCAAAATGAGGAAATCTGGCTTGCGGTGACGCGGTCATTGCTGCGTCCCCAGGAGCCGATTGAGCTTACCGTTCACGGGGCGCGCGGCGACGTCATCGATCTGGATGTGGTCTCCGAATCCGCTGTGCTCGCGCATCTCCAGGTCCGGATGCATGATCGATCGACACCGGTTACCATTCCCGCCGATTCGCGGTTTCACGGCCTGATCTCAATTCGCGCTTACAAAATGAGCGAGACTGTCAATCAATACGATTACTGGTCCGAACGGTGGAGCTACAGGTCCGTTCTCTATCCCGAGGACCGCGCGTTGCGCCTCGATGTCAGCGGCGTCAAGCCGACCTACGCTCCCGGTGCGCAAGTAACAGCGGGGCTACGATTGACAGAAGCATTGGGAGCGGGAATTAGTGGCGCAGTCGGGGTCAGGGTTTTCGACAACGCCGTCGCGCAGAGGGCTGAAACAGAAGAAGACGAGAACAATCGCTGGCTGGGCTCCTGGCGGTGGTTCGACAGCGCGAGCGCCGGCGGAGTGACCCGCGCCGATCTGGACAAGGTGGACACCTCGAAAGAGATTCCCGACGATTTAGAACTTGCCGCAGAAGCGCTACTGCTCAACTCGGGGCCGAACGCCATCGAGATCGAAGGCAGCTCGGACGACGAAGTCCGCCGAGAGTACCAGACCGCTATCGAAAAGCGCCTGGAGCCGCTCGGCAAGGCAATCGTTGCGGTCGTTGATCCGCATCTACCGCGAACGATTGAGGCAGTACAACAGATCGCGCGCTCTGCCAATCTCGAGCCGGCGCTGTGCAATTCGTCGTTACTCGACCCGTGGAATACGCCGTACAGAGTGGAGACCGATACGGAAATGGCGAACGAAGTCGTTCGAATGCGAAGCGCTGGTCCCGATAGGCGTTACGGCACCGACGACGACATCGTTGTAAACATTGCGCAACGCAACCTTTTCGCCGTGCCGGGCGAAAAGCTGAGCAGGTTGCTGATTCATGCTGCGGAATCGGGGCAGCCTCTGCCCGCAAACCCAGAGCAGCTCACCGCCCTCGCAACCGCTGGCGGGCTCAACCTGAATTCCGTTGCAGCCGGAACCCTGGCGCCGACTGGTAAGCCGTATGAATACGAATTTGTGGTCCAGCGGCGGTTCTACTATATCGATGTCCTGCGCGAAGACAATATTCAAGTCTGGACCAGCCCGGCGATCGACTACTTTTCGCCAACCGAAACGCGCATGGATTCCGCGTTGAAGGCGTGGGAAGCTGCCGGACATCCGTTTCCGGCCAGTGACGAGGAAGCACACGCGGTCTTCACTGCCGCAGGGATCGATCTTGGTGCGTTGCGCGATCCGTTGGGCCGGAGTCTTATTCTGCGCGTCCGGCAACTGCTGGGTTGGACGCGGACGGAACAAGTGAAGGGCGGCGGCGATCAGCTCCAAGTAAAGACCAAGCCGGTTACACAGCTGATGCGCGCGATCCAGATTGTGCGTAGCCCCAGCGCCGCCCTTGGCGAAACCATCGACACCGCCGACGTCGTCGCGCAGTTCCTGCATCCCCTCAGCCAGCAGAGCGGAAGCGACCTCGCGCCGCAAGCTGTGAGTCAGGGTACGTTTAAGGGCAACACGGGCGCGATTGGTGGAACGGTGATCGACCAGACCGGCGCGGTGATTCCCAATGCCATCGTTACCGTCAAGAGCGCCTCCGGGATTGAATCGAAAGCTGTCACCACGGCGAATGGCTTGTATATCGTGAGCGATCTTTTACCCGGCATCTACAGTATCCACGTTCAGAGCGCGGGGTTTATGGAGTTCGAGATTCATGAGGTCCATGTTTCGGCGGTCGCACTCACCACTGTCGACGTAACGCTGCGTGTGGGCACGACTTCAGAGACTGTGACCGTGGAAGCTTCGGCACCGACGGTGATGACGGACTCGGCGGAAGTCACGGTGAGCCGGGGCGCCCTGGGCTCGTCGCGCAAGTCAATCGTCACCGGCGCCGGTGGCCACGCTGAGATCACCGAGCCGACATTCACGCCGCGGCTTCGCCACGTGTTTGACGAGACAGCGTACTGGGCGCCCGCGCTGGAAACTGGCCCCAATGGCCGCGCAAACCTCGACTTCCATCTACCGGACAGCCTGACTACATGGCGCATGAACGCTCTGGCATCGACGATCGACGGCCGCGTGGGCACGCTTGAAAGCACGTTCAGGACGTTTCAGCCGTTCTTTATCGATCTCGATACACCGCAGGTGCTCACACAAGGCGATGAAATCACACTTCCTGTGAATCTTCGCAACTACACGGCACAATCGCTCACGCTGCCTGTCACCGTGAAACCCGCAGAGTGGTTCCGGGCGCTTACTCCGATTGTGCAGCACATCACGGTTCCCGGGGGCAATTCGGCAAAACTCAACTTCGGTTTCCGCGCCGCCCATGCTATCGACGACGGCCCGCTTCAAATGACGGCCTCGAATGGCCGCCAGGGCGATGCAGTCGAGAAGAAGGTTCGCGTGCATCCTGACGGCAAGCCCGGAACCGTGACGGCTTCGGGCTTGCTGCGCGGCGAGTCTGCGGCTCTCCATATCGACTTACCTTCCGATCTGATTCCTGGTTCGCTGCACGCGCAGGTCCTCCTTTATCCCAACATGGGCGCACAGCTTGTGCATTCTATCGAGGCAGCGCTCGAACGGCCGTGGGGCTGCGGGGAGCAAACAATTTCAAGCACGTATCCCAGCCTGCTGTTCCTGGAGCTGCTTCAAGCTTCGAAAGCGAGCTCCCCGCTTGAAGACAAGGCTCGCGCCAATCTGCAGCTCGGCTACGATCGGCTTGAAAACTATATTGCGGCCAGCGGAGGAATAACCTACTGGGGCGGCAGCGATCATGATCCGGATCCCGCCCTCACCGCGTACGGCGTCCAGTTTCTAACGGAAGCCCGCCCATTTGTGAAAGTCGATCCCGCTCGTATTGCCCATGCCATCGAATGGCTCATCTCTTCGCAGCAAAGCGATGGCAGCTGGAAGCCGCACTATGGCGAGCCCAATGCAGAGACGACTCTTTTCATCGCCTGGGCGTTGGAGCAAACGAAACTCAACGAGAACCCGGATGCGCCGAAGGGTCTGTGGGACAAAACCCAGGCGGCCATCCATCACGCACTCGATTGGGCAAGCCACTCCGCTGCGGCCGTCCACGATCCTTACGCCAACGCGATCTGGCTTGAACTGGCTAGGTCCGATCATGACGCGCCATTAGTTCAGCGCTATCACGATGAGCTCATTTCCAGCGCAGAGCGCGACCGCAATGGCGCGCACTGGCTGCGCGGCGGACAACTCCCGTTCTACGGATGGGGCCGCGCAGGAGACACGGAAACGACGGCCATTGCGTTTGCAACCTTGAGGGCTGAAGGCATTGCCGCCGATCATGTGCTGATCAATGACGTGCTCTACTTCCTCCTGGGCGGACGGGATGAATTCGGCATTTGGTACAGCGGCCAAGCAACTGTGCGCGTGCTGAAGGCTCTGCTGCCAATTGCCGAAGAGGAAATTGCCGCGGCGCCAGGCGACGCTGAGTTTACGCTGAACGTGGATGGTGCCGAACTTGATTCGGGTGGCGGGCAGGAGCCGCATAATAGCGCTCGCCTTTTGAACGCGCCGAGGACGATTGACCTAACGAGCTTGCTGAAGCCCGGCCACAATACGATTACGTTCACGGGCAAAGGCGACGTTGCGCTGGCCAGCGCCGAGGCGACGGCTTGGTTTTACACTCCCTGGCCTTCCTCTCAAACAAGCGGAGCGGCCCAGACAATAACAGGCAAGGATTACGGACTGGACTTCAATTACAGCTGTTCGACAGACGGCTTGAGGGTGGGCCAGCCGATCGATTGCACGGTTGGCGCGCGGCGCATTGGTTCTTCCGGATTTGGAATGTTGCTGGCCGAGGTCGGGCTTCCCCCGGGTGCTGACGTAGATCGTGGGTCTCTAGGCAAGTTGCTCGACAACTGGACCATCTCACGCTACGAACTGGAGCCGGACCGGATCATCTTCTATCTATGGTCGTGGCGTGCTGAGGGTTCGCACTTCGACTTCAGGTTTACGCCACGCTATGCCATTCACGCCAAGGCCGCGCCTGCGATACTTCTTGACTATTACAATCCCGATCTGAAGGTTACCCTCGCCCCACAGGTCTTTGACGTGAGATAGATTCGCGCCCATGCAATACGGTGTTGGCAGACCAAAGTGACGGCGCGGCTCTTCGTCAAAGCGAGTCCGCTCGCGCTGGTTTCGGAATGCCGGTCATCGTAATCCCCTTAAGAAGAATGGAAGGGACCCTGGGGTACTGCTTCCCGCTCTTTGCTCTTTCCGTTCAATGCAGTGGTGAAGAGCCTACCCATGGCGACACTCATGAAAGAATTCGCGCCATAAGGGCGGTTGTTGACGTACTGCTCGAGTTGCCCACCTTCTCCTGCCGGACCGCGACGACCTCGCACCAGCGCGACCGGATCAACCTCCAGCAGGATGGCAGCCGTGCAGCACGATTCGTCGGCCTCGGGATAGAAGACGTGAGCTTTGCCGAAAGAAAGCTCTTCCGTCTGAACCCGCGCCGGGTTCTTGTGCAACAAGTAGCCGAGATCCGTCGCAGGACGGTGCGTTGTAGTGACCGTCAGAAGCATTGTCTTCCAGTGTAGGCGACAGCGGACGCCGGTTTGAGTTCGGTGCTGGCGCCATCAGGCGCAAATGAAAACCCCTGACCGAGTTGGCCAGGGGCTCGAAAGTCTGCTTGGAAAACGCGCTACGCGCTTGTCCAATCGAGCCCTGGCAGGGACACACCCTCACTTTGCGAATAGGGTCGGAGCCCTTTCGCGCCATGATGTGCCGTTAATGAGACTCGATTCAGCATCATTCTCATAATGCCCCACATTGCAAGAATGAGCAATGCCAATCGAGAGCAAATGTGTTACTTACTGTAGGTAATTACCAGAATGTTAGTTGCGTTTTAGCTAGAACTGAGGTATTCTCGTTTTCGTGAAGAACCTATTCAAGTCGTATCGGTCCGAATCACTCAGCGATTTGCTGGGTATGGAGGGGTGCGGCTGATCTAGGCAAAGTTCTTAAAGTCCGCCAAGCCCCTCGAGAAATCGAGGGGCTTTTGTTGTGTGGGCTTCTGGCGGAATAGGCAAACGCGGCAGCCTCAAGAGCTGTGACATCTTCAGGGTTCGAGTCCCTGTGAGCTTACCATTTTTGCCGACAGGTTTGTACTTATAAACCTGGCTGCTCGATGTGTATCCAGGTTGCAGTGAGTTAGTAAGTCGTGGGGATGTGGTGGAAATGGGAGACACGCTGGTCTTAGAAACCAGTGCCTTCGCGCGTGAGAGTTCAAATCTCTCCATCCCCACCAAACATTTTTGGAGACGTGGCCGAGTGGTCTAAGGCGCCGCACTGCTAACGCGGAGTGCCGTCGAGAGGCAGCATCCGTTCGAATCGGATCGTCTCCGCCAGGTGTTGGGTGTGTTGGGGCGACTGGCTGCCCTACCGGGCCGTAAACCCGGAGTTCTTGGGAACATTGAGGGTTCGAATCCTTCCACGTCCGCCAACGGGTCACAGGTGTTGACGGCAGCATAAGCGGCTCTTAACCGCTCGGACGGGATTCGACTTCCCGGTGACCCACCAATATTGGAGTCGTACTCGAATTGGATGCAGAGACCTGACTTTTAATCAGAGGGAGAAATCCCAATGTGGGTTCAAGTCCCACCGGCTCCACCAAACGAGCGCCAGTGGCCGAGATGGATGAGGCACGGCACTTCTAATGCCGTCACACGCGGGTTCGAGTCCTGCCTGGCGCTCCAGATCTTTTACGCCGTCCTAGCTCAATGCAGAGAGCGCATCGGTCCTAACGATGAAGATGCGGGTTGAAGTCCCGCAGGCGGCCCCAATGAATGTTGTCTGCGCGTGAAGCTCAAAGGATTGAGCGTCGGCGTCCGAAGCCGAAGGCTGTGGGTTCGAGCCCCATCACGCGCTCCATCGCCGGGTTAGATCAACGGTAGAACACTTGTCTTACAAGCAAGCTACGGGGGCAAATGCCCGAAAGGATTCTCGTTTCCGAAAAGCGCATCTGCAATCGCGCTGCCTGTCTCCTGACCCGGAAACCAGCCCTCGATGATCGCAGGGACCTGTGCGGATAACGGCTCGATTGAGTAGGCCTTTCCATTCAGGAGAACCGCAGCCGCGGGCCGGCCCAGTTTGGCAATTTCACTGACCAGCTCATTCCGGCGCCGCGGCGTCCGGCTCTGGGATTCTGCAATTTTCCGCATGCTCAAGTTTCCCCGTTGACTTATCCCGGCTCCGGATACCATCGAGGACCGTGACGTAATACGGCGCGATACTGCTGTGGGTTCTCAGCCACCGCATGTTCACATTCGGTCCGATGATCGCGCTGGTCTCGATTTTCGCGGGGTCAGGTCACGATCGCCGGCGCGTCGCCATCCATGCGAGCCGATCGGCTGTTGCGGACGACGCGAGCTACTCCCGCATAGCCGCTGTTGTCTACAGACTGATCCAGGATGCACTTGTAAATCGGCTGCTGCTCGTTGAAGTCCTGGCGGAATTCGGTTTCAGATGAGCCTGGCTCGCGTCATCCCGTGCGCCTACCAGCAGTACGTGGCAACGACGTCAGGAGCACCGGGAAGCCGATTGGTGACGGTGGTGTGCAATACAATCTGCAGATTCTTCTTTTCCCAGCCTGTGGGGAGGGACTTGACTAACGCCGAAATGGACTGTGAATTGGTGACGAACTCGGCTGCGGCCTGCGTACCTGCGAATCCCACTCCTGCGAGGGTAATCATGGTCGTGCCGGTCTTGGAGTTCAAGACCCGAGATACGATTGCGTAGTCCTCTGTAAAGGCAGCATTTGAAGACCAGCGTTTTTGGGGGTTTGAGCGGTCCACGATGGCATCGCGCCCATTGAAGACATAACGCAGATTCTCAGTCATGGCGAGAGTCCAGGAGTTGTTGTGTGCGCCGACCAGAATCGTGGGGCTTTGGCGAAGGTCGCCGTACGTCACATCGCCTCCGTATCGGATATCGAATTGTCGGTTGCGACGCACTAGCAGGGACTCGATCTTTGTGATCGCGGCGACATCGCCAATTGTGACGAATGTGTCTTTGGCGGGATATAAATCCTGAGCGTCGATCTTGGTGCCGGGGGGCAATGGGATATAGGATTCGAATCCCATTTCCTCAGCCTGGCTGCGGGGGTGTTGCCGGTAGTACGCATCGACGTAGGCCGAGGACAACTGATAGACAGCATTGCCGCCGACATAGATCAAGGTTGTATGAGGGTTATCCAAAATCGGCGACCAGAATTGATTGAAGGCGCGCTCCTCGGAAGATGCAAGGTAGTACCCTGTTGCCCCAGCCAGGAGTACTACCGAAGCGGCAATCGCAATCCACCAACCGCTCCTCCGGATTCTTGAAGAAAATGGCGGAAGTTCTTGCCGGGCAGCCTCGTGGGGAATCGGCGGCGTCTCAATTTCGACCGGCCGATGGCTAAATTCCGGCCCGGGATGGGGAAGCGGCGGCTTTTCTATTGAATTCCTGTTCGTCCATTCGAATAAAGCTTTGAACGAGCCGGAAGGCACGCTGATCAGGATGGCTTCTTCATGCGCCGATTGATAGTAGAGCGCCAGGCGCTTCCTGACCTCTGCCGCCCGCGCGCGCACGATCGGATCGCTATTTGTGTCGTAATCCGGGCGCCTGTTAAATAGATTCGCTCCGATGATCCGTTCCTTGAGCATCTCAACGTGGCCGATGAGAGTCTGATTGACGATGTACTGCAACAACAACTGAGATTGTTTACTTGAGCGAAAAGGCGCGCTTAGCAGGATCGCAGACAGCGTCTTTTGGATGTCGGCCGCCGGCACCGCGTCCGCAACTTCTTGTCGTTCATGAGAATCTACGACTTCGAAAATTGTGTGTTCCATCGATCGGATGCCTCAGAATTCCCAATTGCAACGTACTGTACCCCCCCTTAAGTACCGTTTGCAAGTCATAACTGAAACTTTCTGTAAACGTTGCCAAAAGCCGGAAAATCAGTGAGATGAAGTCTTTCGGCGCGCCCATCCGCGCAAAATCGATTTATCCGCGACGGCAATTACATGTCTTCTTAAATCAATGGCTTACATGAGTCAATTGCGGCATCGATCGCCGGACTGCTCTCGAACTGTACCAGACAGCACCTTGTCAATCTCTGCGCCACAGGAATCTTCTGGTCCGCGTGATCGAGGCTGGCCGGACCAGTGCGTGAAAGAGGGATTCGTTCCACCGGCCATTTGACGCGGAGATTACCGGATCTCCTCATGTCATGCAAGGACGGCATCCGTGGTGAAAATCATCAGTCAAGTAGAACGCTCAGGAGGCAAAATGACCAGATTACGTTTAGTTGTTGTGGCAGTCTTGATGGGCATCATGACCGTTGGACTGCTGTTCTCCCCGGCACTCCATGCGCAGTCGAAAAGTACGACTGCCTCGCTGTCGGGTACAGTTACCGACCCGTCCGGGGCCAGAGTCCCGAAAGCGACGGTGAAGCTCACCAATCCAGAACATGGAATCATCCGAGCCGACACCACGGGCCCGACGGGAGAGTTCTCCTTCGCCTTTCTTGTGGAGGGCGCCTATACCCTCGAAGCAAGCGCCCCGGGATTCAAGACAACCCGCCAAGCCGGGATCGTCCTCACGGCGGGAGATTCGGTCGCGGAAAACATAACTTTGACCATCGGCGCTACCGAGCAGGTCTCGGTTAACGTGAGCGGGCCGCTGCTTCAAACCCAGGACGCGAACATCAGCACCGAGCTCGCGACCAAGCAAATTGAGGAACTTCCGCTCAATTTCAGAAACGATCTTTCCTTTGTGACGCTGGATTCCGCCGTGAACACGCAGGGCTACCGGCAGTTGTTGGGCGGGGGCGGGAGTGAGGATACGGCCGACCAGGATTACTCTTTCATGAATTTTGGAGGCGGATACTTCGGGACCAACCTGTTCCTTCTGGAGGGCGGCTACGACGTGGCCCAAGGCTGGGGCGGAGTCTTGTATTTGCCTGCCCCCGAGGACACCGAACAAGTCAAGCTGATCAGCTACTCGTTTTCAGCCCAATACGGATTCAGCACCGGCAATGCGATCAACATCACCACCAAGGCTGGCACTCACGACTGGCATTTCGTTGCGGACGAATACTTGCGCAATCCGGATTTGGACGCCAACCTCTACTTCAACAATCTGGAGAAGATACCCAGGCAGGGCGACCATCGCAATCAGTTCGGTGTCGCCGGCGGCGGGCCGTTGTATATCCCGGGCATCTATAAACAGCGGAACAAGACCTTCTTTTTCGCCAACTATGAGGGATTGCGGCTCAACGGCTCCGGCACGGTACACCTGCAGGTGCCCACCACTGCCCAATTGGCGGGCGACTTCTCAGCGGAGCTGGGCGCCCAGGTAGGCACAGATTGCGCGGGCAACCCCATCTTTGCCGGCGAGATTTACAATCCCTACACCGCATACCAGCCGGGAGGCGCGTGCGGGACACATTACATTCGCCTGGGTTATCCGGGAAACAAAATTGGCCCCGCGACCGGAACAAATGTATCCGCGGGATTAAGCGGAACGAACTATATTGACTCTCTGGCAAACAAATTTGCCACCGGTAAATACTGGCCTGCGCCGGTGAATCCAGGCGGCGGTTTCAACTTCAACGCAGCGGCGAGTGCACAGACGACCTCCAACGAGTGGGGAATTCGCATCGACCACAACTTCAACGCGAATGACCGAATCTACGGGCAATTCTCGAATAAGCACGAGGGAAAGGTCCAAACGTCGGCCTACTACGGCGACGATATCGCGGGACCCTATGTATTCGACCCGAACAACCGCATGTTTGGGGTCTTAGGTTACTCTCACGTCTTCTCGCCGACTTTTATCCTGACCAGCGAGCTATTCTTCATTCGCAATCCCGGGGGTAACGTTGTCCAGGGCTACCCGTTCAAGCCTTCCTCGCTCGGACTGCCCGGCATCCTCGATACGTGGTCGCCGCAGTTTCCGCAGATTCAGTTTGGGAACACCTTCAACCCCAGTTACTATGCGCCCCTGGGAGCGACGCAAAACTCCGGCGAAGCCAACTTCCCGCAGAATAACGGCAGCCTGACCATAGACGTGAACAAGGCTCTCAAAGCGCATTCCGTTTCGGTGGGGTATATGGGCGTTTGGCAAACGGACGACGGCGGCAGACTCATCCCGACCGTATACAACTTCACCAATCCCATGACCACCGGTCCTGATGCGGATATCTCAACGGAGGCTAACGCTCAGCCCGGCGATGCGTTGGCATCCTTCTTTGCGGGTGCAGGCACTGCCGGACTCAATGGGTCCAACGGTGGGGCCGGCGGTACGGGATATAACGCCTATCCGGCGCCAACGTACTACATGCATGGAATGTACGTTCAGGACGATTGGAAGGCGACTCACAAGCTCACCTTGAACCTGGGCTTCCGCTATGAAATCCAGATGCCGCCGACGGCGCGCCATAACGAGCAAGCGTACTTCGATCTCAACGCCCTCAATCCCATCAGCGTCGCGGCGGGGATTCCGGTTTATGGGGAAATCGTCTACAACAGCTCAGGAAACCGTTTTCTGTATAACAAGAATTTGGAAGACCTGGCGCCCCGCATCGGCTTCGCGTACAACGTCTTGCCGAAGCTGGTTGTGCGAGGCGGGTATGGTGTGTATTACGCGAGGAACTTCTATGGCGGCAATGGACCGGATCCGGGATATTCGACCTCGACGAATTGGGTTTCATCGCCCGACGGGATCACGGTGACTACGCCCATGGCAATGGCATTCCAACCCGTCGGCGGCGTTTCGCCGCTCGTGCCCGTTACCGGCAACGCCTTGGGAGGCCTGACCAGCGTGGGGCAGGGCCCCAGCGTTGTCAACCCGCATCGTCCCGATCCTACCACCCAGCAGTTCAGTTTTGGATTCCAATACGCATTCACGCCCAACGACGTGCTGGATGTCAATTACGTGGGGAGCCGCGGGAGGCACATTACCCTTGGCGGCATGAACTACGGCCAACTGAATCCAAGTTATCTTTCCATGGGCGCGACGCTGGGAACCAGCGCGGGGACCAATCCGTTTGCAGCTCCGTTGAAAAACCTTGGGCTTACCCCCATGGGGTGCTCGTGGACTGTGGCGCAGTCCTTGATGCCGTATCCGGAATTCTGCGGACAAGTCTCAGCCAGTGACGAACCGGTCGGAATCAACAACTACAACGCATTGCAGACGAGCTTCAAGCACCGCTTCGGCGTGGGCTTGATCTTCACCGCTTCCTACACCTTCTCGAAGTTCCTCTCCGATGTGGCCGGCCCGGAAGAATGGGGTTCAACGAATGGCAATACCGGAGGCTCAGGTATCCGCAACTTCTATGACCTGAGAGCGGAATGGTCGGTGGACGGCGAAGACATCCCTCAATCTTTGGTTTTGAACTATGTGTATGAACTGCCGGTTGGCCGGGGCAAGAAATTCGGCAGCGGAATGAACCTGGTGGAGGATGAGATTCTGGGCGGCTGGCAGGTGACCGGAATTACCACCGCCCAGAGCGGTTTCCCAATGTCGATCGGTCCCAACGGAGACTCCGCGACCGTTTATGGCGGGAATCAGCATGCCGATTTCACCGGGCAACCCTTTCGTACTGGTACCTGCGGCAAGGGCACAACCACTAACCCGTCCATCCCGGTGGGATCGAAATACTGCTTCTTCAACCCGGCGGCCTTTACCTCGCCGGCCAACTACACCTTCGGCGCCGTTCCTCGCTACTTATCCAATCTGAGGGCTCCGGGGTACGTCGACGAGGACCTGGGGATCCAAAAGTGGTTCAAGATAGGGGAGAAGTTCCGCTTGCAGTTCGGTGTCCAGATGTTCAACGCTTTCAACCATCCCAATTTCGCTATTCCTGATGCCGGCGCCGGGGACCCCACCATGGGCGAGGCCTCGAGTACCCAGGGAGCGAGACAGATGCAGGGTGGATTGAAACTGACATATTAGAGTCGATAAATGCCTAGGATCGTACTTGCTCTCTGCCTGACGATCGCGTTCACAATTCCTAGCGTGAGCGCGATCGTCTTTGCCGAAGAGCCCGCGCGAACCCTTCAATCCCTCCTGGCCGAAGCCCGCGATGCTCAGTCAAGGAGGGACTTCGATGCCGCCGCGGAATCGTACCGCAAAGCTGTTGCGCTCGATCCCTCCGTTCCCGAGCTATGGGCTGACCTTGGATTGATGGAGCACGAGATGGGAAACTTCAAAGACGCCATCGACAGCTTCACCAAAGCGGCCCATCTCAACCCTTCCTTGTATGTTCCCCAATTGTTCCTGGGGATCGACAACCTCAAGCTGAAACGCGCCGGGACTGCCATACCGTTTCTCCAGAAGGCTGAGAAGCTAAATCCAACCGACCCGGAAGCGCCGATAACATTGGGCCGCGCACTTGGAATTGCCGGCAACGCCAACGCTTCAAGCGATGCGTATTGGAGAGCATTGAACCTGGCTCCGGGCAACGGGAATGCCTGGTTCGGGCTTGGAATGGCTTACCTGCAACAAGTGGATTCCGATGCGCGTGTTCTGACCGGCACTTTCAAGGACTCCAATTCCAGCAAGCTGCGAGCCGGCGAGCTGCTTGCTGAACAGGGCGCGCTTATCCAGGCGGCCCGTCACTTCCAGGATGCGCTCGTGACTCCGCCGGTGCTTCCTTGCTCTCACGCCGGTTATGCCATCGTATTGCTGCGGCAAAAGGAAATCGCCGCGGCAAAGACAGAGTTCGATCGGGAAGCAGCCGCCGGCTCAGGATGCCCTTTGACGCGCCTTGGTCTTGCGGAGCTGCAATTGGTCCAGGGAAACACCGAGAGTGCCTTGAGAGAACTGGTTGCGATTTGGGCCGCGGATGCAGACTTTTTTCGGGAGAGCTTGCCATTGTTGCGCGACGGAATCACGACCGAACAAAGCGAGAACCTGTTTACTCTGGCAAACCAGTGGGCAGCGAGCAACCAGATTCCAGCCGGATTCGTGGATTCGATCCGGGCAGGGTTGGACTCGGATGCTCCGGCTACCGGAGTTCTACCCCGAGCGGACGCCGGCACTCCGGAACAGAAAAAGGAAGCACTGCCTCCATTGTCGACGGATGCTGAGAAATTCCATCTTTCAGGTCATTTCCGCGAGTGCAGCGAGATGTTGCGGCCCCGCTTGAGTGTGTTGCCTGAGAGACTCCTCTTGTTACTGGCTTCGTGCGCCTTTTACACGGGCGATTACAGAACTGCTTCGCTGGCGGCACGGAAACTTGCAGTCAACGCGACGACCCGGCAGATCGGGCTGTATTGGGAATCCAAGGCCGGCCAGAAGTTGGCCATTGCCGCGTTAACCAGGGCAGGTGAGATTGACGCCAACTCCCCGGCGATGCACGTTCTGCTGGGCGATGCCTACCGTCAAAGGAGGCTTTGGGGAGACGCGATTGCCGAGTATCGCAAAGCGCTCGCATTGCAGCCGGAGAACCGCAGTGGGCGGCTTGGATTGGCAATATCGCTTTTTCAGGATGGAAAGACCGAGGAAGCCTTCGCGGCCAATCAGGACCTATTGCAGAAGGATCCCGGCGATCCTGAAGCCAACATGCTGGCCGGCGAGATATTCGTCCAGCGTCAGGAGTATGCCGGCGCAGAAGCCTACCTCAACAAGTGCCGTGGTATTCAGCCGGATCTTAAGCCACGACTTCATGCCCTCTTGGGCGAGGTTTACGCCAACACGGGCCGAGACAATGAGGCGCTGTCAGAGTTCAAGATTGCTGCGGCGAGCGACGAGGACGGCAGCATTCACTACCAGATGGCACGCCTTTATCAGAAGAATGGAGACAAGATAGCCGCGGCCCAAGCGTTCAGAGACTCACAAAGCCTCAGGCGCCAGTGGGATGAACATGCTCGCGTTGCGCCCGAACAAAGTTCCACTGACTTGAGCCATCAATAGCAAACTCCTGCGGCCGATTGTATTGCGAAATCGGACCGCTATCGAAAACCCAAGGTGTCCACGTTCATAACTGGCGACTACAGCGGAACCGGAGTAGATGTATCCCGAAACCGCAGGGCTTGGGTCGACACGGCCAACACGGAGTGGCGACCCTGCACTGGACTAAAAAGGACACAGTAACTCCGGTTCCGCTCTGGCGCCCACTCGCGAAGCATTTGATCGATTCCGGTTTCGCATCTCTTTCAGGAGCCTTATTTCATGTTCTCCGCTTGTTCTGGAAAGCTTCTTCATGCAACTTCCGCCTTCGTTGCTATCTTGGCGTTTGCAACTGGCCGCGGTGGCTCTCAGACCATCGAGAGACTGGCCAATGGCGCGATTGTGCATTCGGGAACCGGTTTGGTTCATGTCGAGGTCTGTTCTGAAAGCGTGATTCATATTTTCGCCAGTGCATCCCCTATGCCCATCAAGTCTCTTGTGCCTGTGGTAATCCGCCCATGCAACGGCGCAAAGTTCGCGGCTTCGTCCGATAACTCGGCATACCGTATTGAGACAAGCAAGCTGAGGATCGAGATTTCCAAGGCAACGGGGTCCGTCCGTTTCCTCAAGCCCGATGGACAGACAATCCTCAGCGAACTGCCGGATCATGGAAGAATCATTCCGCCGGCGGGGACTGAAGGAGCAAAGAATGGAGTTTGGTACGGAGTGGGGCAGGAGTTTTTGCTGTCCCCGGAAGAAGCGCTCTACGGATTGGGACAACATCAAGACGGTTTCTTCAACTTGCGCGACATACCAGTCCAACTGTTGCAAGCAAACACGAACATCGCGATACCGTTTCTCCTCTCGACAAATGGATACGGACTGCTTTGGAACAACGCGGCATTGACGGACTTCAATCCGGCGACGCAAACCATCCCTCTGGATGGCACGGGTGCGGGAACCTTCCAGACAGGGCCGGAAGGAGAATACGGGTTTTTGCTGAACGGCAATTTCCGAAACAGACTCCGCTTGTCGGTCGATGACCGGCAGATTATCGACATCGAGAACATGTGGGTTGCCGGGTCGGCCAGCGCCAAAATACATCTGGCCGCAAGTACAACCTACAAGGTAACAGCCGAAACAGGAGGCGCCCCGAAGCTCTCCGTGCGTCCTCCTTCGGACACGATGGCCTTCCATTCAGAAACCGGTGATGCGGTCGACTACTACTTCATCTATGGACCGGAACCGGCGCAGGTCATTGCTCAGTACCGCGATTTCACCGGCGCCGCTCCGCTGTTGCCGCGCTGGGCATACGGCTTTTGGCAGTGCCGGGACCGATACTCGAGCCAACAGCAGATCCTCGATACGGCCGCTGAGTTCCGCAAGCGAAAGATCCCGGTCGATGTCCTGGTTCAGGATTGGCAATACTGGGGAAGATATGGCTGGAATGCGATGCGGTTCGATGAACGCGATTATCCCGATCCCGCGGAAATGATGTCCGCGCTGCATCGCCAGGATATCCATATGATCATCTCCGTCTGGCCGAAGTTCGGAGCTGATACAGCTGTGGATCGCGAAATGAAGGATGCCCGCCTGGTTCTTACCGGCGACGCGAGCAACGGCGAACCCGGCGAGAAAAAGGAAACCGAGAACTGGGCCGATCTGTTCAATCCCGCCGCCCAAAAACTCTTTTGGGAGGATATAAACCGAAATCTGTTTGCCTCCGGACTGGATGGATGGTGGCTCGATGCCTCAGAACCTGAGGGCGATCCGCTCAAAGACGATAGGACCTTCTTAGGGCCGGGAAAGACCGTTCGCAATGCCTTCCCGCTGTTTGAAACTTCAGCAGTGCATGACGGGCAACGGGCCGCAAATCCGGAAAAGCGTGTCGTAATTCTGTCGCGCTCGGCATATACCGGACAGCAGCGAAATAGTTCAATCTCCTGGTCGGGCGACGTCTCCGGCAATTGGGATACGTTTCGTAGGCAGATTCCCGCCGGCCTCAGTTTCTCAATGTCCGGCTTCCCTTATTGGACAACGGACATCGGCGGATTCTTCCGCCCATCCAGTCCAATCGATCAGTACACATCCGCGGACTACCGCGAACTGCTCATCCGATGGTTCCAATTCGGTGCATTTTGCCCGATCTTTCGCATTCACGGATATCAATCCGAAACCGAGATGTGGAAGTACGGCCCCGAGGTTGAGAGGATTCTGACGCAATACGATCAGCTTCGTTATCGGCTTCTTCCCTATATTTACTCCGCCGCCTGGGGCGTTACAAACCGCGGCCAGATCATGATGAAAGCGCTGCCGTTTGAGTATCCCAGCGATCCGGCTTTGCGCGACATCGACGATCAATTCCTGTTCGGGGACTCGCTGCTTGTGAATCCGGTCGCGCAAAAGGGTGTAACCAGCCGAAGTGTCGCGTTGCCGGCAGGTACTGAATGGGTTGATTTCTGGACCGGGCAAACGATCCGAGGTGGGCAGACGATCGCGGCAGATGCTCCAATTGACCGAATACCGATCTTCGTGAAGCAAGGAAGCATCGTGCCCATGGGCCCGATCGTTCAGTCCGCGTCAGCCCCGGAAGACCCATTGGAGATTCGCGTCTACGCGGGCAAAGATGCCGACTTCCTGTTGTACGAAGACGGTGGAGACGGATACGCCTACGAAAAAGGCGCGAGAGCGGCTATCCGCCTCCACTGGGATGATCGCCGCAATGTGCTGTCGATCGGAGATCGATCAGGGTCATTTCCGGGAATGCGAATCAAGAACATCTTCCGGATTGTTCTGGTCAGGCCCGGACAGGGGACAGGAGCCGGATCGGATTCAGGTTTCGATCGCTCAGTAACCTACGATGGCCATCAAATGACGATCGATCTGGGCGGGAAAAGCTGAGCGACGATACCAATGGCGCGATCGCGAGGGGTCGGCTCTCGGCAGACCACTGGATGATCCAGCCTTAGTCGATGAATCTCCAAAAGGGAGAAACGAAATTATGAATCGCAGATTGTTCTTCAAGGGCGGACTCTCCATATTGGCGCTGGCTCGCATGGCGCATGCATCGGAAAACTCGCAGTTTTTCCAGGGAGAAGTCCCGCAGGGCCCCTTCCTGCCATTCTGGGAGTCACTAAAGTCCTATCGTTGCCCGGATTGGTTTCGGGATGCAAAGTTCGGAATCTGGGCGCATTGGAGCCCGCAGTGCGTCCCCGAGCAGGGCGACTGGTACGCGCGAAATATGTATATGCAAGGTTCGCCTCAATATGAGTATCACGTCAAGCAATACGGGCATCCATCGCAGTTCGGATACAAAGACATTTGCCCACTATGGAAGGCGGAGCG
>Ga0326727_10009163_pt1 | contig 24552 bp, 19 predicted proteins | sample MB2enrmetagenome_FD_207643 | JGI IMG/M metagenome (GOLD analysis project Ga0326727, IMG submission 207643) | Lab enriched peat soil microbial communities from McLean, Ithaca, NY, United States - MB29MY | ecosystem: Environmental > Terrestrial > Soil > Wetlands > Peat | place: USA: New York... | reverse complement strand
CCCCAACCCTCTGCGCCCTTGGCGTACCAAGTCGATGTCAGTCTTGGCATCGCGGCCCATGGGGTCCCATCCGAACTTCACTGCCTGGAAACCCCGATCGCGAAAACGCCTGGCCAGGTCGTGGGTTTCCTGCGGCGTGGCGCCGAAAAGGGAACTCGCGTAACAGCGCAATTTCTTGTGGAAGCCGCCGCCCAGCAATTTCCAGACGGGCAACCCTAGGGCCTTGCCTTTAATGTCCCAAAGCGCCATGTCAATGCCGCTCATGGCGTGAATGCCCACGCCTCTTCTTCCCGCGTAGATGTTGGCGCGGTACATCTTGTTCCATAGGTACTCGGTCTCAAACGGGTCCTCACCCAGCACTGCTTCCCTCAGCCCGGTGGCAGTGGTGTGGCTGAAGGGGCCTTCGATGGCCCCCTTGACCGCCAACGGAGATGAATCAACCTCTCCGATTCCGGTGATCCCGGCGTCCGTGGTTACCTTCACGATGAGCGCATCCTGGCCGCTATCACACTGCTCGCGGACCTCAGGCTGGCGAAGGTAAAGAGCCTCTACGCCCGTTATTTTCATAGTCGCAACCCTCGACGGACATTGAATTTGAACACTGGTTACAAGATAAACCAGTCGCCGGAAGGATGAAATGGTTTTCCGAACATCCTCAGCCCCGGAAGGGACGACAGAACCGAGCGGGAGGCTCAGGGGGTGTCGGGGGGGGCGGGGGGTTGTCGCGGACAGCGAATTAGCGTACAGTGTCGCGGTGGTTCTGTGGTTTTGGGTCATCAGAACCCTGAAAGGAAAAGCTATGGTTCCCATCTCGAGACGTGAAATGCTGGCCTCGCTGCTGGTTGCGCCTGCTGCTCTGCACGCGGAAGCCGGCTGGATCCCACTGTTCGATGGACGTACCCTGCACGGTTGGAAGGCCGGCGAGAACAGAGGCTCTTTCCGGGTTGTAGACGGGCAGATCGTGGCTAGCGGGCCGCGGGCGCATCTGTTTTACGCAGGACGGGTGGGGAATGCGAGCTTCAAGAACTTCGAATTACAGGCGGAGGTGATGCCGAGCGCAGGGGCGGAGTCCGGCATCTATTTTCACACCGGATTCCAGGTGAGCGGCTGGCCGGAAAAAGGACTCAAGGTCCAGATCAACAACACCTACCGGGGCGGGGACGATCACCCCGAACACAACAAAACGGGTTCGCTTTGTGGCGTCCGCAACATCTATAAGGCTTTGGCGAAAGACAACGAATGGTCCCGGTTGCAGATCCTCGTCCACGGAAAGCGCGTGCAGGTTTTGGCGAACGGAACGCTGCTCGTGGATTACCTCGAGCCCGACCCGCCGGTGGTGGACGCGGATCATCCAGGACGAGTTCTGGGGAGGGGCACATTTGCCCTTGAATGCCACGACCCGGACTCAAAGGTTCTGTTTCGCAATATCCAGGTTAAGCCGCTGCCCGATAGCCTTGTCGCAGACATGGCTGATCCGCCAGAGACGGACGCCCTCTATCGGGATCTGCTGTGGATGCAGGCTCAGAACATTCCCGTACTGGATTGCCACATTCACCTGAAAGGAGGACTGACGCTGGAAGAGGCGCTCGAGAACTCACGCCGCGTCGGCATCCAATACGGAATCGCCATAAACGGCGGAATCGGCTTTCCCACCACGACCGATGCCGCCGCTGAGGACTATCTCAGGAGCATGAAGGGCCAACCCTGCTTCGTGGCGTTGCAGGGTGAAGGCCGAGAATGGGTGACGCTGTTCTCGAGGGAAACGGTGGCAAAGTTCGATTACGTGTTTACTGATGCCATGACCTTCACCGACGACAACGGCAAACGGATGCGGATCTGGATCAAGGAGGAAGTGGGAGAGATTAAGGACGCGGAACGGTTCATGGATATGTTGGTCGACCGCGCTGTCGGGATCCTCGATCACGAGCCGATCGACATCCACGCCAATCCTACTGTCCTGCCCGACGTGCTCGCGGCTGAATACGACCGCCTCTGGACGCCCGAGCGAATGCAAAGGCTGATCGACGCCGCGAAGAGAAACGACGTGGCCATCGAAATCAACAACCGCTACCGGGTGCCCAGCGCAGCCTTTATCAAGGCGGGGAAGAAAGCGGGCGTAAAGTTTTCCTTTGGCACTAACAACAGCGACAAGAACTTAGGCCGCGACGAGTATGCCGTCCAAATGGTGAAGGAGTGCGGACTCACGTGGCAGGACATGTTCCTTCCCAAACCCGAGGGAGAGAAGGCCATCCAGCAGCGGGGGTTTTCTTGAGGCAGTGACGAGTGACTCGTCACTTCTTCGGCGGCTCCCAGAGCTCGATGCGGTTGCCTTCGGGGTCCATGATCCAGGCGAAGCGGCCATACTCGTGGTCCTCGCGATGAGGGTCGATCTCAACACCTTCTTCGCGTAGGGCGGCCAGGAGGCCATCCAAATCCTCCACCCTGAAGTTCATCATGAAGCTGGCGCGGCTGGGGTTGAAATACTTGGTGTCTTTCGGGAAGATCGCCCAGACGGTAGTACCGGATTTTTCGGGGTCGTCGGCTTGACGCCAATTGAAACTGACTGCTTCCTGGCCCTGGCGCTGCAGGCCGAGATGCTTCTCATACCACTGGTACAGTTCCTCGGGATGCTCGGCCTTAAAGAATACTCCCCCTAGCCCGGTAACTCTCTTCATATCAGCTATCTCCTTTGTTTTCTATAACATTACCGCATTATTGGGTTATCTCCTTTGTAATCAACAACATTCCCGCTTCGTTTCAACTCTTTTCACACCGGTCCTTTGTTTTCTATAACATTCCCGGTTTGTTCCTGCAAAAAAGAAGGGAAGTTTTACGCAAAGGTGCTCGCTTTCACAACTATCTGACGTTAAGAACCGGTGAGGCGGCGCCGTTTTGGATGAATGTACATGTGGCTTTGCCCTTTTCTCCGCAGACCTCTGCCTCCATGTGGATTCTTTCGAGCGCAATAAACTGCTCGGGAGACAGGCCCATGTGCTCGCGGTATGCGTTGTCGGCAGCGGCCCGACTGGTTTCTGCCATGAGCCTCTGGTCTTCAGCGAGCTTGCGCTGACTCTCGGTTTGAATTCTCTGCTCCTGAGTAGCCGTTTCGATTCTCTGGTGCTTCACTGAGTCGGGCGGATTAGCCTTGCCTACCGTCATTGTCACCAATCTGACCGGCAGATTCTTCTCCTTCAAAAAAGCCACAAGCACATCGTGGATCTCATTGTCGATTGCGTCCAGGGCCGTAGTGGAGATAGCCGTTTCGTTCATTCCGTGCTTTCTCACTGCCTGCCTCACCATGGTCTTGAACTGCTCTTCGATGTTATTTTGGTACCAATCTGGTCCGAAGTTCTTGATGAGTTGCACGGAATCTGTCACCTGGAGAATGGCGATGGCGTGGAAAGTAATCGGGACACCATCGGAGGTCATCATGTCCGTCATTTCGGTTTCGTACTTCTTGGGCTGCATGTAAACGTCCACGCCCTCCGTGGACAGTGCTGCATAGGTCCTGCCCGTCTTGACGGGTTCGGGATCGACTCCACCGTGACCGATGAAATACGGCTTCTCGACCAAAACGACTTCGTGGCCGGCATCCGGTGTGTAAATGCTGCATGCTGTCTGTAGTGTCAAGAGGAATATCAATCCGAGCAGCGAAATTCGATTCATGTGAATCCTCCTTTAGCTTTCTTTGACAGCATGCTTGTCGATCACGATCGAGAGCCCGCCCGTCTGCCGGGTGCTAATCATCGCACACCCCCAAGGATTGCGCAAAGTGTATAGTGTGTCTGTTTTCGACTCTTTCACACTGATCCTTTGTTTTCAATAACATTCCCGGTTTGTTCCTGCAAAAAAGAAATTCCTTTTCATCCTTCCGTCGCACCCTGCGATAGGCCGCCGCGCCAGGGCGGTTTAAAGTGAAAATCGGCGAAAGGCCTGCCTTTTTCCGGCCCACCTTTGTTTTCAATGACATTCCCGGTTTGTTCCTGCAAGAACGAATTCCCCTTCATCCTTCCGACCCACCCGGCGATAGATAGGCGCGCCGCCGCGCCGGGACGGTTTACAGTGAAAACAGGCGAAAAGGCTGCCTTTTCCGGTCCGCCTTTGTTTTCAGTAACATTCCCGGTTTGTTCGTGCAAAAAAGAATCCCTCTTCCTGCTTTCGCCCCACCCTGCGGTAGACAGCCCCACCGCCGGGCCGGAACGGTTTGCAGTGAAAACCGGCGACGAGACTGCCTTTTCCGACCCGCGTCGACCTATCGTCTCCAGACTGGAGTAGGGTTCAGAGGTGGACAAGGCCCCAAGGAATATCCGCTGCGCAAACATACGCTACAATAGTAGCCTGCTAAAGGAAGATTGTCAAGTCCTAAATTTAGAGCTTCCGAGTGCGACGTAGCGCCGCCGTCCGCCTTTTGGCCTCTTTGCTTCACTCAGGGGCAAGCTCCGCGCCGGGTGCGTGTGGTCGGGAAAGAGCCGCGCAACTGACAGACCTTGAAAAGCATGTCGGTGCCAACCGTAACGCGCGGTCGAACAGGTTCACGCTTTGGAGTACAGGGATGAAACAAAACCGTTAAGCCGCGCTTCAGCGATCCCAAGCGCGGCGGGCGTAGGCGCGATCATGCAGGCATCAACGGCCTCGAGTAACTGCTCGAGCTCGCGCCGCGTGTTGCAGACCGGAATGCTCAGCTCTCGAAGCAATTGGTCAGAAACCTGGAAGACGTCTCCCGGGCGTGGCCGGTGGCCCGTGGTCAGCAACTCCTGAGCGTAAGAGGAGTTCAGAAAGGCCAGCAGATACCGCAAGACGGTCGGCATCTTGGCCTCCTGCCCCAGCAGCTTGCTGAGTCGCCCTCGAAACTCATCGTAGGCTGGGCGGGTTTTCGCGCTGACCGCCAGGCTCAGGCAGGAATCCTGAATTCCAATTCCCTCTTGATCGAGGGCAAAGCGGAGCTGAGGCGTCAGCCGGGGTGAAATGATTTTGGGTTTGCCGAAAATCACTTCCGGGTCTCGCGGCCAGATGAACTCGTACCATGCGCGGCCGAAGTGGCGCAGTTCGCGTTTCTTGAACATCCGGGTGGAAAGCTGCTCGTAGAACTTCAGAAGGTATTCTGCGGCTCGAGGGAACTTGATCAAGCCCAAAGAATCCCTACGATGGCGGAAGAGGCGCTTGATGCCAGTCGCGTTGAGGCCGTACCGTTGAAGCCACTCTTGTTCGAACGTGTCGGCGATGCGCTCAAAATCGAGGGCATCAAGCAGCGCGGGGTTCTGGCAGGCGAAGGCGGGCCGCCACCGGCCCTCGATGTCGCAGCAGTACGGATACAGGATGACCTTGCCTCCACTTTGGGGTCGCCAGGGCGTGGTTTCGTGACCCTTGATAACCCGATGGAGGAGCGCCCTTTCAAGGCCGAGTTCGCTCGCGCGAGCCTCCGTCATGAGGAAAATCGACAGGCAGCCTTTGCCGCCCACGGTGAGGCCCTGGCTTGGTTCGAGCAACTGCGCGACGCGCGGCCACTCGGGCCGCGCTCGAATCTTGAATTCCTCGGCTGCGAGGAGCCATCGGGCGCCGCCGAACTCGCGCAGGTGCGCGAGTGGAAACTGAAAAGCCTTGATGAAGTGTTGCTGGAGCGGTTCGCCTGACGTCGCAACCAGTTCAATCGAACGCCGGACGTGGGAAATGACCTCGCTGCGCCGCTCTGGCGTGCTCACACTTTCCGGCCATGATTTCTTGGACGAAAGCAGAACGATCGCCCGTTCACCCACACCTGCCGGACGTTTCTCAAACACCCCAATGCAGGGGATATTCAGGGCGCCGAAAAAAATCTTCCCGAACGGGTTGAGATCGATAAGGTAACGCAGGCTTGCCTGCTCGGCCAGTTTGCGGCGGAGGCCCATGATGTGAATGGGCCTGCCACGTTTGCGCTCGATGTGCGGAGCTGCCCAATCCTTGTCGATAAAGCTTCCCTGCGTCACGAGTGCGACCGTACCGCCAGGCTTAAGCCACTGGAGCGCCTTGTCATAGAACAGGCCGTAAACATCAAGCTTCCCCGTGAAAGTGTCGCGGCATTCGCGGGCAAGCTGTTTCTTGTAATGCTCATTGAATATGGGAGCAAAGCGTCCTTTAAGAATGCCTCCCCAAGGCGGATTTCCCACCACAAGGTCGACCTTCCCCCCGGCCATGCAGGATACGGGAAAACCCCCTGCGGCCGTCATGCTTCGGCGTCTCGAAGAGAATTCACGTAGCGGCGCGGCAACACGCGCCCTTACGGGGATTCCCTCACACCCACTCAACAACGCGTCCCCTGAGAAGATGGCGGGGTTCAGGCGGAAGCTTCGGCTGTTCTGCCGCACTCGGGCGTAAAGCGGTAACACGCCGAAGAGAAAGTTGACGAAAGTAAGGAAGGTTGCAAACGGATGAACGTCGATAGCGCGGATATTCCTAACGATAATCTGCAACATCCCTCGCGCCCGCTCCCAATCCGGAACGTCCGGGCCGTGGAGGTGGCGATGGCACGCCTGCGACTTATCGTTGAGATGTTCGATAAGCCGTTCGAGGGCGCTTACCACAAACGCGCCGGAGCCCGTGGCAGGGTCGAGCACTGACTGCGCGCAGAGGTTATCAACCTCAGGGCGGTAGTTCGCGAGGTCGAGGGTCAGGTCAACAAGTTCCTGCGGAGTGTAGAAGCCGCCCAGTTGCTGGCGTTCCTCAGGCGGCAGGAAATGCTGGTAAATCTCCCTCCCAAGGTCGAGGTCCAAGCCGCTCAGGTCGTAAAGGCTAAGCAGGCGCAGCAGTTTTGTGGTTGCGGCGTCGAACCGCTCGTCGCAGGACTGCAAACACTCGAGTTCCTCTGCGGTTAGTCGCTCGCGGTCGACCACCCGCCACCAGTCGAACTCATTCAAGCCGTAGACGCGGGGGGCGAAGCCCAGCATCTCCGACCGCAACCTCTCGATGACCGGCAGCGAACGAGGCGATGAAGAGGTTGTTACGGTTTTGGAATCAGCTAGCGGGGCAAGGAGGCGTTGGAGTGTTAGCCCCGAGATCCTTTCTTTGAAGATGCCTTGATCTTCGCCAATGCGGCAAAGCAGCAGCCGGGCCACGTGTACGTGGGCCGTCTGGGTGGCGTAATTCCAGATGGCATGGAGCGAGCCGGGCGGCACAATGTAACTGCCTTGGCGCGAGCGCTCGAAACAATCGCAGGCCGCGCCCGCCACTCTTGGACCCGCCTCGCCAGCGCGGAAACGGTTGAACATGTCAAATAACAGTTGCCGAAGGTCCGCGACGTGATCGCGTATGGCGGCGCTGAAGGCTTCAATAAGTTGGGGGGCGTGGCGCGTCAGCTTGTGGCGGTGGGAGCCAGGGGCCAGTGGGGCGCTAAGGTTGAGATCCAGAGTGGCCTCCCTACAAGAAACGCTGCGCCACCCCCTTTTTGTTATGGGAGGGGGAATCGAAATGACGATTGCTCAGACGCAGGTGGCGGGGGGGAGTAGGGACGGCCCTCATTCAACCTCTGCGCCGCGCTCTTTACTTGCTCTGCGAGTTTCTGCAGACCCCGTGTCTGCGCACTTGCGTCCTGTGCCATAAGCTCCGAGATAATCTCGATGGTCGCGTCGTGGTGGCGCTCCCCCGGCTTACAGTACCGCACATGCTCTTTGAACTCAGCCTCGCAGACGTCTTTCAGGACCCGAGTAGCCTTGTCATTCAGGGCTCCGCGCGTTTCAAGCGAGATACATTGCCAATCAAGAAATGTGTGACTCAGAAGATCGCTGACGGTCACCCTTTCGGTTTGCCTCACTATCAGGGCGACCAGTGAAGGCAGAAGGTACAAAGCCAAATCCCCATCGGTCGTCTGCGCATCTGCTACGACTAGCCATGGAACTTGATCGACGGGGGGCGTCGTGAACCCAATACGAAAGGCTTGGTTTAGCTCTACGTCTTGGAACTCGCCCGCGACCGCCTGGGTGGTTTGCCCTAGCGAGACAACGGGGATGCGGTGTTCCGACTCGAAAAACCCAAGAATCCGAGGGATTGCTTCATGAAGAAAGCAATATGCCAACTGAATATGGGCTGTTTCAGGGTCTGGGAATTGAATACCTGTCACGCGCTGGACGTCCTTGGCGGTCACAAAATCCAGAAATTGCCTATATCGGTCAAGTTGATCAAGCTCTAGGTTAGCTCCCGACTTACATTCCCAGAGGATCGCGCAGTTTGATTTGCGGGACAGAGTGATGACGTCAGGCTTTATCAGGGATGCTGGCGCGAGTAAGATTGGGTGATCGATGCCAGCCACCCGGTAGCCGTGCTCGAACAAGACCGACGGCCAAGGTGGTATCTTCTTGCACAAAGCGCATATCGCATTGACAGGAATCAGGCTTCTTTGCACTGGTCAAAGACGGAAGGTCGCTCGAGTTCGAAGTAGGTTGTTGGATCAAGATGTTCTTGAATGATGCGCAGCAGTCTGGCGACCGAGTTTCCGCAACTGCCCCTGAAAAGGTACACGACCACGTGTGTCGGCGTAAAATCCAGCCGTAACCGACTTGCGCTGTGGAGGTCCACGACCTCGGCGCGTACGAAATCTCTCTGTTCGTGGCTCACTACACCCCAAAGTCTCACGGGGTCTCGGCAGGACAGTACTTCCTTGACCAATCCCGAGAAGTCAGGTACAGGCTGCGAAAAACGCAACGTAAGCGGATAACCCTGCAGATCTTCGCCTCCGTCTCCATGGACAAACGCCAAGCTGAGCTCTTTCTCTAAAGTCTGGATCATTTGCGCATACAAGTTAACAAGATGATTTACCGCGCCGAGGTGCAACGAAATTGAGTTCCCGGTAGCCTTGATTCTTCCCTGTGCGTTCAGCTCGTTTTGGATGTATGCGCCTGAAGCGGGGTCCGAAATTGAATATTTGACCGCCGACAGGCACAGAACCCCTCTGAATGGTGTCTTCGATAAGAACTCATACAGCTTTTCACCGCGGGTCCCCCAGTATCGTTGCTTGAATACATCAGCCTGTTCCTGTAGCGACTCAGCCGCACCTTCGGATAGAAAGAGCCCTTGGTCAAAGTCGACGTTGAAACCCAAAAACCGACGCCCCCTCCGAAGGTGCTGAAGGACTTGACTTGGCAACCATGCGTAGTCAAGGTTCCAAGACCCACGAACTAGTTCGTCAAGGTATTGTTCGGACGGCTTGATGTTTGCTGTTGTGTGAAGAACCCAGAATCGCGGATTGAGGTAGTCAACAAAATAGCGGACGTCCTCTCTTACAAGAATCGCCAGCGTCGGATCATCGGTAAGCTCCACCACGAAACCGAAACGCTCATTGAGACTCCCCAGTACGTCCTTGGTTCCCCCATGGCTTGGGGCTTCACCGTTTAGATCATGAGCCTCGATAATGTAGGTTTTCAGCGGTCCCTGACCGGCTGGGTATTCCTCAGCCCGCTCGAAATGAACGGTCACATTGTGCAGGTGCTGGTCGAAGACCTCTGCCATCTCTGCCCGATTCATATGCCTTAGAGACTTCCTCGAAATCTGCTTATGGGCGCGCTTCGATTCCTTGACAGTATCCCACACTATCTTGGCTAATTCAAAGAATTACACCACCCACACAAAAGCCGCAGAGCTTGAAAAACAGGACTGTGCTACCTCTGCTCATGATGAGCATGATGATATACTTGAACGGCCGGATTCCATGGCAGTGAATCCCAACTGAGGAGTCGAGGTGCACCGATGAGCAAGGGGGTTGCGGGAAAAACAGCCATTGTCACGGGTGCGGCGTCCGGCATGGGGCGCGCGGGCGCCACACTGTTGGCTGCCGAGGGCGCCCGAGTTGTGGTTGCGGATATTAACGAGGCAGGGGGAGCGGGCGTCACGCAAGCGATCCGGGATGCGGGCGGGGACGCAACTTTCGTGCCGCTGGACGTACGGAGTCTCGGGAGCGTCAAAGCCCTTGTCCAAACAACGCTCTCGCATTATGGCCGCGTGGACGTGCTTTATCACAACGCGGTGGATGTGCGCTTTGTTAATGAGGAGGATCGAAGGCTGACCGAGCTACCGGAAGAGACCTGGGATCGAATGCTCGATCTTATCCTCAACGGGACGTTCAGGTGCTGCAAGTATGTTGGCCGCCAGATGATTGCACAACATTCCGGGTCGATCATCCTGTCTGCTACCGATGACGCTCTCATTGGCTGCGCCGGCCTCGATTCCTACACTGCTGCCAAGGGCGGGGTGGTTGCGCTGACACGTTCCTTTGCCGCCGGCATGGGGAAGGAGGGTGTGCGAGTCAACGCCATTTGTCCCAGTTTCGTCTCCACCGAATCGCAACTCGAGTGGATGAAGACCGCTCAGGCTAAGACTGTTATGGAGGCGCTGCATCTACTTCCCATCGCCACTCCTGAGCAAATCGCGCCTTTCGTAGTGTATTTGGCGAGCGACGAGTCGTGTGTTGTCACGGGAGGAATTTTCCCGATCGATAGTGGATACATGGCCTTCAAAGCCAACCTCGACGTTATGGGCACAATGAACCCGCAGTCTTAGCCGTAAACGGCGGTGATGCCGGCCTGTTTGATCCCTCCTCGCCGAGCAACTGACCCCTCACCCGGCCCGCGCCGGCTGGTGAAAGCGCCGGTCGCGGGCCACCCTCTCCCCTCGGGAGAGGGCGAGAGTCACTTCAATTTCGCCTATCGCACATCTTGTTGAATCTGCGCCTGCCAGCTCGAAGGGACTGGCGTCCATTGGCGGGTGAACTCGTCACAGAGCGTCAAGGTGACCAGGATGGCAAACCACACGAAGGCGGCAAGCAGGACCATCCGCATCAGGCCGGAGCTCCAGCGGAGGTGCATAAAGAAAAGGACCACGAGCGAGGCCTTGCAGACGGCAATGGCGAGAGCCACGACGGTATTCCATTTGCCGAGGTCGATGAACGCCACCCCCGTGGTGAGGGCGGTCAACCCGAGCAGCGCCGCGAAAACCAGGATATAGAGTTTCTTGTGTACAACGTGGCCCACCATCAATAGCGCCCCCCGATCAAGTACAGTAAGGGATAGAGAAAAATCCAAACGATGTCCACGAAATGCCAGTAAAGGCCTGAAACCTCGACCGCGTTGTAGCGCTGGGGTGAGAATCTGCCGCGCGCCGCCATGATAATAAGTACGGTGAGGATACCGGCCCCGATTACCATGTGCAGAGCGTGGACTCCGGTTAAGAAAAAGTAGAAGCAGAAGAACAGCTCGAGATGCCGCGAGTCCGGACCGGTAAACGTCCAATTCACGCCGGGCGCAAACCCCTCGAGGTAATCGTGCCTCCACTCCAGACCGAGTTTGATACCGACAAAGGTCAGTCCCAAGAGCAAGGTGAGCAAGAGGAAAGATATGAGGGCAGCTTTTTTGCCGAGTTGGGCGGCGCGCACGGCCAAGGCCATGGTCAAGCTGCTGCAAAGCAATATCGCGGTATTGGCGGCTCCGATTTTGACGTCGAGTATGCGGCTGCCGGCCTCGAAGGCGGGCAGATAGAAGTTGCGAAAAAGGATGTAGGCCGTGAACAAGCCGCCAAAAAACATGACTTCCGTGGCCAGGAATATCCACATGCCAAAGCTCGAGGCCTCATGCTGCTGTTCGAGATCGTCGAATTGCTCTGCCAGAGCGGCGGTGCTGCTATGCAACCTTAGCCTCCTCTCCGTAGGCGTAAGCTCCTTCGGTTACGATCGGTGTCTCCTCGAAGTTCTCCGTAGGAGGCGGTGAAGGAGTCTGCCATTCCAGGCCCTTCGCTCCCCAGGGATTCGGCCCCGCCACCGGTCCATAACGCATCGACCAGACCATATAAACGAGCGGGATCAGGTAACCCACGCCCAGGATGGATGCGCCGGCGGACGACATGACGTTGAGCACCTGGAATTCCGGTGCGTACACTGCGTAGCGGCGAGGCATTCCGAGGTAGCCGAGCATGTACTGAGGGAAGAAGGTCAAGTTGAAGCCGATGAAGATGATGGCGGCAGACAATCTCGCCCAACCATCCGGATACAGGCGTCCCGTGATTTTGGGCCACCAATAATGAATGCCGCCCAAGTAACCCATCACCGCGCCGCCCACCATGATGTAGTGGAAGTGACCCACCACGAAATACGTGCCGTGCACGTGCGCGTCAACGGCCAGCGTGGCGAGGAACAGGCCGGTCAATCCACCCATGGTGAAGAGGCCAATGAAGCCAATGGCATAGAGCATCGGGGCCTGGTAGGAGACCGAGCCTTTGTAAAGCGTGGCGGTCCAGTTGAAAACCTTGATGGCGGAGGGAATGGCGACCGCGAAGCTGAGTGCGGAGAATACAATCCCCGCGTAGACGGACTGACCTGCCACAAACATGTGGTGACCCCAGACCAGGAAGGAAATGGCGGCGATGGCCACGCTTGAAAAGGCGATGAAGCTGTAGCCAAAAATCCGTTTCTTGGAGAAGGCGGTGACCAGCTCACTCATGACGCCCATCGAGGGCAGGATCATGATGTAGACCGCGGGGTGCGAATAGAACCAGAACAAGTGCTGAAAGAGGATGGGATCCCCTCCCACGGCGGGATCGAAGACCCCCACATGGATGAGCCGCTCCAGGGCGACAAGCACGATAGTAATCGCCAGGACCGGAGTCCCAAGGATTTGAATGACGCTGGTCGAGTAGATCGCCCATATAAACAGCGGCAGGCGGAACCAGGTCAGCCCGGGAGCGCGCATCTTGTGGATGGTGACGATGAAGTTCAGGCCGGTCAAAATCGAGGAGAAACCGGCGATAAACACTCCCAACGCCGCAGAAATCACATTGGTATTGGCATACGTGGTACTCAGCGGCGTGTAGAAAGTCCAACCTGTGTCGACTCCCCCCGCAATCACTGCATAAAGCGTGAAACACCCCCCCACCACAAAAACGTACCAGCTTAGAAGATTGAGTCTGGGAAAGGCCAGGTCGCGGGCGCCAATCATCAGGGGGACGAGAAAATTTCCCAGCACCGCCGGTATAGATGGGATCATAAAAAGGAAGACCATGATGATTCCGTGCATGCTGAAAAGCTTATTGTAGGTTTCCGGCTCGAGCAGCGCGCCCTGGGGTGAAATCAGGTTCAGACGCATCAGCACTGCGGCTGACCCACCGACAAAGAAAAAGAAGGTTATGGAAGCGAGGTAAAGCACGGCGATACGTTTGTGGTCCGTGGTCAGAAGCCATGACTTGATGCCATAGCTGGCGTTCAAATAATGGACACGAGATCCGATCTCCGGTTCGACGACCGCTGTTGCCATGATTTCCCTTCTCCCACACTCCTGAGGCGTCCTCGGGGTCCCGCAGGCGCGGGATGCCTGCCCCCCGGGTTGCCACAAGGGCCGCCCCTGCGAATTGCTATGGCTTGCCTTGCTCCCCCGCCCCTGTCCCTCGCGGCGCGGGAACCGTGGCAGGCGACTGCTGCCCCCCCACGTTCCGGTTCCCTCCCCCATGCGCCCCGCCCTCGAGGCTTGGAGGGTAGCTGTTGGGTTTGCCGGGTTGGTTCGCTCCGCCGGAACTGAGAGATTTGATGTAAGCCAAAAGCTGCAAGATCTGCTCCTCGGTCACTTGGCCCTTATAGGTCGGCATGATGGGCTGATAACCCGCCGGGATGCGCACGGAGGGGTAGAGAATGCACTCCCGGATGTAAGTCTCATCGGCGGTCACCGTGGTCCCGTCGGTGAGTTTCACTTTGCTGCCGAACAGGTTTGTGAATGGCGGGCCCTTACCCGTGCCATGGCAGGTGATGCAAGCCAGTTGTTCGTACAGTTGGGCCCCGGCCGAGACCATCGATTCAGCCCGGACGCCGCCGCTGAGCCACTGTTCGTACTCATCCGGCGACATGACGATGACATAGCCGCCCATGACGGCGTGATTGGTGCCGCAGTATTGATTGCAAAAGAAATGGAATCGGCCTGTCTCGGTGGCTTGAAACCAGATACTGGTGTACATCCCCGGCACCACGTCTTTCTGAACGCGGAAGGCAGGGACATAGAAATTGTGGATCACGTCTTCGGAAGTCGTGGTCAATTTAATCGGGCGCCCCACAGGCACGTGCAGCTCATTGATTTCCATTGGGCCTTCGGGGTGCTGGAGCTTCCACATCCATTGCTTTCCTACGACGAATATCTCCGAGGCGGCCTCGGGCGGGCGGGAGTTCCTGATAAAGAGGCTCGACCCCCACAAGAAAGTGAAGGCGCAGATGCCCAGGGGGATGATGGTCCAGAGCACTTCCAGTGGGAGACTGCCTTCCACTTGAGTGGCCTGATCCTGCTCCGAACGCCGCCGGTATCGGACGGCGAAATAGAAGACGGCGAGAAAAATGAACGCGGTGAAAAACAAATCGACCGCGGTCAGGAAGTAGTAAAGATGATCAACGCCACGCGCGATGGTGGAGGCTTGATCGGGCCGTATGGGGAACCCTTGCCACATTCTGTGTAGTCACCTTCCGTCGTGCAAGTCACGACAGTCAACAGTCGACAGTTGACAGTCCAAGAGTCAGCAGTCAGGGGCTAACCGCCTGGCGACTCCTCGTGAGCGCCAGGATTAGTGCTCCGATAGTAAGAATCGTTATCAGCCCCGAAATCTGGATAACGCGCGAAATCATCACGCCGTACTTGCCCGTGGCGGGATCGTAGCGGCAGCAGAACAACAGCACCTCATCCACAGGCGAGCCGATCTTGTTCGCGGACGCCTCGACTAACCCCAGGCGCAGATCGCGCGAAGGATAAAAAATGCCGTAGAAGTAGCGCGCGATTTTGCCTTGGGGAGTAAGCAGCATGATTCCGGTAGCGTGGACGAACTGTTTGGACGCTTGGTCATATCGGTAACGGAAGCCCACGGCGCGAGTGAGTTGCTCGATCGAGGCTTCGTCGCCGGTGAGAAAGTGCCAGCCACGCTCGGCTCCCTTTCGCCCGTAAAGGCCGACGTAGACCGCCTTCTTGGCCGCGGCGAGTTCAACCGTGTCCCGAGGGTCGAAACTTACGGTAAGGACGTCAAACTCGCGCCCCACGCTGAACTTGACTTCCTGTAAGCTGTGCAGCAGTCCGTTCTCAGCCATGGTGCACAGCATCGGGCAATCGAAATAAACCAGCGAGAGGATTATCGGTTTTTTGCCGAAGAAATCGCCCAACCTTACCGCTTTGCCTGTCTCATCCCGGAATTGCAGCTCGGGAGGAACCTGTTCATTCAGTCGTTGGTCGATCCCTATGCCCTGCAGGAGGGGCGGAAGAGCTCTTGAATTGTCGCGTGCCACAGGTACTCCTGCCTGCGCCATGGCCGGCGCCTGCTGCGCATAGGCCGCTGGTTCCAGTGCCTGTGCCGCTGCCAGAGCGCCCAGGAGTAAGACCGCCCAACGGCGTAGATTCAGGCCACGCCCGTTACCCTGAGTTTTCACTCCGATCCGCTTCCAACTTTCGTTACCTGTCCCCACGTTCATTGCCTCGCCCTCTACAGCTTCCGAACGCCGTGTTGTTGAAACCTCACTGCAATGCCTTTCGAACCTCAGGGTTTTGCCCTGAGGGCTTGGACACAACTTGCTTCGCCAGAGTCGTGCCACGAACCGGTAAGCCCTTCTGAAGCAAGAGATCCATCGCCCTTTGTATCGGAATCCTCACCACCCCGGCCTGCCGGTCCACCCATCCATAGGTGTTCAAGATTTCGTTCTGTGCCGCCAGGTACTGCTTGAGGTCTTTCGGCGCCGTGACTTGCAAGCGCGGCTCCGGAGGCAGCGTGCGGACATTCTCAAATGGCGACGCCGGGGGACCTAGCCCCTGGTGGCTGACGAAATAACGGAGGACAACCCGGCTGATGACCAGACCCGCGATGACCAGAAACGCCAGGCCGGCGCCGAATATCAGCAGATTGCGGATGTTCGCATCGCTGGTTTCGTGGGCGTGTTTGGGCTTTTCGTTAGGCCCGTTGCTCCCATCCATATTGACCTGTGCCCTCCGTTCCGCACTCCAAAGCTACGCCTGATGCCCGACGGCCTCGATCCGGGGATCGTGAAGCGGCAGCAAAGGTCTGCTCTTCAGATTCGCCGTGAACCGCCAGAACCAAACCCCGCCTATGCCGAGGACCGCCAACCAGTCCATCCAGTGAAACTGGGGACCCGACCGCTCATAGGCAGGCACCGTCAGCCAGAAGATATCAATTACGCTCATAACCATCTGAATCGCAGCTACGACTCCCAACCAGAGCGTCCTGCGAGTTACAAAGCGAGATAAGAGCAGAAGGAAAGGTACGGCAAAGTGAAACACGACGAGCGCCAGGGCGACCCAGGCCCATCCCCCCGAGGCGCGGCTGACGTACCAGGGAATCTCGTCCTGCAAGTTGCCCGACCAGATGATGAGGTACTGCGAGAAGGAGAGATATGCCCAGAGCATGGTGAAGGTCAGGAGCAGATTCCCGTAATCATTCAAAACCCGCTTGGATAGGAGGTCGGAGAAGGGTTTCTGAGTTGAAAGCAAGATGACGGCGACGGTCACGATGGACATCGCTGCCAACCCTTCCGTTACCATGAAGATCATTCCGTAGATCGTCGAGAACCAGTGCGGCTCGAGGGACATCACCCAATCTATGGAAGCGTAAGTGACGGTCAATCCGAAAATCACCAGGCCGGGGCCGCTGAGACTTTGGAGACGCCCCGTCAGTTCCGGATTGCCGGTTTCGTCTTGCTGCACGGACCACTTGTTGAGGAAGTGCGCCACGGCGATCCAGATGATGAAGTAAAGGACCGTCCGAAGAATGAAAAAAGGAACGTTCAAGTAGGGCGCCTTGTATTGCAGCATCGAGTCAAGCTTGACTTTCTCCGGATCCGCCCAACTGTAAAGCAGGCGCAGTCCGAACAGAAGCGGCACCGCCAAAACAGCCAGCAGGCAGAACGTTAGTGTCCCCGATTCGAGGCAGCGGCGAAGCGGAAAACCCCACCTTCCGCCAACCAGATGATGCAGCATCAGAATCGCCGAGCATCCGAGCGCCACACCTACCCAGAAAACAAACGCCAGCAAGTAAGACCGGAAGAATTGGGTTGGGCTATGAAAAGCGCCCGCAACGCAAAGCGCTAGGGCCGCTAGGCCCACGACCAGCGAACTCTTCTGGAAGCGATCGAAACCGGGTTGGAAGGATTCGGTTGAATTCATTTAGCCTGTTCCGTCAAATGCTCCCTTTCTTCGGCCGGCACATCCTCGAGCGCCGCGTGTTGGCTCAATTGGAGCGCCCGAATGTAAGCGACGATCGCCCAGCGGTCCTCCGGGGTTACGCGCGCAGCGTAGCTATACATCGCGCCGTAACCGTTGCTGATGACGTCAAAGAAATGCCCCGCCGGCGCCCTCACCAACCGCTCAATATGATAGGAAGGCGGAGGCGGGAAACCTCTCTGGACCACCATCCCATTTCCACTTCCTGCGTAGTCGTGGCAAGGCGAGCAGTAAACGTTGTACCGCGCACGCCCGCGTTCGAGGACCTCACGCGTGACGGGGAACGGAAAAGCATCAGCAGGCGCCCCGTTCAGCTTCCCCGTATACAAAAGTTCGTCGGTGCGCAAATGCCCGTGCGCCACGGTGCCGGAAACTTCCGGCCGCGCGGACCTGCCGTCGCTGAAAAAGCTGCTGGGGTCGAGTGGGTTGTACTTCGGTTGGACGTGCATGTCCAGCCGGCACCCGAACAGAAACAGCGCGGAGAGAGTAACAGCAGCCCAGCGCAGAACCGCCGCCGAGACAACCCTGCCCCGCATTCGACGAAAACGAATGGAAATTGGGTCCTCGCCCTCTCCCATTGGGTCCTCGCCCTCTCCCCAGGGGAGGGAAGTTGGGTCTCTGCCCTCTCCCCAGGGGAGAGGGCGGACCGCGTCCGGCGTTCTCACCAGCCGGCGCGGGCCGGGTGAGGGGTTACTTCCCTGCACAGGCCAGTTTGTCCGGCTAGGCTTCGCGCCCGTTACAGTCGCTCCCTGCCCGTACGATCCGTCCACTCCGGCGCAATCAAAGCGAAGCTCAGATGGTGCTGAACTGGGCAAGTGACCCCTCACCCGTCCCGTTCCGGCTGGAGAAAGCGCCGGAACAGGACACCCTCTCCCCAAGGGAGAGGGCTGTTCCTTCACTTTTGCACCCCCTCTCCCCAAGGGAGAAGGCTCTTCCTTCCCTTTTGCATCCCCGGTGTCTAGCCGAAGATGTGCGACACGCTTATCTCCAAGGGAGAAGGCTGTTCCGTGACTCGCTCTAGGACTCAATTTCTGAAACCCCTTTAGCTTTCAGCGTGGCCAGAAATTCCTTTGTCTTCTGCAAATCAAATTTCGGGTCCCGAGCCTTGATGCACAGGAAAAACCGGTTCCGAGTGGCCAACTCGAAGTGCGGGACGTTAAAGACCGGATGATAGGGAGTGGGCAAGCCATTGAGCGCCAGCATGCCAAGGACCGTTGCCAAGCCCGCGCAGAGAATCGTCAGCTCAAAAGTAATGGGGATGAAATTCGGCCAACTGTTGTAAGGCTTGCCCCCGATGTTCAGAGGATATCCGATAACGTTCGGCCAGTATTGAAGGAAGAAGCCCCCGGAACATCCAATGAGTCCGCCAATCAAGCAGATGAGCGGGACGCGCGTGCTGCGAAAACCCACCGCATCCGCCAATCCCTCCACGGGGAAAGGCGAGAATGCGTCCATGCGGCGGTATCCAGCCTCGTGCGCGCGCTGGGCGGCGCTCAGCAGGTCATCCGAGTTTTCGAATTCGGCCATCAGGCCGTAAATTGCGTGTCGCTTCATCGTCGCTCGTCACTCGTCACTGATTCTTCTCCCCCGCCGTCTGGTGCACCAATTCCCGCATCTCGAAGATCGAAATCATGGGCAGGTAGCGGATGAAAAGCAGGAACAAGGTTAAGAACAGGCCCATAGTTCCAATGAAAGTCGCCCAGTCCCATATTGTTGGGTAGTACATTCCCCAGGCAGAGGGCATGAAATCCCGATGCAAACTGGTGACGACGATGACAAAGCGCTCCAGCCACATCCCGGTCTGGATCACCAGCGAAATCAGGAAAAGCGCCAGCACGTTTCGACGGATGCGCGAGGACCAGAGAAGTGTCAGGGGAATAGCAATATTGCACGTAATAAGAATCCAATAAATAGGAGCATAAGGGCCGGTCATGCGGTTCATGATCATGTATCGGTCGTAAGGATTCCCGCTATAAAAGGCCATGAAAGTCTCCATCATGTAACCGTAGGCCACGATCAAGCCCGTCGCCAGCAGCATTTTTCCCATGTTGTCCAAATGGCGCGCGGTGACGAAATCTTCCAGCTTGTAGAAATATCGCAGCGGAATTGCCAGCGTTAGGACCATGGCGAAGCCTGAATAGATGGCCCCTGCAACAAAATAAGGCGGGAAAATGGTGCTATGCCAGCCGGGCACGATGGCCACGGTGAAGTCAAAGCTGACGACCGTGTGGACGGAGACCACCAGCGGCGTGGCCAGCCCCGCGAGCAACAACGAAGCCATCTCATAATTGCGCCAATGCACGGCCGACCCGCGCCAGCCCATGGCCAATATGCCGTAAAGCTTCTGGGCCAAACGCTTCTTAGCGCGGTCGCGTAAGGTGGCCAAGTCGGGAATCAGCCCTACAAACCAGAAGAGGAGCGAAATGGTGGCGTAAGTGGAGACCGCGAAGACGTCCCAGACTAGCGGGCTGCGGAATTGCGGCCAAGTTCCCATCGTATCCGGGTAGGGCAACAGCCAGTAAGCCAGCCAGGGGCGGCCCATGTGCAACAAGGGAAACATCCCCGCGCAGGCCACCGCAAACAGCGTCATCGCCTCAGCGAAGCGGTTGATGGACTGCCGCCATGCCTGGCGCATCAACAGCAGGAAGGCGGAGATCAACGTCCCCGCATGACCGATCCCGATCCACCAAACAAAATTGACAATGGCGAATCCCCAGGCAATGGGAATGTTGATTCCCCAGATGCCGACGCCCCTATAGAGCAGGTAGGCAACCGCCATATTGAAGATCATGAAAAGAGCGAAGGCGACCGCGAATCCGAGCCACCAGCCCTTCTTCGTGCCTTCCACAAGAACAATCGAGCTGATCTTGTCGGTAACCGACGCGTAGGAATGACCGGGCGCAAGGAAAGAACTTCCTGGTTCGACAACGGCTCCGTTTTCGGGTGCTTCCGGGCTCAACGCTTACTCCTTGATCTCCGGGTTGGGATTGCGCAGCCTGGCCAGGTAACTGGTCCGAGGCCGTGTGTTCAAATCCGTTAACAGCGTATAGTTAGTGGATTGCGCTTTCAGCTTGGATACGCGGCTCGCCGGATCGTTGATGTTGCCGAAAACAATCGCCTGGGTCGGGCAAGTCTGCTGGCAGGCCGTGAGAATTTCTCCATCGTGCACCTCGCGGTCCTCTTCTTCCGCCTCGATCTTTTTTTCATTGATGCGCTGGATACAATACGTGCACTTCTCCATTACTCCTCGGCTCCGCACCGTCACATTCGGATTTCGCATTGCCTTCAGACTGGGCGTTGTCCAATCCTGAAAGAGGAGGAAGTTGAATCGCCTCACCTTGTAGGGACAGTTGTTGGAGCAATACCGCGTGCCGACGCAACGGTTGTAAACCATATCGTTGAGCCCTTCCGGGCTATGGACGGTAGCGCCCACGGGGCAAACGTCTTCGCAGGGAGCGTTCTCGCATTGCATGCAGAGCACGATCTCGTTATAAGCTTCGGGATTCTCGAGGGCCCCGCGGAAGTAGGTATCCACGCGAATCCAGTGCATCTCGCGGCCCCGCGCCACCTGCTCCTTGCCCACCACCGGGCTGTTGTTCTCGGATTGGCACGCCACAACGCAGGCATTGCACCCAATGCAACTATTTAGATCGATAGACATCCCCCAGGCATATCCCTCGTCTTTGTAGCCGGGATAGAGCGACTGGGCGCGCGTAGTCTGTTCCTCCGGGTCTTTGGCGAAATCCGGGTTCTTCCGAAACTCCTCCAGGCTGGCCACCCTCACCAGGTCTCGCCGCGCCGCCGCAACACTTTCCTCTTCTTCTTTCTTCTGGTTTTCCCCGGTAATGATGTGATGATGTTGCGTGGTCACCAGGGGATACGTGTCGCCCGTCTTCGCGATTTCAAGCCCGGAGCCAAACCACAGCGCGTTCGAGGAGCGAATCGAATAAGCGTTGAAACCGATCCCGCTGCCGACTTTGCCCGCGCGCCTTCGTCCGTAGCCCAAATGCACCGTGACGGAGCCATCCGCGTGACCGGGCACGATCCAAACAGGGGCCTGGACCTCACGCTCCTCGAAGCGAAGCTTCACCACATCGCCGTTCTTCACCCCAAGCCGCGCCGCGCTGGCGAGGCTGAGCATGGCTGCATTATCCCAGGTGAGCTTGGTAAGCGGCTTGGGCAACTCCTGGAGCCAGCCGAGGTTCGCAAACCGCCCATCCCAAACAGTGGGGTCGGGATGGAAGACGATTTCAAGATTGCCGTTCTGGCCGTGGCCGGGGGGCGCGTACTGAGTAAGTCGCGCCGGAAGATCGGACGAAAGCTTCACCAGCTTGGCCGGCAGCGCCGTCCCGGCAATTACTCCTTCGTTGAGCCAGGATTCCCATGCGGCTTCGAAGTTCGCAACGGGCTTCTGGCCTTTCCAGTAGTCGTGCACGATGCTGTGAGGCGTCCGGTCGGACTGGCCCAGGAGCAGCGCCAGCAGTTCGTGGGCGGTCTTGCCATTGTAAAGCGGCGCAATCAGCGGCTGAATGATGCTCACCGTCCCATCGAAGGCTCGGACATCGCCCCACGACTCGAGATAATGTGCCTCGGGGATGTGCCAATGACAGAGTTCAGCGGTCTCATCTTCGTGCTGTCCGAGATGCACCCGCAGCCCAACCTTCAAAAGCTTTTCTCCGAATTGCAAATCCGCAGGGGCAGTGAATACCGGGTTGCCGCCTAAGATCAGCAGCGCGTCGACTCGGCCGGCGTCGATGTCGGAAACCAGCTCGCGCAGGGACTGGAGTTGATTGACGGGGTTGGTCTCGATGGGCGCCGTGTAATAGATGCTCGTGCCGACGTTTCCCAGCGCTTCATTCATAGCGTGCGCCAGGGCGTGCACCACCGGCGGTTGCTGATCGCCTGCCACCACCAAGCTCGCGCCACGATGCTGCTGAAGATCCCGTACCAGCGCGGCCACCGAATCGGCAGAAATGTTGGAGAACTCTGGCCGCTCCCCAGCCAGCGCTTTAACCCCCAGTCCGTCCGCGACCACGCGAGCGAAAGCTTCCACGTCGAAAGCGCGCAAAGGCCAGCGGTGGTCCGCCATGGCGCCGGTTGCCGAGGGCGTGCTCTCAACCACGTATAAGCGGTTCATGAGCGATTGGACGCCGGATATTCGCCGCTTGTCGGCAAAGTCATGCGCGTAACGCAGGCTGCCCGGCCCCGAGCAGAGAAAGTTGGAATCCAGCGATAAGATGACCTGCGCCTGGTCGAAGCGATAGACGGTGTTGACGTACTCCCCGAAGGCCAGGCGCGACCCCTCGCGCGCGGCGTCGCGTCCGCAAGGCTCGAACTGATGCCATTGGGCGGACGGGAACTCGGCCAGCAGAGAACGAATCTGGTCCGCCAGCGCCGGCGAAGTGACGCTCTCCGTCAACAGCCGAAAACCGGCCCCCTTGTTTCCAGCAAGCTCCAGTCGAAGCGCACCCATGGCATTGAGGAACGCGCTCCAACTTCCAATACGGCCATTACGGACGGTGACCTGAGAGCGGTCCGGATCGTAGAGACCCAACACCGAAGCTTGCGCGAAAATATCGGCTGCCCCAAGGCTGGCGGGGTGATTGGGATTGCCTTCCACTTTCGTCGGCCGTCCCATGTGGCTCTCCACCAGCAGCCCCGTGCCCACGCCATCAAAAGGCATTGCGGTGGCGTAAAAGAGCGATTTGCCCGGAATGAATTCCTCCGGCGATTGCTGAGCGTAAGGGACGATCTTCTCGGCAGGAAGCTTCGTGCACGCGCCGAGACCCGCAAGCGCCGCGGAGGCAGCCATCAACTTGAGGATATCGCGGCGTCCGATGCCGTCGGCTTCCTTGAGCGCGCCGCCCTCCACCATCCCGCGCGGCCTCCCATAGGGATGTTCGTAACGAAGGAAGTTCTTGTACTCCTCCGTCTCGGTCAACTCGTCCAGGCCGCGCCAAAACTGCTTCTTGGCGTCAGCCTCGGTCACATTTGCCATTTGACCTTTGCCCTTTGCCATTTCACCTGCTCGTACCGCGAATGCTCACCGGTGGCACGTATAGCAATCCGTCAATTGCCTCGCGTCCTTGATCTTGTATTCCTTCACCAGTCGTCGCCCCAGGGCGAGCTGGTCCTGGGGTGGTTCATAGTCAGCCTTAAACACATCCTCACGTCGCCGGACGTAGCGCTCCGGATGTTTGTGGCAATCAAGGCACCAGCGCATGTAAAGGGTGTTCGCCCGCCAGGTAAGGGGCATCTCGCCGATCGGGCCATGGCAGGTGGTGCATCCAACGCCCTTGTGGATATGAATGCTGTGGTCAAAATACGCAAATTCGGGGAGCGCGTTGACGCGCGTCCACTCGAGCGACTTGTCGGTTTGATAGCTCACACGCACGGGCTCCAATATGGGGCTGGTAGCCCACAACCTGGAGTGGCAGCTCATGCAGGTGTGAGTCGAGGGAAGGCCGGCAAAAGATGAATTCTCCACGGAGGTATGACAGTACCGGCAATCAATTCCGTCATCAGTCACGTGGTGCTTGTGGCTGAAAGGCACGGGTTGTTGTCGGGGAACGTTGACGTCGGTGAAATAGGGGGATTCGGTGACGGCCCATGCGAGGTAGCCGAGAGCGGCCAGGATAAACACCGCACCATAGATGCTCACACGCGAAATTGTATTGGTGCTGCGATGAAAAATCTGCGCCATTGAGTGAGCACCAACGTACAGAGTGTCACGCCGCCCTTTGGGTGGCACACGCCGCTGCCTGCATCGCCTGCTGCGGCTGTGGGACTGCGTTAAAGGTAAAAGGCTTATGCCTTGCTGCCAATAACTCAAGAAGCCAGGACTTCGATGATGCTTCGTGCCCGAGCGTCTTCTCTGTAGATGATGTTTTGAACGACCCTTAAGTTACAATTGTATTTCTTCATCGCTGTTGCTGTCAAAACAAATCACTAGTCATTCGCGGGTGCGGCCGGTCGAAGTGTGATCAGGTACATCGCGTTATGACATATTGTCATGCTTCGCTGTCGTAGGGGCAATCCTTGTGGTTGCCCCAGGGCGGCCACAAGCGCCGCCCCTACGAGGTGATTTTTGCGGGGCGCGGGCGTCCCGCCCGCCCGACACAAAAGTTAGGAGCGCGGAAGGTCAGACGAATCTGGCCCCGTGAGGGGCCACCCCTTGAATAGCCGTAGGTGAAACCTACGGAGTGAAACCTACGGACAGATGTCACCCAAATCCAATCAACCCTGGAAGCAGAGATTTTAAAGCAGGAGATAATTAGACAGCAATGATAGTTTCATCTGAGGCAAGCTATTTGAAGCGAAAGTCGAGTTTGAAATTGTAGAGCCACGGGATGTG
>Ga0326727_10009162_pt1 | contig 24553 bp, 15 predicted proteins | sample MB2enrmetagenome_FD_207643 | JGI IMG/M metagenome (GOLD analysis project Ga0326727, IMG submission 207643) | Lab enriched peat soil microbial communities from McLean, Ithaca, NY, United States - MB29MY | ecosystem: Environmental > Terrestrial > Soil > Wetlands > Peat | place: USA: New York... | reverse complement strand
CAGGCGGTATTGTTGAGAAAGACGTATTCGGAGCAGGGATTGGTGGAATGAATCGGCTCGGTGCCTTTGCAGGTGTGCCACTTTTGGATGGCGCCGTCGAATTGCATGCCCGGATCGCCGCAGGTCCAGGTTCCGGCGGCAATTTTATGGAGCAAAGAGGCGGCATCCTTCTTTTCCAGGGGAGCGCCGGTCACCGTGCGGGTGAGCCATTCCTTGCCGGCGAGGGCGGCATGCATGAAGTCGTCGCTGGCGCGGACGGAAAGGTTTTCGTTTTGGTACATGACGCTGCCATAGGCGTCGCCATTGTAGGAGCCGTCGTAGCCCTGCTCGATCAAGGCCCAGGCCTTCCTTTCCTCTTTCTGTTTGGCGTCAATGAACTCCTCGATGTCTCCGTGGCAATCGCGCAACGTATTCATCTTGGCGGCGCGGCGGGTTTTGCCGCCGGATTTGACGACATTGGCCACCTGGTCATAGACCTTGAGAAAGGAGAGGGGGCCGCTGGGACGGCCGCCGCCGCTGAGTTTTTCGCGGCTGGAACGAATCGGACTGAGGTCGGTGCCGGTGCCGGAACCGTATTTGAAGAGCATGGCCTCGCTATGGGCCAGATGCATGATGCTTTCCATGTTGTCATCCACGGACTGAATGAAGCAGGCGCTGCCTTGGGGAAATTCGTATTGGGTGCGGGCCCGTTCGGGGGCGTGGGTCTGGCGGTTGTAAAACCAATTGCCGCGCGAGGAGACGCGGCCGACGCCGTATTGATGGTAAAGCCCGACGTTGAACCAGACCGGCGAATTGAAGGCGCCGTACTGGTTGAGGCAGAGCCAGACCAATTCATCGTAAAAAATCTCCCCGTTGGCCTTGTCAAAATAACCATCCGCAACGCCCCAATCGGCAATCGTCCGGCAAACGCGATGGATCAGTTGGCGGGCGGATGTTTCCCGTTCCGCCGTGTTCTGTTCACCGTAGAAATACTTCGAAACGACCACCTTGGTGGCCAGATACGACCAGGATTTGGGAACTTCGACGTTCTCCTGTTTGAAAACGACTTTTCCGCCTTCGTCGGTGATTTCAGCCATGCGGTTTTCCCATTCGATCTGGTCGAAAGGTTTAACCGTTGCGTCGCTGAAAACCCTTTCGATGGTCAGGGATTTGGCGGCAGCCGCACCGGCCGGACGGCCACGAACCGCAGCAGCGGCAGTTGTTTTTGAACGCCGCCGACCTCGAGTCGAAGCGGCTGAACGGACATGTTCGTGCGCATCAATCATAGGAAATTCCTTATTTTCGTGTCTTCAGTTAAATATTCTCCAAAATAAAAAGATCCGGCCCCCACTTTCGGTAAAAAGGCGGCCATTTTCAGACCGCCAGCCCCATTCAGTAGGGAGTTCGCGCCACTCTAACACCACATATAGTGCCTGCAAGAGAAATCTGAAAAAAAAGTTATCGGAGGGTTATTCACGGGGGAAAAGCCACGATTCAGGCCAAAAACCGGGCATTTTTCAAGCATTGTGAGCAAGTGGGACGGCCCATTGTGAACAACTTTGGCCGGTTTCGAGGCGGTTGGCGGTCATTTTGCTCCGCGAAAGTGTCGATGGCGCATCGGGTTGGGGGTTTGGGGACGGATTCTGCCCGGTTTTGCCTTGCGGACGGGTGCAATGGTCTTGGCGCGCGCCCGCCCCACCAGCGCGATGGGGCAGCCTTCGAAACCGAAAGCGCGCCGCATTTCACCCGCCAGGTATTTTTTATATTGGTCCGAAAACAAATCTTCGCGGTTGACGAACAAAAGAAAAGTGGGCGGCGATTGTCTGATCTGCGTGGCGTAAAAAAAATTTAAACGGTGTCCGGCGGAGCTGACGGGCTGGCGGCGTTCGATGGCGTCGCGCAAAGTGCGGTTGAGGATGGCGGTGGGCACCTTTTGCCGCAATTGGGCGGCGACGTAGCGGATCGATTCGAGCAGGCGGTCCAAATGGAAGCCCGACGTGGCCGAGGTGAAAAGGACCGGTGCATAATCAAGAAAAAACAAGTGTTCCTGCACCCATTGGGCGAATTCCGACAGGCTGATGAGCGGTTTGTCCTGGCCTTCGCGCCTCTTTTTGCCCTCCTCCCGGCGCCATTGTTTCCGCGCGGTCTCCAGCTCCGGCGCCACGAGATCCCATTTGTTGACAACCAAAATGCAGGCCTTGCGCTCCCCGGCGATTTTGCCGGCGGCTTTTTTATCCTGGCTCGTCACGCCAGATTGCGCGTCCATCACAAAAATGACAATGTCGCTGCGGGCGATGGAGTCCTCCGTCCGTTTGACGCTGAAAAACTCGACGGAATCGCCGATGCGCCGTTCCTGGCGGACGCCGGCTGTGTCAATCAGAATATATTTTTGCCGCACCCCGTCCGTCTCGACTTCAAAGGGGACATCCACGGCATCGCGCGTCGTGCCTGGGATGGGGGTGACAATGACCCGCTGCGAATGGGTCAAGGCGTTGATCAGGGAGGATTTGCCGACGTTGGGGCGGCCCACGACGGCCAGCTTGAGGGAGGGTTCGGCGCCGGGGACTTTCTTCTCCGCCCCGGCGGTTTCGGGCGGAAGCAGCGCCACGGCGGCGTCCATCAGCGCATCAATGCCCCGATGGTGAATGGCGCTGACCGGGAAGATTTTGGGAAAACCCAGCGCGGCAAATTCATCGGCCCCGGCCTCTTCGCGGTCGTTATCGGTCTTGTTGACTGCCACCAGCACCTTTTTGCCGGAATGCCGCAGGCGTTGCGCGACCTCGCGGTCCAGCGGGACGATCCCTTCCCGCACATCGACGACCAGGAGGATGACAGAGGCGGCGTCAATGGCCAACTGCACCTGCTCGATGGCCGCTTGCGCGATGAGGCCTTGCGCCTTTTCCCGCCGCGACAGTCCGATGCCGCCGGTATCCACGAGGGTGAAGACGCGCCCATGCCATTCGGCCTCGGCGGTGACGCGGTCGCGCGTGACCCCGGGTTCGTCGTGGACAATGGCGATGCGCTTTCCGGCGATGCGATTAAACAGCGCGGATTTGCCGACGTTGGGCCGTCCCACAATGGCGATTAGACCTGACATTTTTATGGAATTAATCGGCGTTCCGGGTGTGCAGGTCGGTTTTAAGGACCTCGCCGGTTTTGCCGGAGAGGCAAATATCACCGATCTCAACCGTCTGATCCGGCTTGCCCAGCCGGGCCGCCCAGAAGCGGATCTTCCAGGTTGGACCCATCGCCGTCCGTTCCAGCCAGAATTGAGTGGCCCGCAAATGGAGATTTTTCAGCAGGGGTTCCTTCAGGGCAATGGCCAGGGCGCGGTCAGAATTGATTTTCAGTTTCCTCCAGTCCATTTGCCTGGCGCCGGTGAACGAATCGAGCAAACGCTTGGGCCGTTTGATTTCCGTCACCTTGCCGGCAACGAAGGTGACTTCCCTCGCCTTAAAGGCGGCGGTGGGATCGTAATAATCGATATGCCAGACATCGGGGACCAGACTGCCGGCCGATTTCTCCGAATAAATTTGCGTTATTCTGTCTTTGGCTTGCGGGGGGATGAATTTGTCGCCCTCCCTGGCCAAAGCGAAGGCGGTCGTTTGGGCCGCGGATGAACTTTGACCCGGCCCGCCCAAAGCCAGAGCCAGAAGGGCCAGGGTTGAAAAAAGCCGCGATTTCATGGGCGCAGTGTAACCCGGGCCGGCCCAATTGCAAAAGCCTTCCGGTTTCCTTGACACCGGGGCGTCCTGTTCCTAGGCTCTGGACGTAAAGACTTGAGCGTCTGCCCCGGAATTTACTTTCCGGGCTTTTTATTGTCGCGGCACGGCGCCAATGGAACTTGCAAGAAGATTATGGCCAATACGATTTTAGTCGGCGCCCAGTGGGGCGACGAGGGCAAGGGAAAAATCATCGATGTCCTGACCGACCAGGCCGACATCGTTGTCCGCACCCAGGGCGGCAACAACGCGGGGCACACGGTGTATATCGGCCGGAAACGATACATCCTGCACCTCATTCCGTCCGGCATCCTGCGCCGCGGCAAGACGTGCGTCATTGGCAACGGCGTGGTGGTGGATCCGGTGAGTTTGGTGGCGGAAATCAATGACTTGAAAAAGCTCGGAGTGCGGGTCAAACGTTTGTTTGTCAGCGAATCGGCCCACCTGGTTTTGCCCTATCATCGGGAGTTGGATGAGCAGAGGGAAATCCTCAAAGGCAAAAACAAAATCGGGACGACCAAGCGCGGCATCGGACCGGCCTACGGCGACAAAGCGGCCCGGACGGGGTTGCGGATGATCGATTTGATCAACGCGGACCGGTTCGAGGTGCTGCTGCGATCGAAGATCCGGGAGAACAACGGGATTCTCAAGGCCCTTGGGGCCAGGCCCCTTTCTTTTTCCAGCGTCCACGCCGCTTACCGGGCGGCGGGAGACCAATTGCGGCCCTTTGTGGCCAACACCGTCGTGTTGCTGCACGAGGCGGCCCGGTCCGGGGCGAATATTTTGTTCGAGGGCGCGCAAGGCACGTTTTTGGACATCGATCACGGAACCTACCCGTTCGTCACTTCGTCCAATACGACGGCCGGCGGGGCCTGCACCGGCTCCGGAATGCCGCCCCACAAAATGGACAGCGTGGTGGGAGTGATGAAGGCGTACACAACGCGCGTGGGCGAAGGGCCGCTGCCGACGGAGAGCGCCGACATCAGCGACATGCTCCACGCCATGGGACGGGAGTTCGGCGCGACGACGGGCCGGCCGCGGCGTTGCGGATGGTTTGACGCGGTGGCCACCCATTACGCCACGATCCTCAATGGCATCGACGAACTGGCGGTGACGTGCCTGGACGGCCTGGACACCGTGGAAACGATCAAGGTTTGCATCGGCTACCGGACAGGGCTGGCGCGCCTGGATTATGTGCCGACGGACATTGAACTGATGGCCAAATGCGAACCGGTATATGCCGAGTTTCCGGGTTGGAAAACTTCGACGACGCGTTGCTCGAAATGGAGGGAACTGCCCGGCGCGGCGCGAAATTATCTCAAGGCCCTGGCCGAATTGACGGGCGCGCGGCTGAGAATTGTGTCGGTCGGTCCGGCGCGGGCGCAGACCATTTTTATCTAATTAAGAATTAGGAAGGAAGAATTGAGCGTAGCGGCGCCAGAGCGCCGCATTCACTCCTGCCAAACTGCGCCGGGCAGTCAAACCGGTTTTCATTCAGGGCGGACGCATCCGAATTCCGCCGCAAAAACCCAAAAGCAACGAATTCCTTCTTTCCTTGCTGGGAGCAAAATTGGCACTGGCCACATTGAGTCGGAAATGTGGCCAGTGCCAATTTGTTATACATGTTTAATCGATGCTCCATGTCAAGGAAAAACAATCAAAAAACAACAAAAAACAAACAAAAACAATCAGGCCCATTCCATCGCCCCATCCCAACCTCCCGGCCACATTCTCCTTGACTGGCAATGAATTACAATGAGTGGCGGGAATTTGGATGCAACTGCCCCGGCTTTTCATTTGTCAGCGGCCCGTTTAGAGGGTAAGCTGAGCCTGTGTGTGGCAATGCCTTCGACTTTAACCGCAACTTTGCATTTTGATTGATGACGCATGGCAGTGGCAAAAATTAAGAGTCAAAAGAAAACTTCATCCGCCCTGACGCCAGCGGCGGCCGGCGATCCGCCGCCGCCTCCTCCGGCAGCCGCCAACCACCAGGATTGGCTGCAATCGCTCGAATCCATGCTGGAGATCACGTTGAAGAATCAAGGTCCGGACAAGGCCAATCTCCTTGTGGCCGACCTGATCGCCCGCTTGCGCGCGGCGGGCGTCCAAACGCCCTGCCCGGTGAGCACACCGTACATCAACACGATCCCTCCCGAAGAGGAACCGCCGTATCCGGGCAATCGCGAAATCGAGCGGCGCATCAAAAGCCTGGCCCGCTGGAATGCCATGGCCATGGTGGTCAACGCCAATCAGAACGAAAGCGGCGTGGGCGGGCATATTTCCAGCTACGCCTCGATGGCCACCCTTTACGAAGTGGCCTACAATCATTTCTTTCGCGGCGGCGAGGGCGGGCGGCTGGCGGATTTGGTTTATTTCCAGGGCCACACCGCGCCCGGCAACTACGCCCGCGCCTTCCTGGAATACCGGCTGGATGAAGGGCACCTGCATAATTTCCGCATGGAATTGGCCGACGGCGGCGGACTTTCCTCCTATCCGCATCCCTATTTGCTGCCCGATTTCTGGCAGTTTCCGACCGTCTCGATGGGGTTGGGTCCGTTGATGTCCATTTACCAGGCGCGATTCATGCGCTACCTCAAGGCGCGCGGCCTGCTGGCCTCAGTGGAAGAACCCCGCGTCTGGGCCTTTGTGGGCGATGGGGAAACGGACGAACCGGAAGCCCTCGGCTCGATCACCCTGGCCGCGCGGGAGAATCTGGACAACTTGATCTGGATTGTCAACTGCAATTTGCAGCGCCTCGACGGCCCGGTCCGGGGCAACGGCAAGATCATCCAGGAATTGGAGGGCCTCTTTCGCGGGGCGGGGTGGAACGTCATCAAAGTCATTTGGGGCTCGGCTTGGGACCCGCTGCTGGCGCTGGACACATCCGGCCTGCTGGTCAGGCGCATGGAGGAAGCCGTTGATGGCGATTACCAAAAATACACCGTCGAGCCGGGCAGTTACATCCGCCGCCATTTCTTCGGCAAGTACCCGGAGTTGCTGCAACTGGTCAATCATTTGACCGACGATGAGCTGACCCGGCTGACGCGGGGCGGACACGATCCGAAAAAGGTTTACGCCGCCTACAAAGCCGCCGTCGAGCACAAAGGCGGGCCGACGGTCATTTTGGCCAAGACCGTCAAAGGCTACGGCCTGGGCGAAGCGGGCGAGGGCCGCAACATTTCCCATCAACAGAAAAAGATGAACGAAAAGGAGCTGCGCGAATTCCGCGCCCGATTCGACATCCCCGTGCGCGACGAAGACGTGGTGGAAACGCCGTTTTACCGGCCGGCGAAAGATTCGCGGGAAATCAGATATCTGTTGGATCGGCGGCAGAAGCTGGGGGGATTCGTTCCCAAACGGGTGGTCCAGGCCGGGCCGTTGGAGACGCCGCGGCTGGAGGCCTTCCCCGATTTTGCAAAAGGCTCGGGGATGGCGGAGTTCTCCACGACCATGAGTTTTGTCCGCCTGCTTTCCAGTCTGATTCGTGACAAGAGCATTGGCCGCCATGTGGTGCCCATCATTCCCGATGAGGCCCGGACATTTGGGATTGACCCGCTCTTTGCCCAAGTGGGCATCTATTCCTCCAAAGGCCAGCTTTACGAGCCGGTCGATAAAAGCGGCCTGAGCTTCTATCACGAAGCCCGGGACGGCCAGATACTGGAGGAAGGCATTACCGAGGCCGGTTCGATGGCCTCATTCGTGGCCGCCGGCACGGCTTACGCCAATTACGGCGTCAATTTGATTCCCTTCTATATTTATTACTCCATGTTCGGCTCCCAGCGCGTCGGCGACGAAATCTGGCTGGCGGCCGACAACCGGACCAAGGGCTTTTTGCTGGGGGCGACCTCGGGCCGCACCACCCTCAATGGCGAGGGCTTGCAGCATCAGGATGGACACAGCCCGATCCTGGCCGGCACGGTGCCGACCCTGTTTGCCTACGATCCCGCTTTTGCCTATGAAATCGCCATCATCGTGTGTGACGGCATGAGGCGGATGTTTCAAGAGGGCGAGGAAATCTTCTACTACCTGTGTTTGTATAATGAAAATTATCTCATGCCCCCCATGCCGGCCGGCGTGGAGGAGGGCGTGATCAAAGGGTTGTACAAGTTCAAGACCGGACCCGGCGGAAAGAAACACAAGGCGCACATCTTGGGCAGCGGCAGCATGATCCGGTCGGCGTTGCAGGCCCGGGATATTCTGGCGGAGCGGTATGATGTCTCTGCGGATGTCTGGAGCGCCACCAGTTACAAGAACCTGCGCAACGAAGCCCTGCTGGCGGAACGCTGGAACAGGCTGCATCCCGCCGAGCCGCCCCAAAAACCCCATGTCCGCCAACTGCTCGAAAAGGAAAGCGGCCCGTTCATCGCGGTATCCGATTACATGAAAATTGTCCCGGACCAGATTGCCAAATGGGTGCCGGGCGGGTTGACCACTTTGGGGACCGACGGGTTTGGCCGCAGCGATACGCGGGCGCGCCTGCGCCGATTCTTCGAGGTCGATGCCGAATGCACGGTGCTGGCCACCCTGCACGCGCTGGCCCAACGGGGCGAGGTGGACCCCGCGGTCGCCGCCCGCGCCATTACTGACTTGAATGTTGACCCCGAAAAGCAGTTTCCTCAAATTGCTGCGTTTTAATTCAAACTTATGGATCTGAAATTACCTCCGCTGGGCGAAGGCGTGGACTCGGGCAGTGTCGTGAGCATTTTGGTCAAAGAAGGCGAGCAAGTCCAAAAAGGGCAGGGAATCATCGAACTGGAAACCGGCAAGGCAGTCGCCCCGGTGCCGGCCTCTGCCGCTGGCAAAGTCGCCAAAATCATCGTCGCCGTTGGCGATACCATCTCGGTGGGCCAGCCGATCCTGTCGCTTGAAGCTGGCCCGGCTCCTGCCAAGGCCGCCGGCCAGAAACCCGCCCCCGCCCCGGCGCCCCGCGCTGCCCGGCCCGCGCCCGTCCAGCCTCCGCCGGAGGAAGAACCATCCGGGGAGGTCCCTGAACCGGAGAAAGAACCATCCGGCCCCGAGCCGGCCTCCTCGCCCACCATCCGCCGATTGGCCCGTGAATTGGGCATCAACCTGCGAAAAATCCGCGGCAGTGAACATGGCGGGCGAATTGTCATGGCCGATGTGCGCGCTTACATTGAGCGCCTGCAACGCCTGGCCGCCCCGCTCCGCGCGGCGGGTCCGCCCGGCGCTCCCGCCACATCCGCGCCGGAGAAAACCGACTTCTCCAAATGGGGCCCGATTGCCAGGCGGCCCATGACGCCCTTGCGCAAAATCATCGCCCAGCGCATGAGTGAAAGTTGGAACACCGTCCCGCGCGTCACTCAATTTGACGAGGCGGACATTACCGCGCTGAACGACCTGCGCAAAAAGCACGCCGCCGCTTATGAGAAAAAAGGCGCGCGGCTGACCCTGACCGCCTTCGCCCTGAAAATCGTGGCGGAGACGTTGAAAAAACATCCGGTGCTCAACACCAGCGTCGATTTGGCCGCCGGCGAAGTGATTTACAAGGAGTATTGGCACATTGGCATTGCCGTGGACACCGAGCAGGGCCTGATCGTGCCGGTGCTCAGGGACGCCGACAAAAAGGACCTGCTGGCCCTTGCAAAGGAGTTGAACGAAATCGCCGTCAAAACCCGCGATCGGAAAATCTCGTTGGAAGATCTGCAAGGGGGCACTTTCACCATTTCCAATCAAGGCGGCATCGGCAGCCGTCAATTCACCCCCATCATCAACCTGCCGGAAACGGCGGTTCTTGGCCTGGGCCGCGGCGTCCCGCAGGCCGTCGTGCGCGACGGGAGAATCGAGCCGCGGCTCGTCCTGCCCCTGGCCCTCTCCTATGATCATCGTGTCATCGACGGCGGCGCGGCCGTGCGATTCATGGTGGACCTGGTGCGGGGATTCGAGACCTTTGACGAAAAACAACTGGGCTGATCCTGACACATCATTAACCCCCAACTTATCGTGGACCCCATTCATACTGAGATTGTTGTGGTTGGCGCCGGGCCGGGAGGCTACGCCGCCGCCTTTTACGCGGCCGACCTTGGCAAAAAAGTTCTTCTTGTCGAACAGGACAAATCGCTGGGCGGCGTTTGTCTCAATCGCGGCTGCATTCCCTCCAAGGCCCTGCTGCACGCCTCCAAAATGATCTTCGAAGCCAGGGAATCCGCCCATCGCGGCATTGCCTTCGGCCCGCCCCAAATCGAATTGGACAAACTGCGCGCCTGGAAAAACTCCATCGTGGACAAACTTTCCGCCGGGGTCAGCTTCCTGGCCAAAAAGCGCGGCGTGCAGGTGCTGATGGGACGCGGCCACTTCGAGGGTTCCCAATCCCTGCGCGTCGAGACGGCCGAAGGCCAGCAAATTGTTGCATTTGACAAGGCCATTGTCGCCGTCGGTTCCAAGGCGGCGCTGCCCAAGGCTTTTGATCTGGGCAATCCCCGCGTCATGACCTCGACCGAAGCGCTGGAAATCGAGGAGATTCCCGAAGATTTCCTGGTCATCGGCGGCGGCTACATCGGCATGGAACTGGGCAGCGTTTATGCCAGCCTCGGCAGCAAAGTGGTCGTGGTCGAGGCCCTGCCCGGCATCCTGGCCGGGGCCGACCCCGACCTGGTGCGCCCCATCCTGAAATACGCGGAGAAAAACTTCCGCGAACTGCGTCTCAACACCAAGGTGACCCAGATGGCCACCAAAGGGAAAAAAATCCGCACCGTCACCCAGGGGCCGGACAAGGTGGAAAAGGAGGAGTTTTACGATCGCGTTCTCGTTGCCGTGGGGCGCGTGCCCCGTTGCGGGGACCTGGGTTTGGAAAACACCAAAGTTGAGCAGGACGACCGCGGCTTCATCAAAGTCAACGAAAAGCAGGAAACCGCCGATCCCTTTATTTTTGCCATTGGCGACATTGCCGGCGGTGTGTTGCTGGCCCACAAAGCCTCCAAAGAGGCGCGCGTCGCCGTCGAAACCATTGTTGGCGAAGAAAGCACCTCGGCGGGCGTCATCATTCCCGCCGTCGTCTTCACTGATCCGGAACTGGCCTGGTGCGGGTTGACCGAGGGCGAAGCCAAAAGCAAGGGGTTGAAAGTGGAAGTGGCCAAATACCCCTGGGCCGCCTCCGGTCGGGCGCTGACCTTTGACCGCCCCGACGGCCTGACGAAATTGATTATTGACCCGGAAACCGAGCGCCTCCTGGGCATTGGCATCGTGGGCCACGGCGCGGGAGAGCTGATTGCCGAAGGCGTGGTGGCCATCGAGATGGGCGCCACCGTGCGCGACCTGGCCGAATCGGTCCATCCGCACCCGACCGTCTCCGAAACGTTGATGGAAGCCGCCGAGGTCTTTTACGGATTGTCCACTCACACCTACGCCCCGAAAAAGCGCGAAGAAATATGACACCGGATCAAAGGACCAAAGGGACTCAAGGGACAGCAGCGACAACCCGTCCTTCAAAATCCCTTTCGTCCTTTTCGTCCTTGCCGTCCTTCATTCCCAAGCATGGCGGCTACCAAAAACTTCTCTCCTACCAAAAAGCCGAGATTGTATATGACGCCACCGTATATTTCTGTGGCCGCTTCTTCAGCAAGCGCGATCGCACTTATGATCAGATGGTGCAAGCCGCGCGTTCCGGCAAGCAGAACATTGTCGAAGGCAGCCAGGCCTCCGGCACTTCTAAAGAAACGGAACTCAAACTGACCAACGTGGCCCGCGCCAGTCTCGAAGAGCTGCTTGCGGATTACCGCGACTTCCTCCGCACGCGCGGCCTCTCGGAATGGACAGCGGCCCATCCCCATGCCCGCCGCCTGCGCGACCTCAACCGCCAGCCTGGCGCCAGCTAAAACACCTTCCGCAAAGGCATCGGACATTCCGATCCGGCCATTTGTGCCAATGTCATTCTTGGCTTGATTAAAGTGACTTGTTAACTGCTCGACCGTCAACTGAAACGCCTGGAACAGGATTTTCTCAAAGAAGGCGGGCTGCGGGAGCGCATGACGCGCGCCCGCCTTGAAGTCCGCCACAATGGGTGATTTATTGTAACTGTTTGTAATCAAACAACTTGCAAATAATCTTTTGAAAAACCCGTGAATTTTTCGGGGTTTGTCTCTCCCCTCAAAAAAAACCTGAAAAAACGTGAAAAAACCCGTTGACATATTTTCCGGCCCGCCTTATTTTGCATTCAGTTATCGGGCTTGACATAGCAAATTGACCATTGTGCCCCGTGGCCCTTTCGAAAACGAAAGGGGCAGGGGTAATGGTTTTTTGTCGTTTCGCACGGTCAGGATGCAGGCAATTTTGGCTTTTGCCCATGTAGCTCAGTCGGCAGAGCGCGTCCTTGGTAAGGACGAGGTCATCAGTTCAATCCTGATCATGGGCTCCAGATAACTGTGAGGATGTGGCAAAGCCTGAGAATTTTGCAAGTGACCGTTAAAACATAAACAAAAACACGCAGGAGATTATGGCAAAAGAAGCCTTCAAAAGAACTAAACCCCACGTCAACATCGGCACCATCGGCCACGTTGACCATGGCAAATCCACCTTGACCGCCGGCATTATTGAAGTCCAAAGCAAAAAGGGCATGGCCAAACCGATCAGCTATGCGGAAATCACCAAGGGCGGCACCGTGCGCGACGCCACCAAGACGCTCACCATCGCCATTTCGCACGTCGAATATGAATCTGCCGCGCGCCATTATGCCCACGTCGATTGTCCCGGCCACGCGGATTACATCAAGAACATGATCACCGGCGCGGCGCAAATGGACGGCGCGATCCTGGTCGTCAGCGCGGCGGACGGACCGATGCCGCAGACGCGCGAGCACATTTTGCTGGCCCGGCAGGTCGGGGTGCCTGCCATTGTGGTTTACTTGAACAAGATCGATTTGGTCGATGATCCTGAATTGATCGACTTGGTGGATATGGAAATTCGGGATTTGCTCAACAAATATCAGTTCCCGGGCGACAAGACCCCGATCATTCGGGGCTGCGCCACGGATGCCATGAAAGGCACGCCGGAGGGCGTCAAATCCATCGAGGAGCTTCTGGCCGCGGTGGACAGCTTCATACCGCTGCCGACGCGCGAGATCGACAAGCCGTTCCTGATGTGCATCGAGGACGTATTCAATATTGAAGGCCGTGGGACGGTTGTCACCGGCCGTGTTGAACGCGGTGAATTGCAGAAAATGTCCGACGTCGAAATCGTGGGCTTGAAGGACACCCGCAAAACGGTTGCCACGGACATCGAGATGTTCCGCAAGCTGCTGGACAAAGCCAGCGCGGGTGACAACGTGGGTGTTCTGTTGCGCGGCACAAAAAAGGACGAAGTGGAGCGCGGCATGGTTCTGGCCAAACCCGGCACCATCACGCCGCACACCAAATTCAAGGCCGAGGTCTATGTTCTTTCCAAGGATGAAGGAGGCCGGCATACGCCCTTCTTCACCAATTACCGGCCCCAGTTTTATTTTCGCACCACGGACGTCACGGGCACCGTCAAACTGGCCCAGGGCGTCGAAATGGTCATGCCGGGAGACAATGTCTCGGTGGAAGTCGGATTGATCGCCCCGGTGGCGATGGAGAAAGGGCAGCGCTTCGCCATACGCGAGGGAGGCCGAACGATTGGCGCCGGCCGTGTGTCGGACATTGAAGCTTGATTTTGCGGCAGGAGCGCGCCAGGCGGCTTCTGCCGGGGATGAGGGACTACTCGACGGCAAAGGGCGGTAGCTCAATTGGTAGAGTAGCGGTCTCCAAAACCGTCGGTTGGGGGTTCGAGTCCCTCCCGCCCTGCCATCAGCGGGCAGGCAAGCCCGGGGGGAGTGGCTTGCCGGAGGGGTGGCAGAGTGGTCTATTGCGACGGTCTTGAAAACCGTTGTGCGGGAAACCGCACCGGGGGTTCGAATCCCTCCCCCTCCGCCATAAAAGAGAAGCATGAAATGAGAGATTATTTGTCGATTATAATTGCGGTGGTGATCGCCTCGGTGGTGTTCGCCCTGCTGTGGCGCCAGGGCGCGTTTTTGCGCCTGTCCGGCTACTTCCACGAAACCAAGGATGAATTGTGGAAATGCACCTGGCCGACGTGGGATGAATTAATGGGTTCCACCGCCGTGGTCATCGTGTCGGTTGGCGTTCTGGGCGGTTTCACCATGGGGGTGGATTACCTGGTGACCGTCGTGATGCATTACATTGTTTAAGGATTTGCCGATGTCAAAAAGCCAGTGGTTTGTCATCCATACTTTGTCCGGCCAGGAGCAAAAGGTCAAAGAGAACATCGAAAAGCGCCTCAAAGCCGAAGAGATGAGCGATTATATCAAAGAGGTCCTTGTCCCGGTCGAGAAAGTCGTCGATGTGCGCGGCGGCAAGAAAACCGTCACCAGCCGCAAGCTGCATCCGGGCTACGTCTATATCGACATGGTGCTGGTGGATGAGGGGAACCGGATTCTGGAAAAGCCGTGGTATTTCATTCAGGACACCCCGGGCAAAATTGGCATTGTTGGGGGAGACCGCCCAATTCCGGTGACTCCGGACGAAATCGCCACGATCAAAGCGCAAATCTCGGAATCGGAGGAGACGGAGAAGCCGAAGGTCCATTTTGAAACGGGCGAGACCGTCAAGATCAACGACGGGCCGTTTCTGAATTTCAGCGGCGTGATTGAGGAGATCGAGCCTGAACGCGGGAAACTCAAGGTGACGGTCAATATCTTTGGCCGCAACACTCCGGTCGAACTCGAGTACTGGCAGGTGGAGAAAGCATAGGAAACAGATTTATGGCAAAAAAGATTACTGGACAGATCAAGCTGCAAATTCCGGCCGGACAAGCCAACCCGGCCCCGCCGGTCGGCCCGGCCCTTGGCCAGCAAGGCGTCAACATCATGGCCTTTTGCAAGGAATTCAACGCCGCCACCAAGGAACAGTCCGGGATGATTATTCCGGTCGTCATCACCGTTTTTGCGGACAAGTCCTTCACCTTTATCACCAAGTCCCCTCCGGCCTCCATCTTGCTCAAAAAGGCCGCCGGCATCGCCTCGGGTTCAAAAGTGCCCAACAAGGACAAGGTCGGCAAAGTGAGCCGCAAACAGGTGTTGGACATTGTCAAAATCAAAATGAAGGATTTGAACGCCACTTCCGAGGAGGCCGCGTTCCGGGTCATTGCGGGCACGGCCCGCAGCATGGGCATCGAGGTTCAGGAATAAACAACCGCGGGAGAGCGCCGCTGAGGGCGGCGTTCGCTTGCACCGCTTATTATCATGCCAAGCAAACGATATAAAAAAGGAATCGAATTGGTTGAAGCCAGGCAGCTTTACCCGTTGAAATCGGCCGTCGAGGTCCTGGCCAGGTTCCCCAAGGCCAAATTCAACGAAACCATTGACATGGCTTTCAAATTGGGAGTCGATCCCAAACAATCCGATCAAATGGTTCGCGGCACTGTTCCCCTGCCCCACGGCAGCGGCAAAACCGTCCGCGTGCTCGTTTTTGCCAGGCCCGGCGCCGCCGCCGACGCCGCCCGCGCCGCCGGCGCCGAATATGTCGGCTACGAAGACTTGATCAAGCGCTGCACGGAAGGGTGGACGGAATTCGACGTGGCCATCGCCACGCCCGAAGCCATGTCCGAGGTCCGCAAACTGGGCAAGGCCCTGGGTCCGCGCGGCCTGATGCCCAATCCCAAGACCGGCACCGTGACCGATGACACCGCCAAGGCAGTCAAGGAAGTGAAGGCCGGCCGCGTTGAATTTAAAATTGACAAGGGCGGGAACATTCATGTCCCCATCGGGAAGGTTTCCTTTGCCGCCGACCATATTGTGGAAAATGCCCGCGCGGTCATCCGGGCGGTGGCCAGGAGCAAGCCAAGCAGCTCGAAGGGGACTTTTATTCGCAGTTGCACCCTTTCCGCCACCATGAGCCCGCCGGTGCGCGTGGACATTCGCGAATTCCTGGAAGCCGCCTAACCCCGAGGAAACACCGTCATGCGCATGGAAAAACAACATCTCAGCAGCGAGTACCTCGTCCGGCTCAATGCCTCGCCCTATTTTATCGTCGTCGATTACCGGGGTTTGAAGGTCGGACCCATCACCGAACTGCGCAAGCGCCTCCACAAGGCGGGGGCCGAAATGCACGTCGTGAAGAACTCCCTCTTCCGCCTGGCCGTCAAGGAATCCGGCCTGGCGGATTTGGGCGCCACCCTGACCGGCCAGCTCGCCGTCGTCACCGGCCAGCGCGATGTTTCATCGGCGGCCAAAGTGGTCAGGATTTTCAGCGCCGAGTTCGAGAAGCCAAAGATCCGCTTTGGCTATTTAAAAAACCAGCGTCTGGAAAGCGCGGACATCGTGGCCCTGGCCGATTTGCCATCCCTCGAAGTTCTCCGTGCCAACCTGATGGGCGTCATCATGGGCCCGGCCACCAAGCTGGCCGCCCTCATCAACACGCCGGCCACCCGGTTGGTCCGCGTGCTGGCCGCGCGCGCGGCCAAAGGCGAATGATTTTCATCCAAACCCAATGAGTCTGAACAATTTCATTTCCGGCAAGGCATTGGAGATGAACAACACAACAAGAACAAAGTAAATCGTCGGCTTGCGGGCTCGCGAGCAGAATGCGTCCGCGGCTGCGGACGGCGACGAGACTGAAAGGAAACATGGCTGATATAGCTGGATTAGTGGAACAATTAGGCAAGTTGACGGTGATTGAAGCCGCCGACCTGGTCAAACAACTTGAAACCGCCTGGGGCGTCACCGCTGCCGCTCCGGCCGCCGCTGCCGCTCCGGCCGCCGCCGCCGCCGCTCCGGCCGCCGAAGCCAAGACATCCTTCGATGTCATTCTGGTCTCCGTGCCGGCTGAAAAGAAAATTGCCGCCATCAAGGCCGTGCGCGAAGTCAAGGCCGGCCTGGGTTTGGCCGACGCCAAGGCCCTTGTGGAAGGGGCTCCCAAGGCGGTCCTGGAAGGGGCCAGCAAGGCCGATGCCGACGCGGCGAAGAAGAAACTGGAGGACGCCGGCGCCAAAGTTGAAATGAAATGATAATGGTGTATGTTTTGGGTGGCGGGGTTTTGTGCCCCGTCGCTCAATTTGAACCATCGAGAGCGATTTCCAAACGGATTTCATCGTCTCAAAGAGTGTTTTTGAACCGGCGCGTTTTCTGGATTCCAGAGAACGGGCCTTTCGTCGTTTGAACTAAATAAGAATCCGGCCTGCGCCGGAGATTGATCAAAGGTTAAAAATGCCATCACGATTAGCTGAACGCGTTCACTTTGGAAAAATCAAGGAGGTCATTGCCCCGCCCAACTTGATTGAGTTGCAGACCAATTCATACCGGGAATTCCTGCAAACCGACACCCCCCCCTCCCGGCGCAAGAACATGGGGTTGCAGGCGGTTTTCACCGAGGTTTTTCCCATCGAAAGTTATGATGGCAAATGTGTCCTGGACTTTCACAGCTACGAGATCGGCGAGCCCAAGCATGACTGGCTGGAATGCCTGCGCGAGGGCATCACCTACGGCGCGCCCCTCCATGTCACCTTTCTGCTCAAGGAGGAGAAAAACGCCAAGGAAGAAAAGGTCTTCATGGGCGAGCTTCCCTTGATGACTCCACAGGGCACCTTTGTCATCAACGGCGCCGAGCGCGTCATCGTCAGCCAGTTGCATCGCTCCCCGGGTTTGGCCTTTGAAGCCAGCCAGCATCCCAACGGCAAAACCCTTCATTCCTTCCGCATCATTCCAGACCGCGGTTCCTGGTATGAAGCCCAGTTCGACACCAGCGACTTGCTCTACGTCTATCTGGACCGCAAAAAGCGCCGCCGCAAGTTCTTGACCACCACCTTCTTCCGCGCCCTGGGGTACGGGACCGATGCCGACATCCTCAAGCTCTTTTACGACATTGAAGAGTTGACCGTCAAAGAGGCGGAAAAGCTCGAAGACCTCCAAAACAAAGTCCTCATCGAGGACGCGGTGGACAATGACAAGGGCATTGTGGTCGCCCGCGCTTTCGAGCCGCTTTCCAAGGCGGTTGTCAAACAGATCGCCGAGTTGGGCGTCACCAAAATCCGCGTGGTTGATACCACGGTGGACGACGGCATCGTCATCAAGTGCCTCAAGAAAGACCCCAGCAAGAACGAAGAGGAGGCGCTGAAGGATATTTACCGCCGCTTGCGCCCGGGGGACCCTCCCACCGCGGCCAACGCCCGCGCCCTGATCAAGCGTTTGTTCTTCGATGCCAAGCGTTATGATCTGGGCCGCGTCGGCCGTTACAAGATCAACCAGAAACTAGGCATCAAGGGCGGCGATTCCCGCATCCTGACCAAGGAAGACCTGGTGGCCGCCACCAAGTACCTCCTCCGCCTCAAAAAGGGCGAGGGGACGCTGGACGACATCGATCATCTGGGCAGCCGCCGCATTCGGACGGTGGGCGAATTGCTGGCCAACCAATGCCGCGTCGGCCTGGCCCGCACCGAGCGTTTGGTCAAGGAGCGCATGACGTTGTTCGATCAAAGTCTGGAAAGCATGTCCCCGCAAAAATTGATCAATCCCAAGGCTCTCTCCGCCGTGATCCGGGATTTCTTTGGCCGCAGCCAGCTCTCCCAATTCATGGATCAAATCAATCCTTTGGCCGAGTTGACCCACAAGCGCCGTCTCTCCGCCCTCGGGCCGGGCGGTTTGTCCCGGGACCGCGCCGGATTTGAAGTCCGCGATGTCCATCCTTCCCACTACGGCCGCATTTGCCCGGTCGAAACCCCGGAAGGACCCAACATCGGTTTGATTGCCTCCCTGGCCACCTTCGCCCAGGTCAATGATTTCGGCTTTTTGGAAACCCCCTATCGCCGCGTCGAAAAAGGCCGCGTTTCCAATCACCTCGACTACCTCACCGCCGACCGCGAGGAAACTTACATCGTCGCCCAAGCCAACGCCCCCATCGACGAAAAAGGCAACTTCCTGGGCGAACGCGTCACCTGCCGCTGCAAAGGGGATTTTATCGACGTTGAACCCAGCCGCGTCGATTACATGGATGTCTCCCCCAAGCAACTGGTTTCCGTTGCCGCCAGCTTGATTCCCTTCCTGGAGCACGACGACGCCAACCGCGCCTTGATGGGCTCCAACATGCAGCGCCAAGCCGTGCCGCTGCTCGTCACCGAAGCTCCTTATGTCGCCACTGGTTTGGAAGAGCGCGTCGCCCGCGATTCCCGCGCCGTCCTGGTGGCCGAAGAGGCCGGCAAAGTCGCCTCGGTCACAGGCAACCTGGTCGTCATCACCCCGGACGGCAAGGCTCCGGACAGCAAGAAGAAGATCAAGACCGATCCGGCCAATGGCATTTGGGTTTATCCCATTCGCAAATTCATGCGTTCCAACGCCGCGACCTGCATCAATCAAAAAATCCTCGTCGCCAAGGGCGACTCCATCAAGAAGGGACAGGTCATCGCGGACGGGCCTTGCACCCAGGGCGGCGAACTGGCCTTGGGCCGCAATGTCCTTTGCGCCTTCATGCCGTGGAACGGATATAACTTCGAGGACGCCATCCTCATCAGCGAACGCATCGTCAAAGATGACGTGTTCACCTCCATTCACATCGACGAATTCGAGGTCGGCGCCCGCGACACCAAGCTCGGCCCCGAGGAAATCACCCGCGATATTCCCAACCTGGGCGACGAGGCGTTGAAGAATCTGGGGCCTGACGGCGTCATCCGCATCGGCGCTGAAGTCAAGCCCGGCGACATTCTCGTCGGCAAGATCACGCCCAAGAGCGAGACGGAATTGGCCCCCGAGGAACGTTTGTTGCGCGCCATTTTCGGCGAGAAGGCCGCCGACGTCAAAGACACTTCCCTGAAAGTGCCTTCCGGCACTTACGGCATCATCATGGATGTCAAAGTCTCCTCCAAAAAAGAGCGCGAGAATGAAGTCAAGGCGGCCCCCGAAACCAAGCGCCACGCCAGGGAAGTGCAGGACGAGCACAAGGCCAAAACCGACGAGTTGCGCGAGCAACTGACCGAGGCGCTCAGCAACATTCTGCTCGGCGAAAAAATCCCCCTCGATGTCGTCAACTCCGAGACCGGCGAAATCATCATCCCGGCCAATCGCAAGATCACCAAGACCCTCCTGCGCAAGCTGGCCCAAGTCTACGATCGCATCGAAATCGATCCTTCGCCCATTCGGAATAAAATCAACGAAATCATCGGCACCTTCAAAAAGAAATTCGACGATCTGCAAATGCAACACGACGAAGAAGTGGAACGAGTCGAAGCCGGCGAGGAAATTGACAGCGGCGTCATCAAATCGGTCAAAGTTTATATCGCCTCCAAACGCAAATTGTCCGTCGGCGACAAAATGGCGGGCCGTCACGGCAACAAAGGCGTTGTGGCCAAGATCGTGCCCGAAGAAGACATGCCCTTCCTGGCCGATGGCACTCCGGTGGACATTGTTTTGAATCCGCTGGGCGTGCCCTCGCGCATGAACGTCGGCCAGGTGCTGGAAACCCATCTGGGTTGGGCCGCCAAATTCCTCGGCCTCAAATTCGCCACCCCCGTTTTCGACGGCATCAAGGAGAAGGACATTCGCGCCTACTTGAAAGACGCCAAATTGCCCGAACACGGCAAGACCCTCCTGATTGACGGCCGCACCGGCGAGCCTTTCGACCAGGAAATCGTCGTGGGCAACATTTACATGATGAAGCTCGGCCACCTTGTCGCCGATAAAATTCACGCCCGCGCCGTCGGGCCTTATTCCCTGGTCACCCAGCAACCGTTGGGCGGCAAGGCCCAGTACGGCGGCCAGCGCTTCGGCGAAATGGAAGTGTGGGCCATGGAAGCTTACGGCGCCGCCTACAGCCTGCAAGAGCTGCTCACCGTCAAGTCGGACGATGTCCAGGGCCGCACCCGCATTTACGAGAGCATTGTCAAAGGCGACAACTGCCTCGAAGCCGGCGTGCCCGAGTCTTTCAACGTGCTCGTCAAGGAAATGCAATCCTTGGCCATGGACGTCAAGGTCGGTTATTCCAACCCGGTGGAACAAGCCGCGGCCGCGCAAGCCTCCGCTTTAAGCAGCCTCAAGTAATCTCATGTCATATTTGCCAACGTTATACGCACCATGAACACTAAAGATACCGCCCGCGAGTTGCTCGGCCTGGACAAGGTCAACCAGGTCGATTACGTCGCCATTTCTGTCGCTTCACCCGAGGCCATCCGCGCCTGGTCCAAGGGGGAAGTCAAAAACCCGGAGACCATCAATTACCGGACCTTCAAACCCGAAAAGGGCGGCTTGTTTTGCGAGCGCATTTTCGGCCCCGTCAAGGACTGGGAATGCTCCTGCGGCAAATACAAGCGCATCAAGCATCGCGGCGTCGTCTGCGATCGTTGCGGCGTGGAAGTCTGCCTGGCCCGCGTGCGCCGCGAACGCATGGGCCATATTGAACTGGCCGTGCCTGTTTCCCACATCTGGTTCTTCAAGTGCATGCCTTCCCGTCTCGGCTTGATCCTCGACATGACGGCGCGCAATCTGGAAAGGGTCATCTACTACGAGGATTACATGGTCATCAATCCCGGTTCCACCCCTCTCAAGCTCCATCAACTGCTCAGCGAGCACGAGTACCGCGAGGCCCGGGAAACTTACGGGGCCGACGGCTTCTCCGCCAAGATGGGCGCCGAAGCGGTGCGCGAGGCCCTGGGCAATGTTGATCTCCAGAAGCAGATCGACCAGTTGTCCATCGCCATGACCGAGACCAAGAGCAAACAGATTCGCAAGAAAATTGCCAAGCGCATCAAGCTCCTTTCCGCCTTTCGCGATTCCAAAGCCCGTCCGGAATGGATGGTCCTGATTGTTCTGCCGGTCATTCCCCCGGACTTGCGCCCGCTGGTTCCTTTGGAAGGCGGACGCTTTGCCACTTCCGACCTCAACGATCTCTATCGCCGCGTCATCAACCGCAACAACCGCTTGAAGAACCTCCTGCAACTCAAAACCCCCGAAGTCATCATCCGCAACGAAAAACGCATGTTGCAGGAAGCCGTTGATGCCCTCTTCGACAACGGACGCCACGGCCGGGCCGTCACCGGCGCCGGCAATCGCGCCCTCAAATCTTTGAGCGACATGCTCAAAGGCAAAAGCGGCCGCTTCCGTCAAAACCTCCTCGGCAAACGCGTGGATTATTCCGGCCGCTCCGTCATCGTCATCGGCCCGGAGTTGAAGCTCCATCAGTGCGGGTTGCCCAAGAAAATGGCCCTGGTCCTGTTCGAGCCTTTTATTATCCGCCGCTTGAAGGAGTTGGGCTATGTCCACACCGTTCGTTCGGCTAAAAAAATGATCGAACGCCAGTCCCCCGAGGTCTGGGACATCCTGGAAGAAGTCACCCGCGGCCACCCCGTCCTGCTCAACCGCGCCCCCACTCTCCATCGCCTCTCCATCCAGGCCTTCGAACCCCTCTTGATCGAAGGTGAAGCCATTCGCATTCATCCCCTGGTCTGCACGGCCTACAACGCCGATTTCGACGGCGACCAAATGGCCGTCCACATCCCTCTTTCGGTCGAGGCGCAACTGGAAGCCCGCCTGCTCATGATGGCGCCCATCAACATCTTCAGCCCCTCCAGCGGACGGCCGATCATGACGCCGACCCAGGACATCACGCTGGGTTGTTTCTACCTCACGGCCGAGCCTCGCGCCAAAAAGGAGGCCACGACCCCGATGCTCTTCGGTTCCAAATCCGAAGTCATCTTTTCTTACAATGACGGCGGCCTTAAAATCCATGACCGGGTTCGCCTGGCCAATCCCGATCGGGGCAGAAAGACCCATTACGGCGACTCCGAAAGCAGCGCCATTGAGACGACTGTCGGCCGGGTCATCTTCAGCGAAATCTGGCCCGAGGAACTGGGCTTTCTCAACAAGGTCGCCGGCAAAGCCATGCTGGGCGAACTGATTTGGACTTGCTACAAAGTCTGCGGGCACGAGAAAACGGTGGTCATGCTCGACAGCCTCAAAGAGCTGGGCTTCCGCGCCGCCACCCGCTCGGGCTGCTCCATCGGCATTGATGACATGATCATTCCCAAGGAGAAGGACCAGGAAATTTACAACGCCCAAAAGCAGATCTCCGAGGTGGAAAGGCAATATCGCAAAGGCGTCATCACCCCCGGCGAACGTTACAACAAGGTCGTTGACATCTGGACCCATTGCACCGACCAGATCGCCAACGTCATGCTCCGCACCCTCGAATCCAACCACGGCAAGCTCGAATACAATCCGGTCTCGCTCATGGTCGATTCCGGCGCGCGCGGCAACCGCCAGCAGGTCCGCCAGCTCGCCGGCGTTCGCGGCCTCATGGCCAAGCCCAGCGGCGACATTATCGAAAAGCCCATCTTGTCCAATTTCCGCGAGGGCCTGACCGTGCTCGAATACTTCATTTCCACTCACGGCGCCCGCAAGGGCCTGGCCGACACCGCCCTCAAAACGGCCGACTCCGGCTACATGACCCGCAAACTGGTCGATGTCTCCCAGGACGTCATCATCCGCATGGAGGATTGCGGCACTTCCAACGGCATTTGGGTCCAGGCCATTTACGAAGGCGAAGATGAAGTCGTCAAACTCGGCGAGCGCATCATCGGCCGCATCGCCTGCGACGATATTGTCGATCCCCGCAACTCCAAAATCGGCCTGGTCAAATCCGGCGAAATGATTGATGAAGCCAAGGCCCGCGCCATCGAACAGAGCGGCGTCGAACGCGTCCGCATCCGCTCCGTCCTGACTTGCGAAAGCAAGCACGGCATTTGCGCCTGGTGTTATGGCCGCAACCTGGCCACGGGCGGCTTGATCAAACGCGGTGAAGCCGTCGGCATTATTGCCGCCCAATCCATCGGCGAACCCGGCACCCAGTTGACCATGCGCACCTTCCACATCGGCGGCACCGCCTCTCAGGTCTTCAAACTGCCCCAGATTAAACCCAAGTTCGACGGCATTGTTCGTTACAACGACGTGCGCATGGTCGCTCTGGAGGATGGCAGCAGCATTGTGCTCAACAAGAACGGCTCCATTTCCATTCTCGCCGAAGAGGGCGGACGCGAATTGGAAACCCACAGCCTGGTCGTCGGCTCCGTCATTTCCGTCAAGAACGGCGGCAGGGTCAAAAAAGGCGATCCCTTCGTCCAATGGGACCCGTACAACGTCCCCATTCTCTCCGAAAAAGCCGGGCGCGTGAAGTTTGTGGACATCATCGAAGGCGTCACCATGAAACAGGAGGAGGATGAAACCACCGCCCAGGAGGCGATGGTCATTATCGAGCACAAGGAAGACCTCCATCCCCAAATCGTCATCGTCAGTGACAAGGGCGAACCCCCCGCCAGCTATCCGATTCCTTCCGGCGCTCACATCGTCGTGAATGAAGGCGAAAAAATTGTCGCCGGCACCCTCATGGCCAAGACGCCGCGCAAAACCTCCAAGACCAAGGACATCACCGGCGGTCTGCCCCGCGTGGCCGAGTTGTTCGAAGCCCGCCGTCCCAAAGACGCCGCCGAGATTTCCAAGATCGACGGCATTGTCGATTTCGGCCCCAGCGTCCGGGGCAAACGCACCATTCTCATCAAGGAGCCGCAAACCCAGCTCGAAGAGGAACACCTCATTCCCATTGGCAAACACGTCATTGTTTTCAAGGGCGATTTCGTCAAGAAAGGCCAGCAGCTTACGGAAGGCCCGGTCGATCCCCACGAAATTCTTGACATCTGCGGCCCCCAGGAATTACAGGAGCACCTCGTCAACGAAGTCCAGGAAGTCTATCGTCTCCAGGGCGTGACCATCAACGACAAGCACATTGAGATCATCGTCCGCCAGATGTTGCGCAAAGTCCGCGTCACCGAACCCGGCGACACCCAATTCCTCTGGGGCGAGCAGATCGACAAAATCGAGTTCGAAAAAGAGA